>Ga0134126_10004463_pt1 | contig 17504 bp, 18 predicted proteins | sample KB31752_FD_96881 | JGI IMG/M metagenome (GOLD analysis project Ga0134126, IMG submission 96881) | Terrestrial soil microbial communities with excess Nitrogen fertilizer from Kellogg Biological Station, Michigan, USA - KB3-175-2 | ecosystem: Environmental > Terrestrial > Soil > Unclassified ...
CACAAGTAGCGGCGGCGCACGCGTCTGGTTGACTTAAATCAATGAGGACAGGTGCTCCACTCCTAATATCGCATCGGCGGACTGCGCGCCGAAAACACGCAAACCAGAATTATCGACGACCGGAGAGACGCCATGAAAGGAAGTGCAGCTCTAAAGAAGGAAGCCAAGGACGAGAGTTGCTGGCGTGGCTTTCGGCGCGGTGATTGGTGCACTTCCATCGACGTGCGCGATTTTATTGTTCGGAACGTCACCCCTTACGCAGGCGATGAGAAGTTTCTCGCCGGACCGTCAAAACGCACGAAGGCGGTTTGGGCAAAGCTTCAGCCGTATTTTCAGGAGGAGCGAAAGAAAGGTGTCCTCGCGGTCGATGCGAAAAGCCCTTCGACATTACTTGCGCACAAGGCCGGTTACATCGATCGAGACAACGAGGTGATTGTCGGTTTGCAGACTGACGAGCCGTTCAAGCGCGCGATCTTCCCGTTTGGTGGCCTGCGCATGGTCGAAGCGGGTTTGAAGGCGGCAGGTTTCCCCGCTGATCCGCAGGTGCACGAAGCGTTTACGAAGTACCGGAAATCGCACAACGACGGCGTGTTCGACGCATACACGCCCGAAATCATGAAATGCCGCAAGTCGGGCATCGTCACCGGCCTGCCCGACGCCTATGGACGCGGGCGCATCATCGGCGATTACCGGCGCGTGGCTCTCTACGGTGTCGATCGGCTCCTCGAGGTCAAGAAAGTCGAGCGTGCGCAGATGGACGATATGTGGCCGACGGACGAGGTCATCCGGGTACGCGAGGAACTGGCCGAGCAGATGCGGGCGCTGAAAGACCTCGCCGCGATGGCCAAACTCTACAACTGCGACATATCGCACCCGGCGGTCGACGCTCAGGAAGCATTTCAGTGGACCTACCTCGCCTATCTCGGCGCCATCAAGGAAGCGAACGGCGCAGCGATGTCGATCGGGCGTATCTCGAGCTTCCTGGATATCTACATCGAACGCGACCTGAAGGAAGGCAAGCTCGATGAGCCCGGTGCGCAGGAACTTTGGGACCAGCTGGTCCAGAAGCTCCGTATCGTGCGCTTCCTCCGCACGCCCGATTACGATGCGCTGTTCAGCGGCGATCCCTACTGGGCGACCGAATGTGTCGGCGGAATGGATCTCGGCGGGCGCGCATTGGTGTCAAAGAGCAGCTATCGCATGCTGCATACGCTTTACAACCTCGGTCCGGCCCCCGAACCGAACATTACGGTTCTATGGTCGCAACACATGCCGGCCAGCTTCAAGCGCTTCTGCGTCAAGGTGAGCCGCGACACGTCTTCGCTACAGTATGAAAACGACGACCTGATGCGCCCGTACTGGGGCGACGACTACGGCATTGCGTGCTGCGTCTCGGCGATGCGTCTCGGCAAACAGATGCAGTTCTTCGGCGCCCGCGTGAACCTCGCGAAAGCGCTGCTTTATGCCATCAACGGCGGCCGCGACGAGGTTTCCGGCGACCAGGTGGCCCCGCAAACGCTGCCGGTGACTGGCGACTTCCTCGACTATGACGACGTGATGGCCAAGTTCGACAACACTATGGAATGGCTTGCCCGCATTTATGTGCATGCGATGAACTGCATCCACTACATGCATGACAAGTACTTCTATGAACGACTCGAGATGGCGCTGCACGATCGCGACATCTTGCGAACGATGGCGTTCGGGATCGCGGGACTATCGGTCGTCGCCGACAGCCTGAGCGCCATTAAATATGGAAAGATCCGCGTCGCGCGTGATGCATCCGGACTTGTTGTTGACTACCAGAACGAAGGCAATACCGCGACGCCGCAATTCGGTAACAACGATGACCGCGTCGACAAGATCGCCTCCGAAATCGTCACGCGTTTCATGGGAATGATCCGCAAGCACCCCACCTATCGGAACGCGACGCATACGCAAAGCGTGCTGACGATCACCTCGAACGTCGTCTACGGCAAGGCGACCGGAAATACGCCGGACGGGCGCCGGAAAGGCGAGCCGTTTGGACCTGGAGCAAACCCGATGCACGGCCGCGACAGCCACGGGTGGCTTGCCTCCTGCCTGTCGGTCGCGAAGCTGCCATACAAGGATGCGCAGGACGGCATCAGCTATACCGTTTCGGTGGCGCCGCAAAAGGCGCACCTGTCCGAGAGCCAGCTTCTGGACGAGGCGACCAAGGCCTTTGACGTCTACTTCGATCACGGCGGATTCCACATGAATCTGAACGTGATTGACAAGGAGACGCTCGAAGATGCCATGAAGAATCCGGACAAGTACCCGCAACTTACCATTCGCGTGTCCGGTTATGCCGTCAATTTCGTCCGTCTGACGCCGGAACAGCAGAGGGATGTGATCAGCCGCACCTTCCATGGCCAGATCTGAAACTGGAGAGGTGTGATGTCGGAACCGCAATCACTGGAGGCGGGCAGCCGATATGACCTGCGCGCTGGAATCTCGCCCGACGCGCCGGATGAAGATCGGTTTCAGGACGACGGAAAGGGCGTCTTCGGCTACTGCCACTCCTATGAGACGTCGTCCCGTTACGATGGACCCGGCTTGCGTGTCGTGCTGTTCGTGTCGGGTTGCCTTCTGCGTTGCACGTATTGCCACAACCCGGACACGTGGCACCTCAAGGATGGCACTTACGTGTCTGCACAGCAGGTGCTCGAGCGTCTCGAGGGCTTCGCCTCCTCGATCCGGGCGCTTGGCGGCGGTCTGACCATCTCGGGCGGCGAACCCATGGTGCAGCTTGCCTTCACCAAGCGGATATTCGCCGGCGCCAAGAAAATGGGCCTGCATACGGCCATCGAGACGTCGGGTTTTTTGAGCGACCGCGCCGATGAATCATATCTGTCCCTCATCGACCTGATACTGCTGGACATCAAAAGCTCAAATCCCGACACCTATCGCAAGGTCACCGGCCGCGACCTTGCCCCTACCCTGCGGTTTGCCGAGCGGCTTGCTTCGATGGGCAAGCCGGCGTGGGTTCGCTTTACGCTGGTGCCAGGCCAGACGGACGATCCTGCGAATGTCGAGGGCATCGCGAAATTTGTCGCGCCGATGAAGAACGTGGAGTGGGTCGAGATCCAGCCTTTCCACCAGATGGGCGCATTCAAGTGGAAGGCGCTGAACCTCGAATACAAGTGCGCCGACACGCCCACAGCGACGCCTGAACTTGTCAGGCGAGTGATCGAGCAGTTTCGCGCTGCGGGCTGCCGCGTCCGCTAACTTGGTTTCTGCAGATCAGCACGTCTGATCTCAAAGGAGATTTTGTCATGATCGATCTTGCTCGCAACATTATTGAAACCCAGCCCATCCTGACGGCGTTCCTCGCCATCGGTCTGGGTTACCTGGTCGGGCAAATCAGCATCGGCGGATTTTCACTTGGTGTCGGCGCTGTTCTGTTCGTCGGGCTGGCGCTTGGCGCATTTGCACCGAAGGCGCAGATCACCGGGCCCATCGGCCTGACAGGTCTGATTATGTTCTTATATGGAATCGGAATTCTTTATGGGCGGCAGTTCTTTGAGGGCATGCGCGGCGTCGGCCGAATGTACAATCTGTTGGCATTGATCGCGTGCATCGCGGGCCTGCTGGTCGCGCTCGGCCTGGGCCAAGTCTATGACATCAAGATTGGGCACACGCTCGGCATATATGCCGGATCGATGACAAGCACCGCAACACTCCAGGCGGCCCTCGACGTCATGAAAAACAAGGATCCGTCGATCGGATACTCGATTGCATATCCTTTCGGGGTCATCGGTCCAATTTTGTGCATCTATTTCATGACTCAGATGGTGAAACCGAAATTCCCTCCGAAGGCGCAGCGTTTCCACATGGGCGAGATTGCCATTGGGGATAAATTTTCGGGCCAGAAGCTCGAAGACCTCATGAAAGAGTTGCCGAGCGGCGTGCAGGTCACAATGTTTCGTCAAGGCGGGCGCAATATCGTTCCCGCGTCAGACACTACACTGTCGTCTGGAGACGCCGTTCTGGTCATTGCGGAGAGTGAGGATGCAATCACAGAAGCGGCCGCGCGGCTGGGAAAACTCGAACCCGGCCGGTTGGCGAAAGATCGTGCCGACCTAGACTACATCCGCGTCTTCGTTGGAAAAGCCAACGTTGTCGGTGTTCCGCTCTCCCGTCTTCCGATGCCTTCCGGGTTTCCATCCCATCTGTTGCACGTCAGGCGGTATGACGCCGACCTCGTGCCAACGCCTGATCTGATGCTTGAATTCGGCGATCGTGTTGGCGTCCTTATTCCGCCCGACCGAAGGGAAGACGTCAGAAAATATTTCGGTGATACGGTGAAGGCAGCCGCAGAATTCAGCTACGTCTCGCTTGGAATTGGCATGGTCCTCGGCGTGTTGCTCGGGTTGATCCCAATTCCGATTCCCGGCGTGGGCATCGTCACACTTGGAATTGGCGGCGGGCCACTGATCGTCGCGCTCATCCTCGGCAAACTACGTCGGACCGGACCGATGTTGTGGACCATGCCGCTGCCGGCAAACATCGTCCTTCGGAATTTCGGGCTGGCGATGTTCCTCGCCACGGTCGGCGTCAATGCTGGTCAGCCATTTGTACGTACGGTTTCGGAATCTGGTTTTACAATGCTGTTTATCGGGGTCGCCGTTCTTCTGACGACCGCGCTGATTGTCCTGTTGGTTGGCCACTTCCTCATGAAGATTCCGTACGATGATCTGGTTGGCGTAGCTTCGGGTGCGACCGGAAACCCCGCCATTCTCGTGTATTCGACAAAAATGGCGCCGACAGAGAGGCCCGACATCGGATATGCGATGATCTTCCCATCGATGACTATCGTGAAAGTCATCGCAGTCCAGATCGTCGGCATTCTTGCAGGTGCCGGTGCTGGCGGCTGATGGAAGAGGTGAAACAACAATCCGTCGCGAGCGAGCCCGTCCTGCCGCAGGCAATCACCTTCGATGCTATCCTCCCGCCGGCGATGGCCCTGCGCGCCGAAGCAAGCGGTGTCAAAAGAGCCTCAGCCGATCCAGTAACTCTGCTTGTGTTGAGTGTCGTGGCGGGCGCGTTCATTTCATTCGGCGCGATTTTCGCAACGACGGTCAGCGCCGGCAGCATAGGCGTAACAGCGGCTGACGGAACTTGGGTATCTTCCGCAACTCTGCCCTACGGCATTGGGCGCCTTCTGATCGGGCTGGTGTTTTCCGTTGGCCTTATCATGGTGATTATTGCGGGAGCGGAGCTCTTTACAGGAAACAATATTATCGTCATGGCCTGGGCAAGCGGCAAGGTGACGACACGCGCTCTTATGCTCAATTGGGTTCTTTCATTTTCCGGAAATTTCGTCGGCGCGATTTTGACCGCGGGGCTGATGTTCTACACGACACAATACACGTTTGGCAGCGGCACGGTCGGACTGGTCGCATTGAACACGGCAAATGCAAAGGCGTCACTCGCTTTTATCCCGGCGCTGACGCTCGGCATCATGTGCAATGCACTTGTGTGCCTGGCAGTGTGGATGTGCTTCAGCGCGCGTACGAACATCGACAGAGTTGTCACGGCGGTCCCTCCCATCGCGGCATTCGCTGCGGCTGGCTTTGAGCATTGCATTGCCAATGTTTACTTCATTCCGATGGGCCTTTTCATCAAGGCCGGCGCTCCCGACTCGTTCTGGAAGGCGGTGGGCAGGACCGCGTCGGATTTTCCAGAGCTCACCTGGGGAAATTTCCTGGGCAATCTGCTACCGGTGACGATCGGCAACATCATCGGCGGATCCGTCATGATCGCGGCGGTTTATTGGTTTGTTTATTTGCGAAAGGCCTCGACACAGGTCATTTCGGACTAAAAAAGCGCGCTGTGGCCAACCCCATTGCCAGGGCGCCGACAATGAAGGCGCACGAAGCCGATGCCTGAAGCGCGTCGAGCATTTTACCGCGGTTGAACAAGACGATCATCTCGAATGCGTACAAGCCCGGCATCATGATAATGGTCGGCGCCACAATCATCGCCATGCGCGGTATGCTGAAACGCTGGTCGGCTACTACCGCCACAAGTCCGATGGCCAGTGCGGCCAAATATGATGCCGGAGCGAGCATCATGCCTATGTCATTCAAGACCAAGCGCAGACTGTTTGCTCCCAGAGCCAAAATACCCGCCGCCAAAATCGTCTGTGGTGAGCTGCTGAACAGCATTGCGAAGGCGCCGCCTGCGACAAAGCTTGCGATGGCTCTCAGCAGGAGCTTCTGAGGATATGCAAGTTCAAGCGACGGCTGCCGCGACAGGTCAATTCCGGCGGCTTCGACAACGATGCTAAGCCCAAATGCGACCGCGAGCAGAATCATCACGCCGTATGCCAGCCTGCTCATGGCCGCGACGGTTTGGTATTGCAGCAAGTCGAACAGCCCTGCGATCAGGGGGAACCCGGGAATCAAAAACAGCACGGAGGCGATGAAACCGGCCGGATAGTGCGCGAACCCGAAGCCGGCGTAACGTGCGAGCGCTGCCGCCAGAACGTATATCCCCGACGCCACAATGGCAGACAATGCCGCCGCACCATATTGGTTGAGCTGACGGTGCGACATCAACAGTCGCAACCACTGGCCGATCCCGCCGCCGATTGCCGCTGCAATCGTTTCCCGTGTAGCGGCGCCATTGAGAAATGCAAAGCCGGCGCTAGCCGCACCGACCGCTGTCGCAATCGTCACGGTGGAATATCGAGGCGCCGTGGACTCGATCTTCGCAAGCCTGGCCGCGATATCGCGCGGCATATCTCCGGGTCCCACGGTCCTTGCAAGTTGCTCCAGCTCGGCAATACGCCAGGCGTTGATCCCTGGCGGCCCGATCTCGCGCATTGTTGTGACCCATTCACCTGAGCGGCGAACACTAACCGTAATGCTGTCGAGTGAGAGGCTTACCGCTACAGCAGCAAAACCCATTTGGCGGGCAATGACGTCGATCCATTCGCGCGTCCGGGTCGCGGTATTTCCCGCGCGCAACATCAGTGCGCCGAACCACATCAATACACCCACGGCGTCGCCGGTTTCCTCGGAAGGCCCGCTGTCCTTGGTGTCGAGATATGAAGTCACGTTCGTTTCTGAGGTCGACGACACGACAGGTAGTTCCAGTCCTTGAATTGCTCACAGAGGTGGCGGCCAACACGGTTAGAGATCAATTGGCCTTTGGGGCACATCCAAGCGTGGAACAATTCTGATTTGCTCAGCTCCATCTCGCGGGAGTATCGTTAAAAGACTAAGGAGGGACCCCATGAAGATTGGTGAGTTTCTCAAGCACTCGCGTCAGCGGCTTGTGACGTGCCGGCCGGACGATACGCTGGCAGATGTCGCCAAGCTGCTTTACGCGCATGGCATTGGCGCGATGCCCGTCTGCGAAACAGGGCAGCACATGATCGGCATCATCTCTGAACGCGACCTCGTTCGGGTCTTTGCAAGAACCGACTTGGGCGAACTGCAATACATGCGGGCCCGCGACGTCATGACGACACGGGTTGTGATTTGTGGGCCGGATGACACCATGCGGGGTGCGCAGGAGCTGATGAGAATCAACCACTTCCGCCACCTTCCCGTGGTCGATGGCGGACACGTGCAGGGAATGCTTTCGCTTCGCGACACGTTAGCGCTGCGTCTGCAGGAATCGGAGGACGAAATGAAAGTCCTCCGCGACGTCGTCGTTGCGGCGCGCCATTGATCGCGGCTCGTTGGGATGAGTACGCGTACGTCAGCCTATCATCGAGGCTGGCCCGTGGAAATTTGTTCACCTGTCGACGCTTCGTTTCCTTTTATCCAGGCGATCAGAAGCTCCCAGATGACTGCCAGCACAATCGGTCCAAGAAAAAGTCCCGTGATCCCATAAGCGAGGGTGCCGCCGATGACACCGACCAAAATGACCAGCATCGGGGTTTTCAGCCCTCGGCCCATGACGATAGGCCTCAATACATTGTCGAGCAGATTGACCGGCACCATGTACACCGTGAACAGCAGAGCCGACGTGGTGTCGAGCAGCGTCCAACTCCAGATGATGACCGGGATCAGGATGACCGATGGCCCAATCTGAATAATTCCGAAAATCAGTACGGCAAATGTGATCAGGCTTGCTTGTGGAATGCCGGCGGCCATCAGCCCTATTCCGGCGAGCAAAGCCTGAAGGACTGAAATGCCGATGACACCGCGTGAGACAGCCCGGATGGTTGCCGCCGCCTGATCGGCGAACTCCTCGCCCCGCGCCGGATTGAGACGGCGAGCAAATCTTTTGACGGTATCCGCTATCGCGGGCGCCGGCGAAAACAGAAATCCCGCGATGATGATGGAGACGAGGAATTTGATGATGCCCAGGCCGGTATCCGCGCCGATACGAAGCAGCCTGCTGCCGAGTGGCTTCAGCTGAGGAATGATCTTGGCGAGGGCAGCACTGAAGTTGGTCGATGCCAACTCCCAGAATTGATAGATAGGCTCGCCGATCAATGGCCACTCCTTCACGGAGTTCGACGGCGGCGGTATTGTCAGCATCGAAGGGTCGAGCTGGTCGGAAATCACTCGCAAACTGTCGATCAAACCCAGGGCAAGCCAGGTTGCGGGCCCGATGACGATCAGCAGACTTAAAACAGTCGTCAGCGCTGCCGCCAATCGGCGGCGTCCTCCGAGGCGAGACGAAATCCACGCAAAAACGGGATAGAGAGCAACGGCCAGCACCGCGCTCCAGATCACTATTGAAATGAAGGGCTCGACAAGAAGAAAAGACCAGTAGAGCAGAAGGGCAAGAACTCCTAGCCGGATCGCCAGTTCTACGATTGTGGTGGTCTGATCGGAGCCGGATAGTTTTTTGCGATCGGGGGCCACTGATTCATCCAGATCCGTTTTGTTCCGTATCTCCGGAATCAGCACTTTTAGCACGACTGCAATGGGTTCGCGCGAAATCAGCAGCTTCCCAGTACCAGCCGGGGCAAGGCCAATTCATTGATAAAGATCAAAACACGAGATTGGTGGGCGGGCTTAAGCTACTTCTCCTCCGCATACTGCTGTCGGGCCTTGACCCAAACCGCTATGAGCCATCTGATACGCGAATGCGGGACGCCGGCGAGGACAGACTGTCGCACGCCGGGATGAGTGGTTGTTCTCGCCGACTGGAGTTGGTGCATGGCTGATTCAATTCATCCGGCTGCGTCTCAACATATGCCGTCATTCATCACCGCGCCGGGCGAGACGGACGTGCTCATGGTCGTCATGGGTGTAATCCTCGCACTTGCGGTCTTGGGGTTCGGGATTGTGTTCCTTCGCCTGCACACCCTTCCGGAGCGAATGGCGCATAAATCGCAAAAGATTCAGTTCGAGATTGTCGCTGTTTTGGGGTTAATTGCGCTCTTCACGCACATGCATATTTTCTGGGTGGCCGGTCTCCTTCTGGCGCTGATCGACTTTCCTGACTTTGGTACGTCGCTCAAGCGGATCGCGGGCTCAGCTGAAAAAGTTGCGGGCCTGAACCCTGGTGAAGGACTGACCGACTTACCTGACGAGGTCGTCGTTGGAGCCGAACGAAGTCATGAAACGAGAGCTTCGCCAGAGACGTATGGAGCCGGGCAAGATGATAGCGCAGCAGTAGCGCGAACAAGACTCGCTCCGGCAAAGCGGAAGGAGCTCGGCCATGCTTGAGCTTCTTCTTTGCTCGCTGCTGACCATTTTGCCTGACTATCTCTACCGCCGATATGTCCAGGGCCGGCGGCTCGGCAAAGAGATCACTTTTTACTCGGTGTGGTTCGAGCTGCGATGGGGCATTTCGGCGTGCCTGATCCTCACCGTGAGCCTGATCACCGTGATTTTTTACAACCATCCGTCAACGTCCAACGTTACGCTTTTCTTCAGAACGGTCCCTATCCTTCCCGAAACCAACGGGCGGGTCGCGGAGATCTTCATCGGCAACAGCGGCACCATCGCCAAGGGCGCGCCGATCTTCAGGCTGGACAATTCGAAACAGGAGGCTGCGGTCGAGACTGCCCGGCGCAAGATTGCCGAGGTCGAGGCGCAAATGGCCGTTACGCGAGCGGACATCGCAAAGGCCGAAGGTCAGCTTAAGGAAGCAGAGAGCACGCACCAGCAGACCGTGGACGAATTGGAGGCAAAGCAGGAGCTGTACAAGCGCAATCCGGGCAACGTCCCCTTCCGCGAAATCGAAAGATTGCAGGTCCGTGCTCAGGGAAATCTCGCCGCAATCGCTGCCGCGACTGCCGCGAAGCAGAGCATCGAGATACGGATCGCAACGCTGCTGCCCGCCGAGAAGGCGAGTGCCGAATCCGCGTTGAACCAGGCGCAGGTCGAGCTCGACAAGACGGTCGTTCGTGCCGGCGTGAGCGGCCGCGTCGAACAGTTTCTCCTGCGGGTCGGTGACGTCGTCAACCCATTGATGCGGCCGGCCGGGATTCTGATCCCTGACGGCGCAGGTCAGCAAAGTCTCCAGGCCGGCTTCGGGCAGATCGAAGCCCAGATCATGAAGGTTGGAATGGTCGCTGAGGTCACCTGCGTTTCCAAGCCCTGGACAGTTATTCCCATGGTGGTCACCGCTGTGCAGGACTACATCGCCGCAGGTCAATTCCGCGGCGGCGAGCAACTGCTTGAAGCACAGCAAGTGACGCGCCCGGGCACGCTGCTCGTTTTTCTCGAGCCTCTCTACAAAGGCGGGCTCGAAGGCGTTACGCCGGGCAGCAGCTGCATCGCCAACGCCTATTCCAACAATCATGACGTGATTGCGTCAAAAGATACCGGCACCGTCCGGGGCATTCTGCTTCATGGTGTGGACGCCCTCGCCCTTGTTCACGCGCTTATCTTGCGGTTGCAGGCATTGGTACTTCCATTCCAGACGCTGGTTTTCAGCGGACACTAGCGTACGTCGGCTGCGTTCGGCGCCTATGTCGCGCACGGCGATTCAATCGCGACTCTGAGGCGCTTATGGGCGAAACCGTAACGTTCAAATAAGGGCCATAAGCGGACATCCACATTCATTCAGTTTGCGGGCAGAGAGCAGGAGCGCTCCCCGATTTTGATCTTTGTCAAAAGAGTTTTGAGCCACCGTGTTTGAGTAGTTTTTTAACGAAACGTGGTCGGGAGGCACTCATGCTCAATTTCTATCGTTCAACACGATTTTGGGCCGCGACTATGGTGGCGGCGATCATGCTGATCGGCACTCTGGCGCAGTCCTATGCAGCGACAGGCTCAGTACGTTTTCATATCGTCAAGGCCGGGTTCATCGTGGGCGTCGGCGGCGGCTCCGGCACTTTGAATTTCAAGGGCAGGACTTACCGGCTGAGCGTCGGGGGTATCAATGTCGGCACCATTGGAGCGTCAGCGGTGGACCTGGCTGGTACCGCTCACAATCTCCGAACTGCGGCCGACATCGTTGGTACGTATACACAGGGCTCTGCGGCGCTCGCAATTGTGGGTGGCGGAAGAGTGGCGACGCTTCAGAACGCCAACGGCGTTGTTATAAAGGTGCGCGGACCAGCGGTTGGTCTTGAAGCCTCTCTTAGTTTGAGTGGGATAACGATATCCATGCAATAGCAGCCTAGAAACCAGCAGGTGATGGATCGCTTACCATGGCTGAAACAACCAAACTTTCCGTCGGCCAGGCACTCGAGAAGCTGCGCGGCAAAGACGCGCCGAAAGCCAAGATGGCCCAGCTTGATGAGAAAATTGACGCGCTCGACAAAGAGACACAGCGCTTGAGAGCTGCAAGACGCCGCCTGGAGCGGGACCAGCGATCAGGTTCGACGAAAACAGATTGAGAGGTTGCGCTTAATAGATAGGCCGACCCATAGCGTTCGCTTTGGGTCACGAGCGGACATTGCTATTTCAACTATTCTTCGATCTGCGCTTCAGCTTTGTCTTGCGCCTTGCTGGCAGCGCGACAGCGATGCGTTACCAATAGACGGAATAAATCAGCCAAGTTATCCCGGCGCCGGCAATCAGCCAGCCAACAGTAACCCCAACCAGTGCAAGCTTGTCGCGGCGTGTGATCATGCTCATTTCAAGCCCTCAATCCGCAAATGAACCTTGTGCGCTGGATCTCATAGACGACAAGAAACAGCGCACATTCATGAGCTCGAGCGGCGTGTCTGCCAGGGACCATGCCCGAACACTCAGCGACAACCCGCTTTACCGTTCAAAACGCACCAAGGTCTTTCGCAATACCTCAAAAATAACCGCGGTCGACCACCCGAATAGCAACACTCCATTCATCGCCGTTATGGGCCCGAGCAAACGCCAACGGTCCACCGGAACAACGTCGCCGTAGCCGAGTGTTGTGTAGTTTACGAAGGCAAAATAAACGAGATTGGCAGCCGGAGGTGCGGCATCGACTATCGAATACGCCAACGACCAGACGATCACCTCAAGTGCGTGCGCGAGCATCAAGACCGACACGGTCGGAATCATGACCGCGATCAGAAAAAGAGCGGATTGGGATTTATTCGCGGCACCCGCAGATTGCGCGACCCGAATCACAATTGTCATTACCAGCGCGTGGAGCGCAATGTTGATCAGACTGATAGTGCCGCCGAACAAGAGTTGTCTTAGCATGTCTCCTCAAATGCGCCCCAGAAATGCCGATCTTTAGCTTGTAGCCCTTTTCACTGAACATGAGGTGGCAATAGGTAAAGCGTCATCCCGAAAATCATGTATACGGTCACGACCAGCGCTCCGATGAACCATGCCGAGCGGCCGGTATTTGTCACCAGCGAAGCGGTCATCGTTGCGATGACCATCATCGCTACAACCCCTCGCCCGAATTGCAAATCCATCGGCGCTGGGCCAATTACGTAGCTGAGAAGAACAAGCACCGGCGCGACAAACAGTGCAATTTGGACGGCGCTTCCCAGCGCTATGCCCACACTCAAGTCCAGCCTGTCCTTGCGCGCGGCGGATAGCGCCGAAACCATCTCGGCAGCACCACCTACCAGAGCCACGATGATGAAACCGACGAATGCGGGGGACAGCCCGAGCGAGGTTGATGCCTGCTGGACAGACTCAACGAAAATCTCGCTGACAAAAGCGACCAGTACTGTGACGCCCGCCAACGTCGCCAACGCTAGACCGAGCGGCCACTCTGCCTCGTCTGTCTCCGCATGGCGCACAGCAGAAAAAACTTCGCGATGTGTCCCCAGTGAAAAGAAAAGGCCTAGTCCATACGTGACGATGAGCAGAACAGACAGCCCTGCACTTAAAGTTTGCGTGGACTTTACAGAGGCTGTAGTTGCGTCAGCATCGGCGAGCACCGATGGAACGAGCATCGCGATAGTCGCCACGAAAAGCAGACCGGCCTGCAGCCGCGCGGCGTTTCGATTGTATTCCTGCATATGATGGGTCAAGCCACCAACCAGAAATGATGCGCCCAACATGAACAATGCATTGGTAACAATTGCTCCCGCAATCGAAGCCTTCACAAGCACATACTGCCCTGCTTGCAACGCAGCCAGAGCGATAAGCAATTCAGTCAGATTTCCCAGGGTCGCGTTGAGCAACCCCCCAATCGTGTCGCCCGTCTTGGCGGCCACGGACTCAGTGGCACGGCTGAGCAAGGCTGCCAACGGGACGATCGCTGCGACGGAAAGTAGAAACAGAAGCGTATGCGCTTCGGGCTTTATTATCTGTGTAGCCAGGACCACAGGCACGAGAACCAGTAGCCACAGCAATGGATTGTGCCGAATTTCCTTGAGCAGGGGCGTCATGAGACGTCTCCTCCCTCCACGAAGTCAATCGAGAAAGCGGACATGCCCGGCCTATGGGGGCTGAAACTCATAGGTGACGAAAAACACGATGATGAACAAAACGAGCCCAATGCCCACAACACGCTCTGTCTGGTTGTTTGGGTCCTTCATTGCCCTTGCCCAAAAACGCCTATGAAGCCGTCGTACGGTCTAGTTCAATAACGGTCTTTTTCGCCTCGCACGCGGCGCATTCAAAGTGACATTCCATCAGGCCAGCTCGGCGCCCAACACCGTTTGGTCGCATCGGGGTGTCACAAGCAGGACAAAATGGCATCTTGGGAAGGCCGCTTAGCCTTGCAACGATACCAGCGAGACGCTCGGCATGTTCGCAAGACGCGGCGCGACGAAGGCACCGCGCTTCGGTTTCCAAATAAACTTTACGGACTTCAGCGCTTGACGCCTTAGCGGCCCGCGCGTTGGCTATGCGTGCTTTCTTGTAGTAGTAGCCTGCATTTTTATCGGCGGTTTTGACCACGGCACCTACGCCCCGCGAAGGGTCCGGCCCAAGTCCGACCCAAGTCATCCGGTCCACCCTCAGGGAGTAGAGGGCGCGCGCTTTGGACCGATGTCTAAAATGCAGGCGTGGCTTAATCGAGCATTGATATAGGTCAATAGTTCGCTGGTTTGTCCATCAAGCGCGAAAACGAGTGGTCGTTTCGTGCAATCAATTTTCGAGGCGATGACCGCGCGATCACTGAATATATATTCTTCACGCCGCTGCGCCGGCGGACCGGGCCGCATCACGCTGAACGTGGCGCCCCGTAATTGATTTCGATCTGAAACAGGAATGCCCTGGACCTGAGGTCCTCGAGATAGGCAATCTCATGTTTCAGCATTTCGATCTCATGACGGTCAACGTCGATATCGCCGACGGCGATCCGCGCGTCGGATTCCAGCTTTTCCAGGAATTGTCGGAGGCGAGTGAGATCCGCCTCAGTGGGCGCCTTGACCATGCCCTAATGGTATCGCGCCACAGCCGTGCGAAAAGTGGTTTTCCACCACAAAGTCAGTAGTTCACTCTTTTTTATAAAACGCTGATCGGGTCGCCGCTTCCGCTAATCCCAGGGGAATTCGATCGAAAGTAACGGGCCGCCCCAGGTCCGGCATTGACGTTGGCAATAACGGTCGCATCGGTCCGTCAGCTTGAGGCAACGGCCCTGCGGGTCTTCCTTGAGGCAGCCGGCCAATCCCCAGGCGCAATAGGAGCCGCATTCGGACCAGCAGGCACCGGAGGCCCAAACCGCCTCCGCCCGCCTGCTGTGCGGGAATGGCAGATCCGGACCATGCGCATTGTAGCGCCACGACGGCGCCTTTCCGTCGACGGCAGCGGCCGGGCCGGCAGCCATCAAAATGCCGATAAACAAGAGCCCTAAGAGGATGCCTGCTCGTTTCATGAATCAACCCGACGTGGAGCGACACGATAGCGCCGGCAGGGCCTCTTCGCCACCGCCCATCCGGCGAGTTGTGGGAACTTGCGTGCAATCGGTCCGGCTGACATTTTGTGACAGGGTGTCTGGAGGAATTCGGTTGTGAGTAGCGGCGCAAGGCAACAGGCCAATCACGAACAAGATCCAGCGCAAAAATTCGGGACCGCCGGCATCAAACCGATGGACCGGCCGAGCCTGGTCACACGCTTTTTCATGTCCATTGTGGCATGGGCTGAACAACTCAATCTTGCTTTGAGCAAAGTCGGCAACCCGTCGATCTACGACAACAAACTATTTCCCTGGACTCGTTCGATCGAAAATGAATGGCACGCGATCCGCGCCGAGCTCGACCATGTGCTTACGCGAAAGGAAGAGCTGCCTGCCTTCCATGAATTGGCGAGCGACGTCGAAACAATCAGCCGTGATCGCGGCTGGAAGAGCTTCCTTCTTGCGGGGTACGGCTTCCGCTCGGCGAACAACATCAGGCTCTGCCCGGAGACCTGGCGCATCTGCCAGAGTATTCCCGGGCTGATCACCGTGATGTATTCGATTCTGGAGCCTGGCAAACATCTACCGCCGCACCGCGGCCCGTACAACGGCGTCCTGCGCTTACACCTCGGCCTGATCGTACCAGAGCCTCGCGAACAGCTTGGAATCCGCGTCGAGCACGACGTCTATCGCTGGCGTGAAGGCGAAGCGGTGATATTCGATGACGCCTATGAGCACGAAGCCTGGAACTATACGCCACATACACGCGTGGTTCTGTTCGTCGATTTTCGAAAGCCGCTGCGCTTCCCGGCCAATGTCATCAACTGGGTTTTGTTGCATCTGGCTATGTTCACGCCCTTCATTCGTGAGGGCATGGACAACCAGAAAGCCTGGGAAAAGAAGTTCTACGAAGAAGCCGAGGCAGTGCGGAACAGGTAGCGGTGCAGGCCTCATCATCGCAAAAGCGGGTGGTTCAGTAGCGCCCCGACGGCCGTAAGGCGCAAAACCCGAGATTGCTGGCCCGCTGTTGCATGGGCGATGACGAACGGGTTGCTATTCATCCAAATCGCCATTAGCTCCTTGCCGGCATGCGTGATCCCACCACGAAAACCGACACCGCCGCCCCCAAGGTGAGTTTCGTCTCGCTCGGCTGCCCGAAGGCGCTGGTCGACAGCGAACGCATCATCACGCGCCTGCGCGCCGAGGGTTATGAGCTTTCGCGCCAGCACCAGGGGTCTGATCTGGTCATCGTCAATACCTGCGGCTTTCTCGACAGCGCCAAGGCGGAATCTCTGGCCGCCATTGGCAACGCACTGAGAGAGAATGGCAAGGTCATCGTGACCGGCTGCATGGGGGCCGAGCCGGAAAGCATCTCATCCGCCTATCCTGATGTCCTGGCGATCACCGGCCCGCAGCAGTACGAAACCGTGGTCGAGGCGGTACACAAGGCGCTGCCTCCCAAACACGATCCGTTTCTGGATCTGGTGCCGCCGGAAGGCATCAAGCTGACGCCGCGTCACTATGCCTATCTGAAGATTTCGGAAGGCTGCAACAACCGTTGCTCGTTTTGCATCATCCCGCGCCTGCGGGGCGATCTCGTCTCACGACCGGCCGCAGACGTCCTGCGCGAGGCCGAGAAACTCGTCGCCGCGGGCGTGAAAGAACTGCTGGTGATCTCCCAGGACACCTCCGCCTACGGCCTCGACATCAAATACGCGACGAGCAAATGGCGTGATCGCGACGTCCGCGCGAAGTTCATCGACCTTGCGAGTGCCCTTGGCGAACTTGGCGTCTGGGTCCGCCTGCATTACGTTTATCCCTATCCGCATGTCGACGACGTCATCCCGCTGATGGCCGAGCGGAAAGTGCTGCCCTATCTCGACATCCCGTTTCAGCATGCAGCTCCCGAAGTATTAAAGCGCATGCGGCGCCCGGCGGCGCAGGAGAAAACTTTGGAACGCATCGCACGCTGGCGCGAGCAGTGTCCCGATCTTACCTTGCGATCAACGTTCATCGTCGGATTTCCGGGGGAAACCGACGCCGATTTCGACATGTTGCTCGAATGGCTGGACGAGGCTTCGCTCGATCGCGTCGGCTGCTTCAAGTACGAACCGGTCAAAGGCGCGGCCGCCAATGACATGGGCGCAATGATCCCGGATGAGGTGAAAACGCAGCGCTGGCATCGCTTCATGCAGGCGCAGCAGAAGATTTCCACCCGTCGTCTGAGGCGGAAAGTCGACACACGGCAAAAGGTCATCATTGACGATGTCGGGCCGACCGTCGCCAAAGGCCGCTCGATGGCCGATGCCCCGGAAATCGACGGC
>Ga0134126_10004464_pt1 | contig 17504 bp, 19 predicted proteins | sample KB31752_FD_96881 | JGI IMG/M metagenome (GOLD analysis project Ga0134126, IMG submission 96881) | Terrestrial soil microbial communities with excess Nitrogen fertilizer from Kellogg Biological Station, Michigan, USA - KB3-175-2 | ecosystem: Environmental > Terrestrial > Soil > Unclassified ...
GTCCCCCGATCGTTCCTTGGGCCGGTAAAACAGCTCCTGCGCGCCGTCGCCCGACCGCGCGTCGCCGCTGCAGTGCCGGTTGAAAATCAACTCGACTTCGTTCTCGAATTTCAAGGTTATTTCATGACCGGCCTTTTCCCGCCGCCGCCGCATCTCGCGCATCACCGACCAACGGCGAAGACCCATCGGATGGGCGCGCAGCAATTCGACAAGGTCCTCGAGGCAGGATTTGCGCGTCTGGTCCCGGCTCATGCCGCGGGCCCCATGCCTTGCCGCGCGTGCTTCGTGGAAGCCCCGCAGCCATTGGGTGGATTCAGGTTCCCGCTTGTGAGGGTTCAGCGCCGCGACTTGCGCCAGGCTCGGCTTGGGATAGGCATTGATTTTGAGACCGGTGCTCCAGCCGTCGGCATAAACCCGGCTGAGCTGGACGTCATGATTTGCTTGCATGGGGCGTTCTAACACGGTGTTCCTTCAAAGGCGAATTGCGGTCGAACCAACCGATCCAGTCGCTGAGTTTTGCGCCATAACCGTCCGCGTCTCAGCGTGCGTCAGCACGGAGGTTGAGGCCGGTCAGCGAAAGGTCCAGTGGACCTTTCGCCGGCCGAAAGCAGCAACGCTTGCGATGCGCCTCCCTCGGCCCACGCTCGAAGAGCGGCAAGCTTTCCTAGGTTCGCTCGCGCTCACCAAGAAAAGCTAAGCCGAGGGATTACGAAACAGTGGCACAAGCGCGGGCGAGGAACGTTGTCTTAGCGACGCCCACCATCCCTATAGGAACCAAGATGCGCACTTTATCTTTGACTCTGGTGGCCGCGTCCATGCTCGTAGCATGGCCGGCCTTGGCGCAGACTTCTAGCAGCGGAGCCGCCGGCGATGCGAACGCTTCCACCATGACCGCCCCGGCGACCGGCAATCCGGGCACCTCGGCCGCCCGATCCGACCAGGCCACGCCCAGCGAAGTGGCCCAGAGCGGCGCCGCGAGCAGCGCCCAGGCGGGGGCCAGCGAGAAGCCCAAAGGTTCCGATACCGCCCAGGAAGAATATAATCAGGGCGACAAGGGCGTGGCGTCCAGCCCGCCCACGTCGCTCGCGGCCAAGGGCCAATCCAGATCGAACGCTTCGACCTCGCAATCCAGTCCCGCCCCGGCCGAACCCAGCGAAGCGGAAGCCACGACCGACGGCGCGACCCAAAGCACCACGCCCGCGTCGCCGAACAATGCCTCGACCAGCGGCATCAGCAGCGGCCCCTGATCTTCGCGGGCTAACCTTTCCTTGGAGCACCGCAACGAGCAGCGGCAAGGCCTGACGGCCTTGCCGCTGTTTGCGCGGCGCGAAGCTATACGCCGTATGAAAAAGCCTTCGCGTTTGACTTCGCCGGCAACCCCCACCAGAATCCGGGCCGATGCGGCGGAGCGCTTTGATCATCGCAATTGTGGTGGTGCTGCTCACGGTGGTGGGCGTGGCCGCCTATGTCGCAATTGTGCCCGGCCTGTCCAGCGCGCGGCCGGACCCATCTTCGTTCGAGGTCGAAGTCGCGACGTACCTTTTGCGCCACAGCGTGCCCGCATCGGCAGATGCCCGCGTCAACCCGTTGGGCGCCCATCCGGATCCCGCAGCCGTAAAAGAAGGCAACGCCCTTTTCCTTCAGAAATGCAGCGGCTGTCATGCCCATGACGGAAAGGGTCAAACCGAAATCGGCCCCCATGTCTTGCCGCGCGTACCGTCTTTGCGCGTGGTGACGGCTTCGTTGAGCGATGGCGCGATTTTTTATCACATCCGGAACGGCATCCGGAACACGGCCATGCCCGCCTGGAATTTTTCGGACCGTCAAACCTGGGAGTTGGTTTCGTTTATACGCGGGCTGCCCTTGACGGCGGACCCAGTGCCCCAGGATTTGGCGCTGCGCCAGGAAGCGGCGGTCACCGCGCCGGACGCGCATTATGTGGGCTCCGAGGCATGCGCGAGCTGCCACCAGGACATCTATAACCGCTGGAAGAAGACCCGCATGGCCAATGTGCTGCGCGATCCCAAAACCCATCCCGACGCGTTCGCCGCCGACCCTGCCACGGCCCCTCCCGACCTGCGGTTCAACAAGGATGATGTCGCCTTCATCTACGGCAGCAAATGGAAACAGCGTTATTGGAAGAAGTCGGGCGACACCTATGTGCCGCTGTTGGCGCAGTACAATATCGCCACCAAGCAATGGTCGAAATACCATGTGCCCGACCAGGGCGGCGATTGGTGGGCGCCACATTATCCCGATCCCGCGGGCGACAATTCCAACCGTCCCACCGGGCCTTTGTGCGACGGCTGCCACTCGGTCAACTACAATATCGACACCAAGCAGCCGACTGAGTGGAATGTGGGCTGCGAGCAATGCCATGGCGCGGGCAGCGCGCACGCCGCCCATCCCACGCTCGCCAACATTCTCAATCCCGCGCGCCAGGATTATGTTCACGCCAGCGACACCTGCATCGCCTGTCATTCCCAGGGCCAGCCGCTCACCAATCCCATCAAGGGGCAATATTACGACTGGCCGGTGGGCTATCACGCCGGGCTGAAACTGGCCGATTACTGGAAGCTGGAGCCGCACAAGCTAGGCGAGACGAGCTTCACCCATTTCCCCGAAGGCACCGCGCACAAGAACCGCATGCAAGGCAATGATTTCGTGCAAAGCCTGATGTACACCCGCGGCGTCACCTGTTTTTCATGCCACGATCCGCACGGCACCGACAATGACGCGCTGTTGCGCGAGCCCGCCAGCCAGGTCTGCTCGATGTGCCACGCGGTGGGGAGCCAGAACGGACCCCATGCGGTGAGCCTGGAAGCGCACACCCATCATCCGGCGGGAAGCGCGGGCAGTGAGTGCGTCGCCTGCCACATGCCCAAAATCTTGCCGCAGCTTCCCGGCGGGCCGTTTGTCTCGACACATACTTTTCATTTCGTCAGCCCGGTGGAAACCGACACGATGAAGATCCCCAATGCCTGCAACGCCTGCCACACCGACAAGGACACGAAATGGGCAGAGAACGCGATAAAGGGATGGAGCGACAAGTCGCCCTGGCGGATGAATCCGTAAGCCATAACGGCAGGCCATATCTCTTCGCGGCTTTGCTGATCGGCCTTGCGGCGTGGCCGCAAGCGGCTTCAGCCTACCGGCCGTTCGATTCCACCGATGCCGCGGTCGCCGACAAGGGTGGCTGGGAGTTCGAATTCAGTCCCCTGAGTTACGAGCATGGCGATGAAGGGGTAAACCTGATCGCACCGTCACTGCGGGTGAATTACGGGTTGGTGGAGAATTGGGAAGTTGTCGTCGAAGGGCAGGTCAACAATTTTATCCACGGCGGTAGCGAGCTGTCCGAAGCACAGTTGGACGCCAAGACTGTGCTCCGCGAGGGCAGCCTTCAGGAAAAGGACGGCCCAAGCCTGGGATCGGAATTCTCGGTTCTTCTTCCGGGCGTCGGCACCCAGGATGGCGCCGGGTTTGAATGGACCGGAATACTCAGCCAACGCTGGGACTGGGGCACGGTCCATCTCAATGTCGCCGGCATTCTTTCGCGCGCGCAGACGGCGGGCATGTTCGGCGGGCTTATCGTGGAAGGCCCCGAGAGTTGGCCGGTGCGCCCCGTCGCGGAACTGAATTATCAGCAGGATTCCAGTGTCGAGAAAAGCTGGTCTGCTCTCCTGGGCGCGATCTGGAAGGCGGACGAGCATCTCGCCTTCGATCTGGCCTTCCGTCATGCCAGGATCAACACCCGGCCCGACGAGCAAGTGCGGGCGGGCGTGACGTTCGACTTGTGAAGCGCCTAGCCGATCTTGGCCAGCTTGCTGACCAGGGGCTTCTCACCGCGGCGCGGTTCGACATTGAGCGAAACCGTGTCGCCCACCGCCAGGCCCGCCAGATTCACGCCGCGCGCCACCGCATAGGAGGTGCCGTCAAGCGTGATCTGATGCACGCCGGGGTCGATGCGCGTGATGGTCCCTTGCACCTCTGTCGATGCCCACACGGAGCTCGACAGCACCGCAAGCGCGCATGTAAAAAGCGCGGTACTGGTCTTTATCATCGGGATCTCCTTGTTTATCCTCAGATAAGTAAACGTTCCTACGCGGTATCAGGGGTCGGCACCGCGCACCCAATTTTTCTGCGCGGAACTTCACGAGGAACGGTGCTGCCGCTTCGAACGCGCGGCCCAAGACGGTTAGCGGGAACCAGCCAGCCAAGATTGTGGAGAGAATCCCGGCTGGCTTACCGAGGTTGCGATCCTTTATTTGCCGGCTTCAACGTCGCTCATTGCGCTCCTGTTCCTCGTTCTCGGTCTCACGCTTGATAACCCTGCCATCCCCTCGAACATGAACGCTGGCTTCCTGCCCCGAACTATTCCTCGCTTCCAGCTCATATTGTTGCGGCCTCGTGCCGGAAATGATCTTGGCCTCGGTGGGGTCGCTGCCCAACGCTTGTTTTGCCGCATCCTTCGCGGCCTGCGGAACGGAAGAGAGGGCAATCGGTTTTTCCCGCGATTCTTCACCGCTGCTTTGGGCAAACAGCGGTCCGCCTAACACGAGCAGTGCGCCGACGGTCAGTGGGGCGATCATGATCTTTTTCATTTGGATGTCTCCATTACGCCGCGCGATTTGCCATCGCGCGGGCCAGTGGCACCCCCTTTGGCAAACGCGGCGCGGACCAATGCCGTGCCGCTCTGCGAAGTCGAATCTTTTCCTTCTTCGTTTAAGTCAGGTTTAAGCGTCGCGAGGAACTTCTCACGCCCGAAACTTCACTCCGGGACGATCCGACCGCTGACGGGATCGACATGGATCTCGGTCTCCTTGCCGTTTGCTTGGTGAACCTCAATCTCCCATTTGCCGTCCTCGAATTCGACTTCGGTAATGGTCTTGTATCCCTGGTCCTCCACGGATTTGATGATCGCAGACAAGGGTCGCGCATTGGCGGGCGGTGCTTCATCTTCAAACCAGCTCGCTTGGGCGCTGGCGCTCCATGCCGCAAGTGAGCAAGCGGCAACGCCCAGCACCCGATAGATCGCTTTCATATGAACCTCTATAGTTGAGCGGGGAGATCATCGCGTCTTCGCTTTAAGGCAGAATTATCGCGCCTGGCCCGCGGAAGGTCCGTCTCAAGAAGGCCCAAGGAGAGTTTTCGCTTCAGAGAGCACTTAAAAGAACATATTCAGGGCAACTTGCGGGACCACGGTGGATGCAGAATTGCGTCCTATCAGCGAGAATTGGCACCAACAATTACGCCTATGGATTTGGAAAAATTATATTCGACCGCCGGAGCCACCGAGATATTTTCACTTGTCCGATCGAGGATCGGGCTTATCCCGTCATGCAGATGCATCGCCTTGGCAAGATCTTCCGTCACGTCCAGCGCCAGCACCCACCGCTGGTCGAGCGCGAATTCATCGGCCAGGCCCAGCTCGCCTTCCTGCGCCGCGCTTGTCCAGTAGATAGGGTTCAACGCCCAACACGCCTTTGGGCGATCACGGCGGGCGATGGTGCCAGGAGAGAGCCAGTCCAACCTTGATTGTGCAACAGGTCGGTCAAATCCTGGGCGTGCGCCGTTTCCAAGAGAAACGGAAGAACGAAAAAACCTTGTGCGATCTTCAATCCGCGCATGCGAGGGTCGCTCTCCGTGGTGGGTTTGTCCGAATCCGATAAGCGTTGCCATTTAAGGGAAGTTTACGGACTCGCTCTCGGCGGCCACCGGCATTCCATGAGGAATCAATAAGCCTTAAAACTGTCTTAGAAATCTCTTGCCAGTGATCCCTGCTTGCATTTCCCCGGTCTAGTTGATGGACTGTCCTTCGGACGTGCCTGAGATTTTGACTCAACCATGCGACTATTGGTGGTCGAAGATGAAGCCCGTATCGCCGAACTGGTGCGAGACGGGTTGGCGCGCGCCGGCTTTACGGTGGACACGGCTTCGACGGCGGCTGATGCGATCGCCGCGCTCGAGATTGGCAGCTATGACGCCGCGATTCTCGATCTGGGATTGCCGGACGGCGACGGCCTGGATGTGTTGACCAGTGCGCGCAAATCAGGAGCGGTCATCCCGTTCCTGCTTCTGACCGCGCGCGATACGGTCGATGACCGTGTGCTGGGCCTCAATGCGGGTGCGGACGATTATCTCGTCAAGCCTTTTGCGATGAACGAGCTGGTAGCGCGCACCAAGGCGCTGCTCAGGCGGCCCGGCTTGGCGCTGGGCGTGATGCTGGAAGCCGGGAACGTGGAGTTCGACACGGTGGGACGCGAAGTCCGGGTTGCCGGTAGGCCGTTATCGCTGCCGCGGCGCGAGCTCGACGTGTTGGAGCACCTGATCCGCCGCGTGGGGCGCGTAGTGCCCAAAGCGGTGCTGGAGGATAAGCTTTACGGCATGGGCCAAGAGTTGGATTCGAATGCCATTCCCGTCCATGTCCTGCATCTTCGCCGCAAATTGCTGGCGGCGGGCGCCACCCCCGAGATCCATACCATCCGCGGGGTGGGCTACCTGTTCGCGGAGAAACCGGCATGAGGCTTTGGCCGCGCTCGCTTCAAGGGCAACTGGCGTTGAGACTTGCCGTGGTTTTTCTTGTCGTGTCTGCCGCCGGCATAGGCTTGCTGCTCTGGCAGGGGTCGGAGTCGGCCGATAGCCTCGGACTCGAAATGCTGCGCTACCGGGCGGATGAGCTGGCGGGTTATGTCATCCCGGCGCAAAATGGAGGTGGTGCGACGCTGGCGCTGCCGCCAAACCTCGAGCGGCTCTATAACGGCACGAAAGGCGAGAATCTTTACGCGATAAAAGCGGGCGGCGGCCAGATGCTCGCCAATAGCCGGGAGATGGGTGATGTCGTTGCCCACTGGAAAACCCCGCCTGACAAATTCCGCCTGGAGGAATTCGGCCCACAGCAGGCTGACTATTATGGCCTCAGCGCGGTCGAACGAACCAAAGCCGGCACCGTCACCATCGCCGTTGCCCATTCCTCGGATTCCGACGCTGTCGCGGTCGCGATGCTCTCATTCTTCGTACGGCGCATAGCCTGGGCGATTCCGATTTTTGCCCTGGCGACCCTTCTGATAGGGGTATGGACCATCCGCACGGGTTTGCGGCGGGTGGCGGCAATATCCCGCCGCGCGGCACAAATCGATCCACGCTCGACTGACGTCCGGCTGCCGGTGGAAGGCTTGCCTTCCGAGCTGCGGCCGCTGGTCCAGGCCGTCAATTCGGCGTTCGACCGGCTGCAGGAAGGCTTTGCCGTCCAGCGCCGCTTTACCGCCAATGCAGCCCATGAATTGCGCACACCGTTGACCATGCTCACGGCGGGCCTCGACGAATTGCAGGCGAACGAAGCGGTCGGCAAGTTGCGCGCGGACGTTATGCGTATGAACCGGCTGGTGAACCAGCTCTTGCAGGTCGCGCGATTGGATGCCGTCCCGCTCGATGTGAATGCCCAGGTGGACCTGGCCCGCGTGGCAGCGCAAGTTGTGGAATATCTTGCCCCTTGGGCCATTGCCCTGCACCGGACGGTCGGACTGGACGCGCACGAAGGACCCATCCTCGTCAGCGGCAACGCGGAAGAAATCTCGAACGCCATCCGCAATCTTGTCGAGAATGCGGTTTGGCATTCACCGCAGGGGACAGAAGTCATGGTGAGCGTGTCGGCTGACCGGGCAGTCACGGTCATTGACCGGGGGCCCGGCGTGCCCGTTGAAGACCGGTCCCGGATATTCAGCCGCTTTTGGCGCGGAAAGGCTGTTGCCGTGCCTGGCGCAGGGCTGGGATTGTCCATCGTCGCGGAAATCATGCGACTCCATGGCGGTGCAGTCGAAGTGGGCGACGTGCCGGGCGGGGGAGCGTTTTTCAAATTAAGCTTCCGAGGCGCGTGAGCCTTAAAATGACCTTAAAACGGCATCGGCATGGTCCGCGCCGCCGAAGCGGGAAAACTACCATGCTTTACGACCGACGCAGTTTCGCTTGCTTGCTCGCCGCCTCGAGTTTGGCGTATGCCTCTCCGTCGTGGGCTGCGAAGCCGTGCCGGGTCACAAAAGTGCTTTTCGTCTGTCAAATGGGAAGCGTCAAAAGTGCAATTGCTCGCGAACAACTCCGCCGGATCGTCAAACAGAGAGCACTTCCAATTGAGGTCCAATCCCGTGGCCTGACGCCCGCCAACGACATCACGCGCGAACTGGCTTCCCATCTCAGGGCGGAAGGAATCAATCCATTGGCCGATCCGTTGCGGCGCTTTGCACCCGCCGACGCGGCCCATGCCGACATCACCATCGCTTTTGACGATGCCGCCAAAGCGCCGGGCTTGGAACGGGCGAGGCTTTGGCATAGCCCATCCTGGACCGATGATTATGCGCACGCCAAAACGATAATGGATTGGCATATCGGGGAACTCGCGGACGAATTGTCCAGGCAGCCCTGTCCCTGAGTGGCAAGAAAGCCGGCGTTCAGGTAGCGGGTTTTGGCGTTCTTAAAACTGGCTTAAAGCTGGCCCGCGATTACATCGGCGCAGCCATTGCATGCGGAACCTGCTCATGTATCGAACGTCTCCTCTCCTGATTGCTATCCTCCTTGCGCTGGCCACGTCGCCGGCGGCACAAGCTGCGCCCGACTGGAGCGCGGTCGCGCAGGCGTTGGGCAAGTCCGGGACCGAAATGGCGGGCGGTGTGTATCGCGTGGGATTGCCCCGCTCCGATTTGCATGTCGAACTCGATTCCATCGCACTCAAGCCCTCGCTGGCGCTTGGGTCCTGGGTTGCCTTCGATCCCATGGAGGGCAATCGGGCAATGGTGATGGGTGATCTCGTCCTGACGGAAGACGAAGTCGAGCCGGTGATGAAGGCGTTGCTCGATGGCGGGCTTCAGGTCACCGCGCTGCACAACCATCTGTTCCACGCGCGTCCTGCCACCTTTTACATGCATATCGGCGGGAGCGGGGATGCGGTGGCGCTGGCAAAATCTATCCACGCCGCCTTGACCCTGAGCAAAACACCGTTCACCTCTCCTCCATCACCGGCGACTCCTTCCGCCCTCGATCTCGACACCGCTTCCATTGACGCCGCTTTGGGCGCCAAGGGTTCGGTTTCCGGCGGGGTCTATCAGGTGGGAGTGCCGCGCGCCGAGCCGCCAAAAGCTATGGGCATGGCCCTCGCGGGACCGATGGGCGGCGCCGAATCGATCAACTTCCAGCCCCTGGGCAACGGAAAGGCCGCCATCACTGGCGATTTCATCTTGGCAGCGAACGAGGTCGAGCCGGTGCTGCGCGCGCTTCGCCAAAACGGCATCGACGTCACCGCCATCCACAATCACATGCTGGATGAACAACCGCGTATGTTCTTTGTGCATTACTGGGCGCATGACGATCTTCCAAAGTTGCTTACCGGCCTCAAAGCCGCACTTGCTGAAATTGCGCTGAAAAAGGAGTGAACATAGGCGCACGCTCGCCGCGCGGGCGGGCCTTCTGGGCGGGGCCGCGTCTATCCTGATATTCCGCACGGCGTCCAATTAACTTTCCGTTTTGTCACGCATTCGATGCCGGGGGCAGGCCGAGCGGTGCTTGCGGAGGGCGCGATTGACGCCGCCGATTGAATGATGATCGAATGCGTGAGAGCCGGGGGGCGGATGCAGGGCGGCAATCCAGGGCGCAGGCGATCGGGGACCGCGGCAATTTTCGCGGCGCTGTCGCTATTGGCCGCGCCCCAGGCATGGGCCCAGCGCGCGGGTGAAAACGCCGTCACCGGGGCCGCCGACGCCTTCGGCACCTCCATCGGCAATGAGCGGACCGGCATCTACAACGAAAACGACGTGCGGGGCTTTTCGCCCATCCAAGCCGGGAATGCGCGGATCGAAGGGCTCTATTTTGACAAGGTGGGGGACGAGAATGACCGCATCTTCGAGTCCTCGCGTATCCGAGTGGGGATCGCCGCACAAGGCTTTGCGTTCCCCGCGCCCACCGGCATCGAAGATTTTTCGCTGCGCGCGCCGGGCGATGCCACAGGCCTGAGCGTGCTTTCGGAAGGCAATAGTTTCGGGCCGTACACGCTGCAGTTCGACGGCACGGCGCCGTTGGGCGAGAGGTTGAGCCTCGGCGGCGGCATCGGCATGAACCGCAACATCGCGCCCAACGGCGGCGACAATTATGAAGGCAATGTCGGCGTGCTGTTGCGGTGGCGGCCCTTGCCCGATGTCGAGATCCTGCCTTTCTGGTCGCGCAAGGACACCTTTATGGCGAAGGACGGCGAAGTCTATGAACCCGTCGGCGATGTCCTGCCGGCCCCCAAGCCGTTGCATCATTTCTTCGGGCCTCTGTGGGCGCGCGGCCAGGATTTCAGCATCAATTACGGTTCGCTGTTGAGCTACACGCTTTCGTCCTGGGCGGTGCGGCTGGGGATTTTCCGCTCGGAATTGGTCAATCCGAAAAGCAGCTTCCCCCAACTTGAGAATCTCCTGCCCAATGGCCGGGGCGAGCTGAAAGTGGATCTGAACCCGCCGTCCCATTTGGGCTCGACCAGCGGGGAATTCCGGCTGGAGAAAAGCTTTTCCACCGGCGCGTTGAACCATCGGCTGATCTTCTCGTTGCGCGGGCGCAATTGGAACGGGCTTTATGGCAACTCCGTCACGGTGGATGTGGGGCCCCAGGCGATCAACCAGTTTGTGACCACGCCCACGCCCCATGTGCAATTCGCGCCCTTGACCCACGATCATGTCGATGAAAGCTGGATCGGGCTCGCCTACCAGACGGCGTGGCGGGACCGGCTGCAAGTGAATCTGGGCGTGCAGAAGGCGCGCTACCACAAGAACACCATCATCCCCGGGGCGGCGCCGACCTTGTTGAACACGACGCCGGTTCTGTTGACCGGCTCGGCGACCGGCAATGTGACCAAGGCGTTGGCCGTGTTCGGCAGTTACACCCAGGGGCTGGAGGAGAACGGCATCACACCCAGCAACGCCATCAACAGCAACCAAGCCCTTCCCGCGACCACCACGCGCCAGACCGACGGCGGCGTGCGCTGGAAACTTTCCCCCCGCTTGAGCCTGGTCGCCGATATGTTCGATATCAAGAAGCTCTACTTCAATCTCGATCCCGCGAATGTCTATCGCCAATTGGGAGGGCTGGAAAACAGGGGCATGGAATTGTCGCTTTCCGGAAATGTGACCGACCGGCTGGACGTGGTGGCGGGCGCGGTGCTGTCGCAGCCCATGGTGAGCGGGGAGGCGGTCAAGCTGGGCATTTCGGGCGACCGGCCGGTGGGCCTGCGCTCGCGGAAATTCATTTTCGACGCCAATTGGCAGCCGCCCGGATCGAAGGGGCTTTCCTTCGATATCGGCGTCAATCATTTCGGCAGCGTGGCAGCAACGTTGGACGATATCGCCGTCATTCCCGCCTGGACGACGTTCGATTGGGACGCGCGCTATCAGTTCAGGATGGGCGGGCAGAACGCTTCGCTGAAACTGGCGGTCATGAACATGGCCAACGCGCGCAGCTTCAATGCCTTCGAGGCGGGCACCTTCGGCATCTCCTTCAACAGCGGGCGGCGCATCGATCTCAGGCTGATCGTGGATGTGGCCTGAGGACAGGCAGGGCGCGCGTCTAATCTTATTCAAATTGCAGCGAACGCGCTTTCAGGCCCGAAAGGGACGAGAGCCAAAGCGTTCCGCTTTTTTTAATCAAACCTGCCAGGGTATCTCGTCTTTGCGTTAGCACCCGGCGGCATAGGCTTTCACCGTCACTTCCAGTCTGGAGTCCAACCATGATCGCTATGTTCAAGAAGTTTCTTGCCAACGAAGACGGCGCCACGGCCATTGAATATGGCCTGATCGCGGCGTTGATTTCGGTCGTTATCATCGGCGTGTTGACCACCGTCGGTTCGAACCTGAACACCAAGTTCGGCAGCGTCGCCACCTCGCTGCGCTAAGCGGTAAAGGTTCCCTCGCAACTTGCAGGCCCCGCCGTCCCCCGGCGGGGCTTTTCTTTGGCGCGGATTATCCAGGAGCGCAAGCGGCTTAGCGGTGCGAGCACCCGCCCCGTTCGCGTGCTATAATTGGGACCGGGGAGAGCAGGCTTGGTGCGTGCGCCTCCCTCGCTTCGCTCGAAGAGGGGCAAGCTTTTCTAGGTTCGCTTCCGCTTACCAAGAAAAGCTAAGCCAAGGGCGGAGGGGGAGAAAACTCCACTGATGCGCGTCGGTGCGTTCGACACACTGAGATTTCCCAAGCGCTGGGACCGCCCATGGCAATGCTACGGCCTGGCGATCGGCGCGTTCGCCATCTCACTGGGTTTACGCTTTGCGCTCCGCCCGGTTTTCCCGCCGCCCAATGCCGGCTACATCATTTTCCTGCCCGCGATGGTGGCGACCACTTTGTTCGGCGGCTACCGCGCCGGCATCCTGAGCGTGATCCTGTCGCTGTTCGCGGTCTGGTATTTTTTCCTTTCGCCCTACCAGACCATCGGCTTGGCCCTGGTGCGCGCCGCCGATTATGTGGTGGTGGTCGCCATTGTGCTGGCTTTCATCCAGTGGGTAAGAGAGGTGATTGGACAACTGGAAGAAGAACGGAAAAACCTGGAAGCCGCCGCGCTTCGGGAAAAAGAACTGATCAAGGAATTGCAGCACCGCAGGAACAACCTCTTCGCCATCATCCACGGGTTGGCGGCCCGGACGTTCGATGCCGTCCCGCCGGAGGCGCGCCGGACGTTCCTGGGCCGGCTGGAGGCGTTGAGCCGGGCCGATCACCGGCTGGTGGATTCGGACTCCAGGGGCACCACGCTCCATTATTTGATCCGCGCCGAACTCGATCCTTTCACCGGGCGCTTCAGCACCGACGGCGACGATATTTTCCTGGACAGTTCGACGGCGCGGAATTTTTCGCTGGTGCTGCACGAGCTCGCCACCAACGCCTCGAAATACGGAGCGCTTTCGACCGGCGCGGGCAGGGTGGGGATGACCTGGGTGAAAGATCCCGGCCGGCGGCTCAAATTCACATGGATCGAATCCGGCGGCCCGGAAGTGATGCCGCCCAAGCGCGTGGGGCTGGGCACCGCTTTGGTCAAGACCGCGCTGGGCCCGGCGCGGCTGGAATATTTGGCGGGCGGTTTCCGTTACGAAGCAGAAGTCAGACTAGATTCTTAGGGCGGCTCGTCTTGGTCGAGGCTTTCTCCCCCCGCGCGGCAAAGCCGCTGGCGGGGGGAGATGTCTCTGAGCGCTTGCGCGAAAGAGACAGTGGGGGGCATCAATTAATGACGATCGCGATCATCTCGGTCGCGATGATCATGGCCGCGATCATGATCGCGATCGCGATCGCGGAAATCACGATGGTCATCTCGATCACGCCGGAAATCATGCCGGTCATCGCGCCGCTCGCCGCGCCAATGGGCGTCACCCCAGCCGCGATCCCAATGGCCGTCGCGCCAGCCAAAGCCTTCGCCGCGATCCCAGCCGAAATTCACGTGGCTCCAGCCGTTCCAGAAATGCCAGCCGCCGCGATACCAGAAATAGGGCTGGCCGTTGTACCAGCGGTAATAATGCGAACCGCCCACGGCGATGCCGTCGAGCATGATGGGGCCGGTATAGACCGCATAGCCGCAATCGCCGCTATAGTAATCAGTATAAGCATCGCACGGGCCGGGCGGATAATAGCCGGGGCCGTAGTAATAGGCGGGAGCGGGCGCGCCAACGCCGACGCCGATATGCACGCCGGGAATGCCGATGCCGACATGCACCTGGGCGTTCGCGGGCGCCGACATCATCAGCCCTGCCGTCATCAGCGAGGCGGTGGCAAGCAAGGTTTTCACCATGGACATCTTGATCAGCGATTTCATCTCAAATCTCCCTTTTTCGAAATCCACCCGTTCGGCGGACCGATTCTCCGAGGGTCCGATCCTAGCCAGGGCATTGTGAATTGATTGTGGCCGCTTTGTTCATCATGCATTCAGCATGAAGGCGATGATGGGGCGATATACGGGCAGCGCGTCTTGGTCCTAACTTTCCTGCCGGCCGCTCGCCCAAGCTCGCGGCGTTCGTCACTCGAAAAGGTCCACTGGACCTTTTCGTTCGCCGTTGGCGAACCGCTCCTCACCCCCGCGCGGCAAAGCCGCTGGCGGGGGATTGAGGCGCACGGCCAAGTGCGCCGAACGTCTTGCGAGGGTTTTCGCCGCTCGAAATGGTTCACCGAACCATTTCGTCCGCTTCGCGGTCGCGGCTCAACCCGAGGAACACAGATGGGAGCAAATAAATCGCTCTAGCGCCCTACTTCAATTATCGCGAAGGAGTCGGGCACCATCGGACCGCGCGCCACCCGCCCGTTGGACAGCGGCGGGGTGCCGGGCGGCATGGGCTCGTATTCGGCGGCGATCAGGAAAATGTGTCCTGTCTTGCTGTCGAGCGTCAGGGTCTTGGCGCTGATCTGGGTTTGAAGCGTCTGTTCCAGCACGAAGCTGGTGGGGCTTTCTTCCTTGACGATGGACAAGGTGCCGTCGCCTTGCGAGCTGAAGGCTTCCATCGTCTTGGGATTGAACACCGCGCCGTCGGTCGGCCCGCCGATGGGAACGGCGGAGAGAATGTCGCCGGTGTCGGCATTGAGCATCACCATGGTCGCGGGATTGCGGCAGGCCACGAACAGGATGCGGTTCTTGGCGTCGAACGCCAGGCCCGCCGGTGTTCCGCCTTTGCCGCCCAGCGCATAGCGCGCGGTCACGGCCATGGTCTTGGGGTCCACCACGCCGACCTGGTCCTTGTCTTCCAGGTCCACAAAGAGGTGTCCCTTGCCGTCGCTCACGGTCTGTTCGGGCGCGGCGCCCAGGTCGATCGTGCCGGCGATGCTGCCGTCTTGGGCGTTGATCGCCGTCATGTTGGGCGCACGGTGGCTCAGGATATAGGTTCGGTGGTTGAAATCGTCGGACATGATGCCGTCGGGACCGCCGTCAACGGGAATGGTCTTGATGACTTGAAGCGAGCGCGTGTCCCACATCACCACCGGCTGGCTGGTGGCGAAGCCGTGATGCGAGCGCTGATCGAACGCGGCGCCGTGGGCGCTGTAACCCGTCATCTCGCCCTTGGGCGCCAAGGTGTCCAAGTCGAACACCGTGATCCTGGGCGTGTCGCCGCTGCGGGCGATATAGAGCCGGCGGTTGACGGCATCGGCGGCGACATAGTCGAAGCCGCCCGCGCCGCCCACTTTGACGTTCTTGAGGACCTTGTAGGGGCCGGCCGCCTGGGCAGGTTCAGCCGCGGCCGATGATGCCGCCAAGCCAAAAGCGAGTGCGCTGATGAGAAATCGTGTCCGCATGTCCATCCCCCGTAGTTTAAGCGCCGACGATAGCCCATGTTGAACGGATGGGGGAGCATTGGGGAAATTCAATATGCTGAAGAGCGGGCAGCGCGTCTTGGCTTCGGCTTTCTTCCCCCGCATGGCGGAGCCATTGGCGGGGGAAGATGTGTTCCGAGGGTTTATCCCGAGGAACACAGATGGGGGTCAACTTTTACGCGCCTGGTCCAGGGCGGCTTCCAGCTTCCGGCGCTCTTTGGCCCAGCGCGCCTCTTCCTCTTCCAGGCGGCGGTCCAGCTCGCGGGTGAGCTTGTCGCGGCGGTCCTGGTGGCTCTTGCGCGCGTCTTCCAGCGCGGCGTGCGCTTTTTCGACCGCCTGGCCACGCTTTTCCGCGTCGCGCTTGGCGGCGGCGTCTTCCCGGGCGCGGGCGCGGTCGCGCTTCGCGCGCGCGCTCTCGAACGAGATGATGGCGGCTTGCCGGCTCTTGTCTTCGTTGGTGATTGCCGGAGGGTTTTTCTTCCTGGCCGCTGCTTTTTTTGTCTTGGCTTTTGTCTTGGCGGGGGGCCGGTCTTTCGGAGCATTCACGGGAAGCGAGAAGCCGGCGGGCAGGGCGGCGTCTTCCCGGAATGGCTCGCTGGTACCGACCGGCCGCTTCAAGACCGTGCCGGGCTTGGCCATGGTGGCGGCGACGATCGCCGCGTCATCGCTTTCCGACGCATCGCCCCGGTGAAATGCATTGTGTTTGATGCCCCAGGCCTCCATCGCCGCCTTCATCGACGGGGCGGCCACGGCCAGATCGAAAAAGCCCAGCCGCGTGACAAAGGTTTTAAGTTTCCGCGCCATGATTTTCCCGGCTCAGCGCGCGCCTCACCAAGGGGCGCACCTTATATATATGTGGGAACGCGAAAGACGGATAGGCTTTCTGCATGCAGTCTTTGACCGGCCAGCTTCTTATCGCCATGCCGCAGATGGAGGACCCGCGTTTCGCGCGCTCGGTCGTCTATCTGTTTGCGCACAGCGAGGCGGATGGCGCGATGGGCATCATCGTCAACAAGATCATCGAGGACCTGAGCGAAGATCAGCTTTATGCCGAGCTTAAATTCGCGCCGGCGGTCAGGCCGCCCCCGCCGCGGCCGGTCCATTTCGGCGGCCCGGTCCAGCTCGGCCTGGGTTTCGTGCTGCACAGCCTCGATTATCGCGAAACGGGCACGGCGGAAATCGCCGACGGCTTCGCGCTCACCACCACGCTCGGCATCCTCAGCGCCATGAGCCGGGGCGAAGGCCCGCGGCAGCGTCTTTTGGCTTTGGGTTATGCGGGCTGGGCGCCGGCGCAGCTCGAGGCCGAGATCCAGGCCAATGGCTGGTTGTTGGTCGCCGCCGATACGGGGTTGGTGTTCGATGCCGATGACGACAACAAATGGAGCCGCGCGCTGGCCAAGCTGGGCGTCAAACCGGAAATGCTGTCCGGCGGCGCCGGAAGGGCGTGAAGCCCTTCCGGCTCGCCCTTTTGATGAACCCCCTCCGGCCTTCGCATCGCAAGCGCTGCTACGGCCACCTCCCCCACCTGCATGCTTCGCATGCGCGGGGAAGGCGGACCTGACCAAGGTTCAACACGCTTAGTTCAACGATGCTTGTTTTGGTAAGGCCGCCAGATCGGCCTGGGTCTCGGCCAGGGTCCGGCCGTCCAGCCTGCCGCTGGAAAGCGAGGCCAGCATCTTGAGATTCATGCCCTTGAACATGGGATAGTTGGGATCGCTCAACAGGCCGGGAATGTCCTTGTTCAGCACGGCCGCGCCGCCCGGATCGGCGGCGATGCGTTCGACCGGCGTATCGAGCGTGAGAGCGGTCGAAGTTTGCGCGGGTGCCGGCCCGCCGCCGGGGCCGCTGCCAGGGAAAGCCATGATCGTTCGGTCCGCGGTCTTGGACCCCGAGGAAAGACAGCCTTCGAGAGAAAGAAGACCAAGAATTGCGACGAAAATAAGTTTTGGGAACTGATTGGAACTGATGAGCGAAGTCATGCGAAAGAAACGCGCATGTTCCCATTAGGATGCGAATCCCGAATAGCAGCCCTGCTTATGCAACAGGCTTAGTGGAGCAGCCTCGTCATCTTGGGCGGAGGAACAATGGGCAGGTTGAGGAACGAGCGGCCGTCGCTGCCCACGATATGGATGACGCCGCCCTGCAAATCCACGGTTTCCGGATGACTGAGCAGGTCGTGGACGATCTTGGCCCCTTCCTCGAACGCAGCGCTCA
>Ga0134126_10004465_pt1 | contig 17502 bp, 17 predicted proteins | sample KB31752_FD_96881 | JGI IMG/M metagenome (GOLD analysis project Ga0134126, IMG submission 96881) | Terrestrial soil microbial communities with excess Nitrogen fertilizer from Kellogg Biological Station, Michigan, USA - KB3-175-2 | ecosystem: Environmental > Terrestrial > Soil > Unclassified ...
AAGCGTTAAGCTGCCGTTAGTGCCTGATTGCTTATTCTTTTTTAATTTTATATTGATGATGCCCGAATTACCGGAAGCATCATATTTAGCCGAAGGGTTGGTGATGATCTCGATGGATTGAATGGTATTGCCGTCTGTTGAGCGAAGTAATGTAGCCAGCTGCGCAGGGTTCAGGTAGGTTAGCTTATCATTGATCATTACGGTTACTCCCTGCTTTCCTTTCAGGCTGATGTTGTCGTCCTTATCCACAGACACACCGGGCGCCCGCTCCAAAATTTCGAGCGCGGTGTTCCCTGCGGCCAGTACGCTGTTCTCTACATTCATTACGGTGCGATCTATTTTGCGCTCGATAAGCGGCCTCGACGATGTTACATTGACCGTATTTAACGATCTGCTGGCTTGCGAGAGCTTTAATACCGGGACCGTAACATTTGCAGCCTCGCCGTTCACCGTAAAAGGCCGGCTGGCACTTTTGTTATAGCCTACCACGGTGGCTTTGATAATGTAGCTGCCTGAATTGATGTGATCGAAAAGATAATTGCCGCTTTGATTGCTTAATGTACCTTTAACAACCGTTGAATCCTGTGCCTTCAACAGCGTTACGGTAGCGTAATCCAGCGGCTTGCCTTGCTCATCGAGCAATGAACCGGAAACACTGGCGACTGGTTTGGTACTTTGGGCGGAGACAACGCCCGCGGTTAGCAGGAGCAGGAAAGCGGAAAAGGTTATTTTTCTGATAGTGAATTTCATGACAGTGTAAATTTTGGGCAATAGCATGCCGTTAAAGCATTTCCTCTTTTTTTAAATTTTTAAATATGTTTTTGATTTGCGGGTTGCGAACCCGGTTGGGCGATTAGTATAGAGGGCTATGATCCATGCGTTATAAATTTTTGTTTGTTTTCAGGCAATAACTATCCCCTGAGCATTTACGCTCTGTTTTAAAAAGACAGCCTAAAACCCGGCTGTCATAATCTTAAATGGACAAATTATTTAATACTAAGATGCAATAAGGGTACGCAAGGTTACAACTGATTTGATTTTTTTTAAAACCCGTGCGATCAGGCAGATTGCAGGAAGTTGTATTTGAGACGAAGGCAAAGCTTGCGTAAAAAGCCTACCTGCTTTACAGGGTAGTTAAATTTACCTGCAAGCGTGCCGACATAGGATGCAACCAGCTGGTGTTCGGCCAAACTTAGTATTTCGGCCTGGCCCCCTAACGGCGAATAGTCGGTTATTTCTGAAATTTCGACATTGAGAAACGACGACAGCTTTTCGGCAACCGCCGGAAGATCGTCAAACACATCCTCATAACGCAAAAGCAAATAACCGGGGTCTTTTAAAGGCGAAAGGTCGAATGCAATACGGAACGAAAGTTCCAGGTCGAGAAGAGCGGCTTGCATATTGAGCGACGGGTCCATCATTTTCACTGAATTGATCACAGAGAATGGCTCACGTATTACGTGTATAATTTTTGCGTTTGGCATTTCCTGCCATATGCGGGTAAGGAAACGCTCATTGGTCGGGGTTTTGTCAACCCATAGTTTTGCGTGCAGGTTATCGGTGCTGGTGGCATAGGCAAGCACAACGGCGATATTGGGCCATTGCTCGGTTTCCATTTTACAGGCAATTTCCCACCACGACATTAAGTAACGCGCAAAAGTAACATAAGGAGATACTGCGCAAGCACTGCGGCCCAGCATCCAGCCCGGCTGATCGTGTCCGGGGTTAGCGAGCCTGCGCAGCCAGCCGGTACATAAAAATGCCATTTGCTCGGTTTCTGGAAGCATGCGCAACTTCGACTCAAGATTGGCGCAATAGGCGCTTTTGGATGGAAGGACAACCATTTCGGGCTGCGTTTGTAAAATATTTCGCACCAGCGCGGTGCCGCTGTGATGCACACCGCAAATATACACCGGGTTTTGCGCCAGGTGCAGGCCACTGTTTATTTGCTCGCCCGACAACGGAAGCGGTCCCAGCAGTTCCGCTTCATCCCACACAGTCCACGACCATTCAATGGCGGCAGCGAGCCAGCTATTGCTTTGTTCACGCGGTTCGGTAAGTAAATTATTCAGTAGTTCTTCAGTTTCAATAATTTTAGATATCATGGAATGCGGATGAGAAAATTTATTACGCAATACTTATACTTGTTTTGGCCCGGGAAAGTTGCACAACAAAGCCAGCGACCGGCATTCGCCGCAATTTATCTGGTTATATAACGTTGAAAGTGCCGCCTGGGATACCGGAGTGTACGCAACAACGCGTGTTTTAGCAGGATGCCGAGCCTGCGCGAGGCCTCGATTTGCTGAACAGGATAGTTAAGCTTTTGGGCGAGAGAACTTAAATAAGCGGCTAACTGCATATGTTCGGCTGCGCTAAGCACCGTTAGTTGCCGGTGCTGATGGGATTTAAGAATTTGGCCCGCGGGTGATGTGTTTGCAAATGTGCTGTTCGCCTTAACCGGCATTCCGGCAACGGTGGGCGTAGTAAGTGATTCGGTAATGGGGATGTTCAAAAATAAAGCAAGGCTTTCTAAAATAGCCTGCGGCTCGTTACACAGGTTCTCATACCGCACTAACATATAACGCGGATCATTTAACCGCGATTGGTTATTTGCAACTTTAAAGGACATCTTCATATCTGCAAGCGCCCTGTGCACGGGAACCGTTGGTTCCATCATTTTTCGCGAATTCAATGTATCCAGCGGGTCGCGGATCATGTGAATTACTTTGGCCGACGGTGTCTCTTTCCATATCCTGGTCAAAAAGCGCTCGTTAGCCGGGGTTTTATCCACCCAGTGTTTCGCGTTTAGCTTGTTGGTACAGGTAGCGTAGGCAAGTACCACGGCAAGATGCGGCGCATGCCTATTTTTTTCATGATCCAGCACGTTCCACCACGCAATAAAATAGCGCGCAAAATCCACGTAGGGCGAATGAGACGCCGAACTGCGGCCTAATAGCCAATAGGGCGGCTGATTGATGGGATTTGCCAGGCGGCGCACCCACTCCAAAGCAAGGAAAAAGCATTGTTTTTGGCCGGGCAACGCACGTAACTTAGATTCGAGCACGGTATAAAAAGTACCCTCCGACGGAAGCACGACCAGGTCGGGGTGGCCGTCAAGGAGATTTTGTAAAAGAGTCGTGCCGCTTCGATGAACGCCGCAAACATACACCGGGTGCCGACTCAGTTCAGTGCCCTGGCCGAGTTGCTGCGGAGTTAGGGCTAACGGGCCAAGTTTAGCAGCTTCGTGCCATACTGCTGCCGACCATTGGCGTGCAGCCGTCATCAAATCCTGCGCAGGGGCCGTTTTCAGCGGTTTTAACGGAAGCAGGGCGTCCAGCTTATGTTCAGTTTCAAGCACTTTTTGCAGCATGATACAATTTCCGGCATTCACGTGATTTCGCCGTAATCATATATACCAGCTTACCTGGCCGGGCGTTGCCTCCTTTAAACCTGGCTGCGCGTGCACCGCGATCACATGACAAAGAAAGACGTGCGTGCGAAGCTGTTATTCGCTAAGATTGTATGTAACTTTTCAGGTGTTCGATAGTTTCCTCGTGCGATAGTATGGTTTCGGTAACCACGTCGGTGATAGAAATAATACCGCAAAGGTCGTCGCCCCGGAAAACCGGGAGGTATCGGATGTTGCTTTCACTCATGATATGCATGCAGGTTTCGATCGAATTATCGGGCAATATCCGCGGAAAACCGGTGCTCATAATTTCGCGTACCTGGGTTTCCAATGATGATTTTCCCTGGAGGATCACTTTCCGCGCATAGTCGCGCTCGGTGAGCAAGCCGGCATAGTCGCCGTTCTCGGTAATTACAACCGAGCCGATATTTTTATCGGACATCAGCTTTAAAGCATCCAAAACGGTTGTGCTGCCGTCAATAGCAATAACGCTGGTTCCCTTACGGGCGAGAATATTCGAAACTTTTTTCATAATGCGCTGGAAATCATTGGTGAACGGCCTTAACCAAATATACAATAGAAATTAAAAATCCCATACGGATTCTGAAAATAATTATTTGCCTCCCGATATGCCTCATCGCACAAATTATTTTGGCTGTTTTATTGGTAACTTTCCCGTTAATTAAGCCGATGTGTTTTATTCTAACAAAAAAAATATTCTATTTTTACTCGCCATTATATCGCATCTGCTCTTAATTTAATAAAAATGAAAAAAATCCTGTTAAGCCTCGTGGCATTCGCTGCCCTGCATTTTTCAACCTCTGCGCAAACCACCAAGCTGTTCGACGGCAAAACCACCAACGGCTGGCACAGCTACCTAAAAACCGGCCCCGGCGCCTGGAAGGTTGTTGACGGCACTTTACAACTCGACCCGAAAGCGCGCGGCCAGGGCGACCTGGTAACGGACAATGAATATGAGAACTACGAGCTTTCGCTGGAATGGAAGATTGCCGAAGGCGGCAACAGCGGGATAATTTTCGGCGTTCATGAAGATCCATCATTTAAGGATACCTACCTGACCGGCATCGAGATGCAAATACTGGACGACGCCAAAGCCGAAGATAATAAACTGGCCACCCACCGGGCCGGCGCCTTGTACGATATGCACCCGCCCGCATACCCGGCCAAACCTGCAGGCGAATGGAATAAGATAAAGATTCGCAAAGATAACGGCCATCTCACCTTTTGGCTTAACGGCAAAAAAGTGATTGACACGCAAATCGGCACCCCTGAATGGAAGGAAATGCTGGATAAAAGCAAATTTAAAAACTGGAAAGGTTTTGCAGCGTATCCCAAAGGGCATATAGCCCTGCAGGACCACGGCGCCGTGGTATCATTCCGCAACATTAAAATAAAAGAACTCTGATAGGAAGTCTAAAGTCTTGAGTCCGGAGTCCTTAGTCAAAAGGAAGCCGACTCAAGACTCCGGACTCAAGACTTTCGACTTAAAAATATGGACGAACTACAAATAAAAAAATCATCAACCGTTTACGATGCGGTGATCGTTGGCTCGGGCGCCGGCGGCGGTATGGCGGGGTATGTGCTGGCCCACGCCGGATTAAAAGTATTGATGCTGGAAGCGGGGCCGTTTTTTGATCCTGCCAAAGATTCTATGCAAATGAAATGGCCCTGGGAATCGGCGCGGCGCGGCGCAAGTACGCCCCAGCGTAACTTCGGCGATTTTGACGGCGCCTTTGGCGGCTGGAACCTGGATGGTGAGCCTTATACCACCAAGGACAAAACAGAATTTTACTGGTTCCGCTCGCGGATGCTGGGCGGCCGCACCAACCATTGGGGCCGTATTTCCTTACGGATGGGCCCTGATGATTTCAGGGGCCACCATATAGACGGATTAACAGACGACTGGCCCATAAGCTACGACGAGGTAAAACCTTACTATGACCGGGTTGACCGCCTTATAGGCGTTTACGGTACAGTTGAAAATATAGAAAGTGAGCCGGATGGGATTTTTCTGCCGCCGCCAAAGCCAAGGTTAAACGAACTGTTTATAAAAAAAGGGGCCGAAAAGGCGGGGGTGCGGGTGTTGCCGGGCCGCGGATCGGTTTTGACCGAAGCACTTCCCGGCAATAAGGACCGTGGAGCCTGTTTCTTTTGCGGCCAGTGTAACCGCAGCTGTAAAATCTATGGCGATTTCTCGTCGTCTTCGTGCCTGGTTATACCGGCAATGAAAACGGGTAACCTGAAGGTGATTGCCAACGCGATGGTGCGCGAAGTGCTTACCGATGCCAGCGGTTTGGCCACAGGCGTATCGTATATCAACAAAGACGATATGCAGGAATACCAGGTATTCGCCAAACAGGTGATATTGGGTGCAAGCGCGTGCGAATCGGCGAGGCTGCTTCTTAACTCAAAGTCGTCAAAACATCCGGCCGGGCTGGCAAACAGCAGCGGCGTTGTAGGCAAATATTTGCACGACTCGACCGGCTCCAGTGCCGGTGGATGGCTTCCGCAGCTGATCGACCGCAAACGGTATAACGAAGACGGAACAGGAAGCATACACATTTACTCGCCATGGCTAAAGAATAACAGGAAGCTCGATTTTCCGCGCGGGTACCACATCGAATACGGCGGCGGCCTCGAAATGCCGGGCTATGGTTTCGGCGGGGGCATACAGGATATGAATGCCTTGTTGCCGGGCCGCAAACCGGAGGACGGCGGCGGCTTTGGCGCTTCGTTAAAAAATGATTACCGCAGGCTTTATGGCACTGGTTTCGGTATGGCCGGACGCGGCATGGCCATAGCCAGGGCCGACAATTATTGCGAAATAGACCCCAGCGTGGTTGATAAATACGGGATACCCGTGCTTCGTTTCCACTATAAATGGAGCGATGCCGAAATTAAGCAAGCCAAACACATGCAGGATACTTTCCAGGAGATCATGCATAATATGGGCGCTGTTTACGGTCCGCCTGAAGGGGCCGAAACCAGCTATGGGTTAGAGGCTCCGGGTAAGATCATTCACGAGGTAGGCACGGTACGCATGGGCGACGATCCAAAAAAATCGGCGCTTAACAAATGGTGCCAGGCACACGACTGCAAGAATTTATTTGTAGTTGACGCCGGGCCGTTTGTACAGCAGGGCGACAAAAATGCTACCTGGACCATCCTTGCATTATCGATGCGGACAGCGGAGTATATCCTGGACCAACGAAAAAAATTGAATGTTTAACGGTTATTTGAGACAGATACAATGAACAGACGTGAATCATTAAAGGCCATAGGCCTGGGCACACTTTCAACTACCTTATTGCTGGATGCCTGCAAGCCCGGCGATAAAAAGTTAGCCGAGCAAACCGGCGTTGAAACCGGGGCAGCCGAAGCCGGACGCATGCCCGAAGAAATTGAGCGGAACAAAAAGTTAAACGCCGAAAAGTTCTTTACCGCGCACGAGATGGCAACCATCACCGTGCTGGGTGATATTATCATCCCAAAAGATGCCAGGTCGGGCAGCGCGTCGGACGCCAAGGTGCCCGACTTTATCGAGTTTATCGTGAAGGATATGCCGCGCCACCAGGTGCCCATGCGCGGCGGCCTGCGCTGGTTGGACCTCCAATGCCTTAACCGGTATAACAAAACCTTTGTGGATGCCAGCCAGTCGCAGCAAATACAAATGGTTACTGAAATAGCTTATCCCAAAAAAGCGAAGCCTGAAATGCAGCAGGGCGTAGCATTTTTTAACCGCATGCGCGATTTGACGGCCACGGGCTTTTTTACCACGAAAATGGGTATCGAAGACGTGGGTTACTTAGGCAATGCCCCCAATAAATGGACCGGCGTACCGCCCGAGATACTGAAACAGTATGGGATGGAAAATGTATAGAAATATTTGTAGCCTATAGTTTTTAATGCAATCATTGTCGTCATGGTAACTAAACGGGTTGGTGAATGACAAGTACAGCAGACCTCTACGAGCTATTCAAAAAGCACCCGGTTATAAGCACCGACACCCGGAAGATAATGGCCGGCAGCTTGTTTTTTGCTTTACGGGGCGAAAAATTTGACGCCAATACCTTTGCCGGCCAGGCGATAGAGGCCGGGGCCGCTTACGCCATTATAGATAACTCACAGTACGGCGTCAACGAAAAATATCTGCTGGTTGATGATGTTTTAACCGCCCTCCAGGACCTGGCCCGCCATCACCGGCAGCAGTTAACCATTCCGGTAATCGGCCTTACGGGCACCAATGGAAAAACCACCACCAAGGAACTGATCGGTTCGGTGTTATCGCAAAGCTACAAAACCCTTGCCACGCAGGGAAACCTGAACAATCATATCGGCGTTCCGCTTACCGTTTTAAGCATCGAACCAACCCACGAGATGGCGGTGATAGAAATGGGGGCCAATCACCAAAAAGAAATTGAATTGCTTTGCAGCATCGCCCGGCCAACCAACGGCCTTATTACCAACGTTGGCAAAGCGCACCTGGAAGGTTTTGGCGGCGTGGAGGGTGTTAAAAAGGGCAAAGGCGAACTGTACGACTTTTTAGCTGCTTCACAAGGCGTTGCTTTTTTAAACAGCGACAGCAGCGACCTGTTAGCCATGCAGCAGCAGCGGGAATTAAAGAAAGTTGAATTTTACGGCACCGGCAACAGCGGCAACACGGTTACGGGCGCCATCGTTGAAAACGCGCCTTATTTAAAGCTGGAGTGGGAGAACAATCACTCGGGGAGGTCGCATGTTGTCAATACGCAATTGACAGGCGGTTATAACCTTCACAATGTACTGGCGGCAATTTGCATAGGCGTTTATTTCGGGTTGACGGATGAGGCTATAAATGCAGGCATAGAAAACTACCAGCCAAAAAACAACCGCTCGCAGATCGTAAAAACGGCAACGAATACACTTATTTGCGACTATTATAACGCGAACCCCAGCAGCATGATGGTGGCAATCGAAAACCTGGGATTGATGGACGCCGGCAGGAAAGTTATGATCCTGGGCGATATGTTCGAGATGGGTGAGGAATCGCAGGCCGAACATGCGGCGATTATAAAAAAGGCCATGGAGACGCCGGTTGACGAACGTATTTTTGTTGGGAAGGATTTTTGCAAGGCGGGAGCTGCTACCGTGAAATCCGCCACATATTATGCCACCGCCGAAGAGGCCATCAGCGGGCTTAAAGCAGACCCTATAAAAAATGCGACGATTTTAATAAAGGGCTCGAGGGGTATGGCTTTGGAGCGGCTGGTCGAATTGTTGTAAAAATGGCCACGGTAAAGCAACATTACGACACGCATTTAGCGGATTTTTATTCGTGGATGGCAGGTGATTTTGATTTAAAGCAAAAAGAATTTCAGCAGTTTTTAAAGGAGCATGATATTGTACCGGGCTCAACAGAAGTCGCTGTTGACCTGGGCGCCGGGCATGGGATACAAAGTGTTGCTTTGGCGAAAATGGGGTTTAAAGTCAAAGCTATCGACTTTAATCAGCAGTTGCTGGATGAACTGAAAGTCAACGGCAAAGAGTTGGACATTGAAGTAATCAACGACGACATACGTTCAATTAATCGATACTCGGATGAAAAACCTGGCGTCGTTGTATGTTGGGGCGATACGCTAACGCATCTGGATGATTTAGCCGATGTGGAACAGTTGCTGACAAATTGTTGCGAGGCGTTGAACATAGACGGCAAGCTTATACTATCCTTTCGCGACTATACACAGGAACTCACCGCGGATCGCCGGTTCATCCCGGTTAAAAGCGACGAAAACATGATATTGACCTGCGTTTTGGAGTACAGTATCGATCACGTCCGGGTAACCGACTTGCTTCATATAAAGCGGGAAAATGGCTGGGAACAGAAAGTGAGCTCGTATCATAAGGTCCGCATTCCTGTTTCGTTTGTAAGAAATTTCCTGGGAAAAAACGGCATGGTTATAACTTTTGAAGGGGAAATCAACAGACAGACAGCCATGATCGCCACAAAAAGCCCCTAAAGGCACGTGCCGGTAGGATTGGGGTGGAAAGCGAAGCAAATAAGGTTATTTTAATTGAGAACAATAAGTTTCTATATTTATAAACCTAATTAACTTATGGCAACCCAAACCTCATCGCCGCTACCCGGAAGACTGCTCTCGCTCGATTTTCTTCGCGGGCTCATTATGGTACTGCTTGCCATCGAGTCGACGGGGATATACGATTACTTTTACGAGCATTCCAAAGGCGAGCCGTTCAATCACTTCATTATCCAGTTTACACATCATCCATGGCATGGCCTCCACTTTTGGGACCTGGTGCAGCCAGCATTCATGTTTATGGCAGGCGTGGCGCTGGCGCTTTCATTAAACAAACAGTGGGCGCACGGAGTAACGTGGGGGCAGTCGTTTAAAAAAGCATTGCGGCGCTCTGCGTGGCTGTTCTTCTGGGGCGTGCTGGACTACGCAGTAAGGCCAAAGGGGCTTTCGTTTGAGTTGTGGGATGTGCTCACGCAGTTGTCGTTCACCACGCTGGTGGCTTTTCTTATTTTCAGGTGGAATGCTGCCGCACAGATCGGCGTGTGCCTCGGGCTGCTGCTGCTCACCGAGCTATTATACCGGTTTACGCACGTGCCGGGCTTTGACCAGCCTTTTACCGATCAGCATAATTTTGGCAATTATATAGATACCATCCTGATGCATAAAATAAACCGCGACGGATGGGTAGCTATCAATTGCATCCCTACCGCGGTACATACCATTGCCGGGGCATTGGCCGGCAAGCTGTTGTTAAGCAAGGGCAACAAATTAAAATGGCTGCTTTTGTGGGGTGCCGTTTGCCTGGCCGCCGGGTACGGACTCGACTGGCTGAATATAACGCCCATTATTAAGCGAATTGCTACCAGCTCATTTACACTGGCCTCGTTAGGCTGGTGCTTGTGGTTTCTGGCCATCGCCTACTGGTGGGTCGACGTGGCCGGCCACCGAAGGCGTCTGACTTTCTTTACGGTTGTAGGCATGAACTCGATTTTTATTTACCTTTTTTTCGAGATCGTGGGCAGCAGGTGGTTTACCAGGTATATCAGCAGTATTTCAAATGGTGTGCTAAGCTGGTTCAATGCGCCCGACCTGGCAAAAGCATTGGTAGCAGCCGTTTGCGTATTTGGTTTGGAGTGGCTGCTTTGTTATTTTTTGTACAAAAAAAGGATATTTTTGAAGGTGTGAATGAAGTGTCCCACCAGGACAGTTGGGACACCTTACATTTTTAAGCCATGAAAAAAACGGTATTTATAATTGCATCCTGCTTTATTGTCTTTGTGGCTTATTCTCAGCCGGCCGACACTACCACCAACCGTTCACCCGTCAAAACCCTAACCTATACACAATACAATGCCCTTATCAACGGCGACGACATCTACGGCATGTCATTAGCCGCCGAGTTAAACCACTACCCCGATCCTGAAAAGGTGATAAAATTTAAAAAGCAGCTTGATTTGAGTCCTATACAAGTGGGCAGGCTTAACGCGATAAACAAAGAGCTGCACCGCAAAAAGTTAGAGATGGGCTGGATCATCATCCGGAACGAGCGGACGCTCGACAGCATATTTAAATATCACCGGCTGGACAACGGCTCACTCATCTTTTATGCTAACCGTTACGGCCTGTACCAGGGCGAGCTAAGGAACGCCATTTTGCAGGCATGCCTTACTACGTGGGGGCTGCTTACGCCTCAGCAGATCAGCCGGTTTGAAGCCCTGCAAAAAGCCTCACCCCGGCCCTCTCCAAAGGAGAGGGAGTAAAAAGAAACCTGGGCAAAATATTAATCTTGCCATTTAAAGTCCTCTCCTTTGGAGAGGATTATTCGCGGGTTGTTGTTTTTTGGTGCTCATGATTGCTATGCAATTTAGGTGAGGCTATAAAAATACCATTTGATTTAGTTAATTTAGCGCCCCCAACAATGAGCGCATGCCGGTTGGTTATTCAAATGCAGATTTGATAGTGAATAAGGGAACTTCATCACAAAAAAAAACAGATTATTGATGAAAATTACTTTTGATTTTGAAAAACCTTTGGCCGACCTGCAGCAGCAGATCGAGAAGATAAAACAGGTTGAAGATAAAAATAAGCTCGATATGTCGGCTACGCTGGCGGAGCTCGAAAATAAGCTGGAAGACACTAAACACAAGGTATACGGCAATCTTACGGGCTGGCAACGGGTGCAGATATCCCGGCATCCCGAAAGACCCTATTCCCTGCAATACCTGGAGCTGATGTGCGACGATTTTATCGAGCTGCACGGCGACAGGACCGTGGGCGACGATAAAGCCATCATAGGCGGGTTTGGCACGATGAACGGCCAAACGGCCATGTTTATCGGGCACCAAAAAGGACGAAACACCAAGGAGCGCCAGTACCGCAACTTCGGCATGGCCAATCCTGAAGGTTATCGGAAAGCGCTGCGATTGATGAAAATGGCCGAAAAATTCAACAAGCCTGTTATCACGCTGATCGACACCCCGGGAGCTTTTCCCGGCCTGGAAGCCGAAGAACGCGGCCAGGGCGAAGCGATCGCGCGCAACCTAATGGAAATGGCGGTCCTGAAGGTTCCCGTGATCTGTATCGTGATCGGCGAGGGCGCCTCCGGCGGTGCGCTGGGCATAGCCATCGGCGATAAGGTGCTAATGCTCGAAAACTCCTGGTATTCCGTTATTTCGCCCGAAAACTGTTCCACCATTCTTTTCAAAACCTGGGAGCAAAAGGAACGGGCCGCTGAAATGCTGAAGCTGACATCCGTGGATATGTTTAAAAATAAGCTCATCGACGGCGTTATAAAAGAACCTTTAGGGGGCGCTCACCAGGACCCTGTAGCCATGGCGGCCACGCTCAAAAAGCACCTGTTAAAAGATCTGAAAGCACTTAAAGAACGCAATATCGACGAGCTGGTAACAGACCGGATCAACAAGTTCTGCTCGATGGGTGTGGTGATCGAGGATTAACTTTTGCGCATTAAATTAATTTTCACTTATTTCTTGCATTTGATCTGGCGGGTGCTTAACTTTAGTGTACTAAACCACTATCGCAATGCAAAATGCAATCTCATCCCCAGGCAAACGGTTTGTTTTGCCGATCATTGTTTTCCTGTTAGTTATCACCAATTCCTGCCAAAAATGGACACCGGCATTTGATGCTGGGAAGATTAATCTTTCCGCCGGTCAAAAAGTTCAGCCCGAAGAGGTCGCGTCATGGATACAAAATAACTTGTCGCCTGAAAACCAGGCCCAGGTTCAGTTGGGCAACGCGAAGCAAAATGTGATCAACTATCAGCATGTGGTGCGCGTTCCTATTGGGGTAAACGCCGCGTTATTTTTCACGAAGGATAATAGCAAACTTCAGGCGTATGCTTACAAATGGCTGGATAAAAAACCCGGCGAAAAATTATTTACAGGATATATAACGGAATATTCATTTCAGACCGGTACCGCAGCCGAGTTTTCGTACCAGGACTCGAAGATAACAAAACGATCCGGGCTGATGGCCGGCGCGCCGCAAGGCTTATCACCTGCTAAAAACAGGAAGAAGATCACAGGCGGTACAACCCGACCCGCCGATATAAGCAGCATTTTCAGCCGGTTTTGGTGCTGGTTAACTGGCGGGACCTGGTACAACGGCGAGGACAGCTTTGGAGGCGCCCAAGGAGAAGTGAGCGAGGGAGGCTGTGATTACTCCAGCATACAACAAAATCCAGAGGGTGGTGGAGACCCAAGCGGTAATTATCAGCTAAACATCGACGATTCATTTGCACCAACACCGCCCTCTGTGGATTTTACAGTTCCTCCGCCCGAGCCTTCAACAGGCTGGGTAAGCGTTTATACACCGCCCGATAATGGCTGTGGTTTTGATGCTAATGGCGACCAGGTGCTGACTAATGACGGATCATGCACCGGAACATGGACTACGTTTCAAGTACCGACTTTCATTGTCAACGTAACAGCAACATCCGTGCTTAGCAATAAATATACCGCCTGCGTTTACAACAACCTGCAAGGTAACACGGAATACCAGTCATTGATAAAGGGCTTTCTCTTTAGCAATGCCTATAATTTGGTTTTACAGGTCGGTACGGTAAATTCAGCCGCAACCGGCGAAACTTCGTATGATGCCGCAAAAAGCACCCAGGTAACTACAACCTTTGATATTAACCAGGTTTCAAACCTCCCGATTGCCCAGTTAGCGGAGACCTTTTTACATGAGGCTTACCATGCCTATATCGATTTGATATTGATGCAAAACGCGGGGGCGGGGGCATCAATTTTTAGCTCGACCTATGCCAGTAGCTTCGACCAGAATATTGCTTACGAAGTAAACCTTGCCGAATTGCCCTACAGCGCAAGCGGTACGCTGACCAATGCGGTGATACAGCAAATCACCCATGATGTAATTGCGAAGGATATCGCTAATTTAGCCGCAGGTTTGCAGCAATTTATAGAAACCATCTACCCGGCGGCGAAAAACGACCCGCTATATACACCAACACTTTACCAGAATTATATTTGGTCTGGATTAAAAGATTCACAAGCATTTGCAAAGACTTGGGGTGCGCCTTCAACGTGGGGAACAAATAGTAACGGACAGCCAAACATATTGCCGCCCGACGTTAATACAGCTGGCCTGCTATTAAATCAAATAGCGAGTCCCTGTCACCCTTAAGATAGAATTATGAAAGCATTAACATTAGCTATCGTTTTATTTCTCAATGTGCCAACGTTGAGCGCACAAAATAATGACACCGTTAAAAAGGACACGATATACTATTTAATTGATACTGCAAGAACTCCAAAACTGGATAGGATGTTTGGTATAAACTACGTAAAGATAGCGGAAGTGGTGCAATATTATATATACTGCCCTTGTATTTGGCCAGACCAATGGCCGACATTTATATATGAACGTAGAAAAAATCTTTCCGACCGCACTTTTATCGACTCCACTTTTATTGACAAAAAAGCTTTAAAAAAAATATCGTTCATTCGTTTAAAAGACCTTATTGAAAAAGCTTGCGACAATGAATATTATACATTTAATGCCAAATATGTGCTGTTTTTTATCGAACATTTGCCAAATGGGCGATACCTTTTAAGAAAGGTGAAATTCCCTCGCCCAACTTTTCAAAATGAATAATTACTTCTGAAATTAGTGCCGCATGAAATTAGCAAAATCATTCTTAGTGCTTTTTTTGATATATTCTAATATGAATTTAAAAGCGCAAGTAAACAACGCAATCAAAAAGGATACTTTATATTACTTAATTGACACGATCAAAACGCCCAAATTGGATCGGCTTTTTGAAATAGAACACACTAAACAATTTGTTTTTTATACAATAGATTGTCCATGTTATGCGGTAAAAAGGAAGCCTCAGTTTTATTATAGATTTAAGGGAACATCAAATCATATCGCCAGTTTGATACCGGTATATATCCCCCCCAATATTATCAAAAAAATCTCTTTCGTTAGCATGTTTAAACTAGTTACACTTTCCTGCAGCGAGGGAACTCATTTAAATGACAGGTACATCATTTTTTTTGTTGAGCATTTACCTAATGGCCGGTATCTGATGCGCGAAGTGAAATCCAATGTGCCTCCGGTCGTTGACGAGTTGCATTAAGATCTTGTATTGTTTACGTTTGAACCGGAAGCAATTTTAGATCATATCAGCGAATGCAGGATCACAAAATGTTATGTGATCTATAATAAGGCTTTAGTAAAATTGAATATATCGGATCATATCGACATGATTTTCACATTAACCAAAATAAATGAAAAATGGTTAATTGATTATATTGGCCATGATGCCGCCGATCAAAAAAGTTTTTTTAGGCAATAAGATTTCACTGTCAATGTTTTGGTTAATTGGTAAGCAGCCTTAAAAGTATTTACCAGCAACATCTATCATATTATACGATGAAAGACGCGACTTTGTTATCAATTGCATTGATTTTTTCAATTAGCTTTTTCAAGGCGCAGTCTGATGTCAGCGTTGATATTCGGCCCCTTAAATACATAACAAGTGATCCGGTAAAATCAGAGGATGGAGGAAGTCATTTCAGCGATAATTTGAATTCCCTTAAACAAAAAAAATATTTGTTAAATATAAATTTTGGGCATACCGCTTATTTTCAAATAGCTGATGATAAATTTATCTATTTCAAACGCATCCGGAGAACGTCCAACACAGCGGGATATATAGATTTTTATAAGGGTAAAACAGGTGAATTTAAATTAATGATAAATAGCATAAAAAAAGGGACCAACTATACGAGTCGAAGAAATGGAGTATTATCTCTTCATATAGGCAAAATCATAAAGCAACTTCATGTTTATGGAAGCGTTCAGGACAATGACGAAATTAATAGAAGGCTATTTGGTTATTAATCATATCATCTGCTCCGCCAAGGGCGTTACACTTTTGCCGGGTGTTATTTCATCAAATCGTGTGCATTGACTAGCCCCGTCTTTTTTCCAAATTAATTTTATTGTTAAAAAAATCGTCTTACATTTGCAATCCGTTTCAAAACCCCGTGTTTTGTAGGGAGATTGCCCGATAGTATAAAGGTAGTACGACGGTTTTTGGTACCGTTTGTCTAGGTTCGAATCCTGGTCGGGCAACAAGGAATGTTGATTTCGGATTTTAGATTTACGATTTCAGATTTTTTTTGAAATAGGGTAAATCGAAATCCGAAATTGTTTTATATAGCACATGTTTAACGATTTAGATCGGCTAAAAATCGTAATTCTAAAATCGTAATTCGTAAATATAATGCCTTTACAGTTTAACCCGGTTAAGTTATTTTCAGGCTCAGGCAGCACCGCGCTGGCTGAAGCGATTGCTGCAAAATACGGCCGGGAGCTGGGCGAGGTCGTGCTTTCGCGGTTTAGCGACGGAGAGTTCCAGCCGCACTTTAACGAGTCGGTACGGGGTTCGGATGTGTTTTTGATCCAGTCGACCAACCCGCCGACCGATAACCTGATGGAACTGCTGATGATGATCGACGCGGCACGCCGCGCTTCGGCGCATTATGTAACGGCGGTTATCCCTTATTTCGGGCTGGCACGGCAGGACAGGAAGGATAAGCCCCGGGTGGCTATTGGCTCAAAGCTGGTGGCTAACCTGTTGGTTGCGGCAGGCATTAACCGCATCATGACGATGGATCTGCATGCTGCACAGATACAGGGGTTTTTTGATATCCCGGTTGATCACCTGGATGCATCGGTGATTTTTGTACCGTATATTAAAAGCCTGGCATTAGGCAATTTGACCATCGCTTCGCCGGATATGGGCGGATCGTACAGGGCGCGTACCTTCGCGAAATTTTTTAATGCGGAGGTGGTGATCTGCGATAAGCGCCGTAAACGCGCCAACGAGATTGAATCGATGACCCTGATAGGTGATGTTACCAACCAGGATATTGTGCTGATAGACGATATATGCGATACGGCCGGTACATTGGCAAAGGCAGCAGGCTTAATTATGGAGCGTGGCGCGCGCAGTGTGCGGGCGGTGTGTACACACCCGGTATTATCAGGCAATGCGTACGAAACCATTGAAAGATCGGTATTAGCAGAGTTGATCGTAACAGATACCATTCCGCTTAAGCACAGCAGCAGCAAGATAAGGGTATTAACAACTGCCGACCTGTTTGCAAAGGCGATTATGAATGTAAATGAGCATGGCTCGATAAGCCAGCTGTTTAGGGTGGAATGAGCCCCTCCTAAATCCTCCCCGGTAGGGAGGACTTAAGAGCCGTACAACAAGAATTAATAACTCTTGCTTTGGCCCCTCTCCTTTGGAGAGGGGTTGGGGTGAGGCTAAATAATAAACAAAAACAAACAAATGAAATCAATTGCTATTAGCGGTTCTCCAAGGGAGAACGTAGGGAAAAGAGACGCGAAGGAACTGCGTTACCAGGCACTTGTGCCGGCAGTACTTTACGGTGGGGCTACCCAAACCCACTTTTCGGTGTCCGCAGCTGATTTGAAAGCCGTAGTTTATACGCCGGTTGTTCATTTCATCGACTTAGACATTGCCGGTACAAAATC
>Ga0134126_10004466_pt1 | contig 17499 bp, 12 predicted proteins | sample KB31752_FD_96881 | JGI IMG/M metagenome (GOLD analysis project Ga0134126, IMG submission 96881) | Terrestrial soil microbial communities with excess Nitrogen fertilizer from Kellogg Biological Station, Michigan, USA - KB3-175-2 | ecosystem: Environmental > Terrestrial > Soil > Unclassified ...
AAGTCCACCTGCGTTTATCTGATAAATAAAAATGTCGCTTTGTCCTTTTGCTTTTTTTACAGCACTCATTACTAGTTTTTTCCCATCGGGACTGTAAGAAAATGCTTTCACTTTTTCTATACCAGTCATAGGTTTATCAACCATATATTTATCTTCAGTGCTATAAGTGGTTAAATAAATCACTCCTTTTTTTTCGTGCACCATAGCAAATAGTTTTCCGCTGGGATGCCATGCCAACAAGGGATATGTAAGGTCGTTTAAGCGCTCAACTTTTGGCCCCCATTTAACAATGCGTTTTTCTTTTCCGGTAGTTAAATCTTTTAAATAAACACGATGCTGACTCATTTCATTGCGTGCATAAATAACTTGGTTCCCATCAGGGCTAATTTTTACTTGGTAATAATCTCTGCTTGATTTTGGCTTTAAAACAACAGGATCTTGTGTAGGGAAAGTTTGTGTTGTATCTTTTTTCATAGCATTGCGCGAGCGTGCATCAATCCATTCATATAAGAGACCTTGTGTGTTGTTACCAACCACAAACATAAAAGCATTTTCTACATTTCTAGAAACTTTGGTCATGTATAAAATGTTGGCAATACTCGATTCGCCATAGGTTTCAGCCACATGTTGCCACAATCCTTGCCCAACTATTGCGGCATCCTTATCACTAATGCGCGCCAATTTATAGTACCGATCAAAAATAACCCCATCGCTTACAATATTGTCAACATTAGTATCCCAACCTTCAGAAAGATAAGCTACCAAACCTTTTTTGTACCAATCAGGTATAATTAAAAAAGTAGAGTTAAACATGGTTTTTACAGCGCCACCTCCATATAACACTTCATTAATCAATGTTTCAGCAATGCCTGCTCTAATTTGACGGTCTAAATCGGCTAAATTTCCGTTAAAATATACGCTCAGTTTTGTACCTACTGTTTTGGATGTACCACCTGTATTGCTTACTAAATCGGTAGATAAACCCAGGTTAGTTTGCCTAAAATCGCCTTGGTTACTGTAAACAAGTATTTGAAGTTTAGTACTGGTTTGATAATCTATTTTTTTTTGTAAATCTTTTAAATGATAATCAGTACGTAATGAAACATATCTGGCAATATCGCGACAGCCTTCATAAAAATAAACCTGATAATTATCGTAATTATAATATGTCCAATAAAAAGGTTGATACTGTACCCTGCTTTTACCAAATTCTTGCTGCGAACCATAATAAAATTGTCCGTAAAAAAACGAGGGAAACAAAATAATGGCTAAGAGTATATAGTTCTTTATAAAGCGCATATGGTAAAGGGTAAAAGTAGTAAATTTTTAACCCCAAAACCTTAAAAAATGTTAGAACTAGGTTAAAATTTAGAGAAAGATTATCGTAGTAAAATAGCTAACTTTGCAACACCATGAGCGATAAGATTAACCACGAGTGCGGCATTGTACTCATCCGCCTTTTAAAACCACTACACTATTACCGAAAAAAATATGGCTCGGCTCGTTTTGGCTTGCATAAGCTGTATCTAGTAATGGAAAAAATGATAAACCGTGGTCAAGATGGTGCAGGCGTTGCTAGAATTAAATTAGATACAGCGCCAGGTACTCAGTACATAGATAGGCTTCGTTCGGTGCGCACGCGTGCTACATTAGATATTTTCACACAAATACACGATAATTTTAATGATGCCAAAAAGCAATTTCCTGATGAGTATAATGAGGTAGATTGGCAGAAAAAAAACCTTCCATTTCTAGGCGAATTATTGATAGGACACTTGCGCTACGGTACTTTTGGGAAAAATAATATAGAGAGTTGTCACCCGTTTTTACGTCAAAATAATTGGAAAACTCGTAACCTAGTTGTTGCCGGAAATTTTAATTTGACTAATGTTGACGAACTTTTTGAGCACTTGGTAGAACTTGGTCAGCACCCGCGCGAGAAAGCCGATACGGTTACAGTGATGGAAAAAATTGGTCATTTTTTAGAAGTAGAAAACGATAAATTATTTCGCATATATAAAGCACAAGGATATAATAATGCAGAGATTTCTGACTTAATTGCAAAAAATTTAGATGTAGCCGCTATACTTACCGAAGCTAGCAAACGTTGGGATGGAGGTTATGTTATGGGTGGTTTAATTGGGCATGGAGATGCTTTTGTATTACGCGACCCTAATGGCATTCGTCCGGCTTTTTATTATCATGATGATGAAATTGCGGTGGTTTGCTCAGAGCGTCCAATTATTCAAACCGTTTTTGATATTAAAATAGAAGATGTAAAAGAAGTTAAGCCCGGATATGCTGTTATTATTAAAAAAGATGGTACAGTAACTGAAGAACAAATAAACGAACCTCAACAAAAACTGGCTTGCTCTTTCGAACGAATTTATTTTTCTCGTGGTAACGATGCGGGCATTTATTCAGAGCGTCATAGTTTAGGTTCTAATATGGTAGAGCCTGTGCTAAAGGCCATAAATGGTGATTTAGTAAATACGGTTTTTAGTTACATTCCTAACACAGCCGAGGTTGCTTTTGGTGGCTTGGTTGATGGAATGCGTGACCATTTAAACAGAGAGAAAACAAAAAAACTTACTACAGATAAAAATTTATCGGCTAAAGAAATTAATGATTTACTGGATGTACACCCGCGCATAGAAAAAATTGTTTTGAAAGATGCAAAGCAACGCACCTTTATTACAGATGATGCACACCGCGATGATTTAGTGAGTTTGGTTTATGATATAACTTACGGTATCATTCGTAAAGGAGTTGATACTTTGGTTGTAATGGATGATTCTATTGTAAGAGGAACCACCTTGAAACAAAGCATCTTAAAAATACTAGATAGGCTTGAACCTAAAAAAATAGTGGTAGTTTCATCGGCGCCGCAAATTCGTTTTCCTGATTGTTACGGTATTGATATGGCTGTGCTTAATAAATTTATTGCATTTGAAGCCGCTATTGCTTTATTAAAAGAGCGTGGCAAAGAAAATATTATTGAGCAAGTTTATGAAAAAGCAAAAGCACAATTGGCGCTTGTAAAAGAAGAACAGGTTAACGTAGTAAAAGAAATTTACAGTTCTTTTACTGCGCAAGAAGTATCTGATAAAATTGCTCAATTATTAAAACCAAAAGAGTTAAAAGCAGAACTGCAAATTATCTATCAATCGATAGAGGGCTTACATAGTTCTTGCCCTAACAATTTAGGTGATTGGTATTTTACTGGAAACTATCCTACACCCGGTGGCAATAAAGTAGCCAACAAAGCCTTTGTACATTTTATGGAAGGCAAACTTATAAGAGCCTATTAAATTTTATGCAGGCTGTAATTTATTACATAGCACTTCCTTTTCTGTATTTAATTTCTCTTCTCCCATTCTGGTTAATGTATCGGGTATCTGATTTATTTTTTGTAATCCTGTATTATGTATTGGGTTATCGAAAAAAAGTGGTGATGGAAAATCTTCGCAATTCTTTTCCTGAAAAAACAGAAGCAGAATTAAAAAAAATATGCGTTGATTTTTATAGATACCTATGCGATTTATTTTTAGAAACCTTAAAAACACTTACTGTATCTAAAAAAGCCATGCTAGCCCATTGCAAAATGAATGAGGACGGACAAAAGCTTTTTGATTCATATTATGGGCAACAAAAAAGCATCATTATAGTAATGGGACACCTTGGCAATTGGGAGTGGGCAGGCGCTGCGTTCGATAACAGCAAGCACCAACTGTATGTGCTTTATCATCAGCTAAGTAACCCTTGTTTTAATAATTTGGTTATTAAAATGCGGACCCGCTTGGGTACGAAGCTAATTGAAATGAAAAGCACTTTACGCGATATGGTTACTAATCGTAAAGAAATAACTGCTACTGCTTTTATTGCCGACCAAACTCCATTTCCTGAAAATGCTTATTGGACAAAATTTTTAAATCAAGATACACCTGTGTTTACAGGCACTGAAAAAATTGCGCAAAAGTTTAATTATCCGGTTATATATGTAAGCATTAAAAGAATGAAGCGTGGTTATTATGAAGTTTTTGCCGAATTGCTTTTTGATAATCCGAAGGAAACAAAAGAAGGTGACATATCAGAAGCACACACCCGTAGATTAGAGAAAGACATTATACAACAACCTGAGATATGGCTTTGGAGCCACCGCAGGTGGAAACACAAACGAAAGAGTAATTAAAAATTAGTGACTTCCTAAAACAGAAAGTAATTTATCAATTTGGCTATTCCACAAAAGAGTTGATGAATGCTTGTCTTCTGGAGTATCAGCAAAATCAGCTACAATTAAAGATATATCGTTAGTCAAATCGTCACGCTCAATTCTAAATTCAAAATAACTGTTGTCGGTTTTTTCTAACCATTGGTAACGCACTACACTTTCTTCAACAAATTTAATTAAGCGAGCGTATTGTAAGTTCTCATCCCATTGAAAAGAATATACATTATCTCTGATGTTTACATCATCACAAAACCACTCAGATAAACCACTTGGCGTAGTTAAAAATTCAAATAAAATAGGGGTAGAGGTGTGAATAATATATTCTAACTCATATTTTCCGGGAGGATCAGGAATATGTTTCTCGGTTTTTTCTACCGTATTTTTTTTAGCCGGTTGAAAAATTGGTTTCAGATTTTTATCAGATGCTGATTTAACTACAGCTACCTTTGATGGCTTAGCAGGTTTTTCGGCTTTTTGTTTTTTTACAACAATAGCCTTTGCTTTTACAACTGGGGTTTTAACTATTTTTTTTACCGGAGCTACTTTTTTAACCTGAACTTTTTTAGCTGGTTTAGCTGCTTTCTTTTTAGCAACTACTTTTTTATTTGCAACAACCTTCTTTTTAAGAACAACTTTTTTTGCCGCTTTTGGTTTCGATTTTTTAGGGGCTATTTTTTTAACAACTTTACTTTTTTTTGCGACAGATCTAGAAGATTTGGAATTGCCTGCTTTTTTCTTTGAAACGACCTTTTTAATCGTTTTTTTGCTTGTTTTTTTCGACATAACTGAAAATTTATAAAAATCTTAATTCGTTGCAATATAAAACAATTTTTTTATCTGCCAACAAATTAAGTACTTTCTTTAACTTAATTTAGGGCTAAAATTTCGTCAGTTATAGTGCTATTATTTTGCAAACGAGGTACTTTGTATTGCCCTCCTAGCTTGTTTTTGCTACTTAGCCATTTATAAAAAGTCCCTTTGGGTATATTCTTTACCTCAGGTAGTTTTATTACATAGTTATTGTAGCGTTTTGCCTCGTAATCAGAGTTAATTTGTTTTAAGGTTTTGTCAAGTACTTCGATAAAAAAATCAAGGTTATTGGGCTCTTTTTCAAACTCTATAAGCCATTGGTGTTTGCCTTGGTTTTCGTCTGTAAACAAGGGCGATACGGTATATTCGCTTATTTGGGCGTGGGTTTTTTCGCAAGCAACTTTTAAAGCCTGTTCGGCATTGTGTATCATCAGTTCTTCGCCAAAAACGTTTATGTAGTGCTTGGTTCTGCCCGTAATAATGAATCTATAAGGACTAAGGGAGGTAAACTGTATAGTATCTCCCAAGCGATAGCGCCACAAACCTGCATTGGTAGTTATAACCACTTCATAAATGGTTTCTGTATCAACTTCTGCAATATGGTAAACTTTTGGATTTACTTTATTTATTTCTTGCTGAGGTATAAATTCATAAAAAATGCCATAATCCAGCATTAACAGCATTTCCTCACTATTTAGTTGGTCTTGCAAACCTATAAAACCTTCAGAGGCATTGTAAATCTGCATATATTTTACTCCGCTACCCTCAAACAGTTTTTTAAACTGATTTTGATAGGGCGTAAAACTTACCCCCCCATGAAAATAAACCTCCAAATTAGGCCAAATTTCTTTTAGCGATGTGGCATTTTTGTATTGCAGTATCCTACGGGTTAGAACCAGCATCCATGAAGGGACTCCGGCCATGCTGGTAACATTTTCCTGCATGGTGGCACGCGCCATTTTATCTAGTTTTTCGTCCCAATTATCAAGTAGGGCAATTTCTAATTCAGGGGCTCTAAAATACTCGGCCCACACAGGGAGGTTTTGTATCACAATAGCACTTACGTCGCCATGATACGACTCGTAACTGCCAGTATATTGCGTTTGGTGGCTTCCGCCAAGCGCTAGGTTTTTACCTGTAAAAAGCTCAGTATCAGGATTGTTTACACAATGCAGTGTCACCATATCTCGCCCACCTTTATAATGGCACCCATCTAAACTTTCTTTACTTACGGGCAAGAACTTGCTTTTATCGGTTGTGCCACTACTTTTTGCAAACCACTTAATATCGCTATTCCATAAAATATTTTGTTCACCACGCCTAACTCGTTCTATAGAAGGTTTTAGGGTTTCATAATCTTGTAGCGGAATTTGTTCTTTAAAATCGGGGTAAGAAGAGATAGAAGAAAAATCATGTTTTTTGCCAAATTCGGTGTCTTTTCCTGAGCGGATTAATTTACGTTGCCACTCATCTTGCACATCATGTGGGTACTTCATAAATAACTCTATTTGATGCATGCGTTTTTTCATGAACCAGCTTGCTATAGAGTTTATTAAGGCCATTTTTTGGATGACAAATATAATGTTAAAAAACGAGCCTTATCTAAGGCGTTAAGGCATTCATCTACAAAATTTAACGCTTTCGTAACATAATTTTGATTTGATTTTTTATTGCTATACTTTTGCGGCCTTAATTACGTTCTTTTATTGATTTTATAGTATATATAATAGATGAGACAGCTTAAAATAACCAAATCAATTACCAATCGCGAGAGTGCATCTCTCGACAAGTACTTACAAGAAATAGGTCGCGAAGAACTTATAACGGCTGAAGAAGAAGTTCAGTTAGCCAAAAAGATACGTGATGGAGACCAAAATGCCCTTGAAAAACTTACCCGTGCTAACTTACGTTTCGTTGTATCGGTAGCTAAACAGTACCAAAATCAGGGTTTAAGTTTGCCGGATTTAATTAATGAAGGAAATTTAGGTTTGATTAAAGCTGCTAAACGTTTTGATGAAACACGTGGTTTTAAATTTATATCGTACGCTGTTTGGTGGATTCGCCAAAGCATTTTGCAGGCTTTAGCTGAACAAAGCCGTATTGTGCGTTTACCGCTTAACCAGGTTGGGTCGTTAAACAAAATTAATAAAGCATATTCTAAATTAGAGCAGGAGTTTGAGCGCGAGCCAAGCCCTGAAGAGTTAGCTAAAATTTTAGATTTACCTGAAGATAAAATTACAGATACCATGAAAGTATCTGGTCGCCATGTATCAATGGATGCTCCTTTTCAACAAGGTGAAGAAGGTTCATTAGTAGATGTATTGGTAAACCACGATTCACCTCGTGCCGACGGGCAATTAATGAACGAATCTCTTTCAAAAGAAATTGACCGTGCATTATCAACCCTTACTGAGCGTGAGCGTGATGTAATAAAATTGTTTTTTGGCATAGGCATTCCACACGGGTTAACCCTAGAAGAAATAGGTGCTAAATTTGACCTTACCCGCGAGCGTGTGCGTCAAATAAAAGAAAAAGCGGTACGCCGTTTACGCCATAGCAGCCGAATCAAATTAGTGCAACATTATTTAGGCTAAACATTTAATGAAAAACCGTCTGCATAACACAGGCGGTTTTTTTATTCTGTCAATCGTATTAAGTAAATCAAAAATTTAAACAATAAAAACACAACAATGAGTGCAGGCACATTAGAAAAAGTAAACGCAGGTTATCAGGAACAATTGAATGATTGGATTGAACAAGAGAAAGCAACTATTGATTTAATTAGTACCATTGGCAAATTATGGTTCGAAAAATCTATTGAGCTGGTTTTGTTTCGTAACCAATTGGTTGACCGCAGTGCAAGTGAAATCATGAAACTGCACATGTATGCAAAAGATATTGTGAAAAAACCTATCAATGTAAAAGACACTGTTTTGTTGGCGCGCGAAATTTATAATGCCCCAAACATTTGCGCTTCTAAAATCGATATTGGCAAGCTGGCTTTTGAATGGTACAATGAAAAAGACAAGCATAAATCCGCTACTGAATTTATCAACCATAAACTAAAAGATTTTACGACACAAAAACACAGCATTACACCTAAAGATGTGGTGTTGTTTGGTTTTGGTCGTATAGGTCGTTTAGCTGCTCGCGAAATTATTGCGCAAGCGGGTAAAGGAGAGCAATTGCGTTTACGCGCCATTGTTACACGTGGCAACAGCGCCGAAGAGATTGTAAAACGTGCCGATTTATTACGTACTGATTCTGTACATGGTCCTTTTCCAGGGACTGTAATTGAAGATGTAGCAAATAGTGCTTTAATCATTAACGGACATACCGTGCACATGATTGATGCTAAAAACCCAGAAGATGTTGATTATACGGCATACGGAATTAATGATGCATTATTGATTGACAACACAGGTGTATTTAGAGATAAAGCTGAATTAAGCCGACATTTAAAAGCTAAAGGAGTTAGCAAGGTTTTACTTACTGCGCCGGCTAAAGATATTCCTAATGTAGTGTATGGTGTAAACCACGAAAGCATTGATATAAAAGCTGACAATATTTTTTCAGCGGCATCTTGTACTACTAATGCTATTATGCCAATTTTATATGTGGTTGATAAAGAACTTGGTGTACAACGCGGACATATTGAAACAGTACATTCGTATACCAACGACCAAAACTTATTAGATAACTACCACAAAAAATATCGTCGTGGTAGAAGCGCTGCTTTAAATATGGTTATTACTGAAACGGGTGCGGAAAGTGCTTTGAAAAAAGTGTTGCCTCAATTATCTGGGAAGTTTACTGCTAACTCGGTACGTGTACCAACACCAAATGTATCGTTAGCTATCTTAAATATTTCTATCAATAAAGAAGTAACTAAAGATGAGGTTAACGAATTGATGAAAAAATACGCTTTAGAAGGTAATTTGGTAGAGCAAATACAATATGCTTTCTCTAACGAATTAGTTTCTACCGATGTTATTGGTAATCCTTGCCCGTCGGTATTTGATAGTCAGGCAACCATTGTATCGCCTGATAAAAAGAACATTGTGTTATATGTATGGTATGATAACGAATATGGTTATACACGTCAGGTTATTCGCTTTGCTAAACAATTAGCCGAAGTGAAGAGAATGGTTTACTATTAGTAATTATTAACGCATCAATTGCAAAACTCCTGCTACTAAATAGCGGGAGTTTTTATTTGAAATCGTTTTAAAAGCGTAAATTTGTACTATAATTAATTTAAAAAATGGAAAACTATAAAAGAACAAACATTGATCAGTTTCTGGATACTTCAGAAGCTACCAAATCAAAATCATTATTAAGTTCAGCTTTTGGCTGGATGTTTTTAGCACTAGGTATATCAGCAGTTTTTTCTGTACTATTTGGCTTCAACGAGTCATTAATTGCTTATTTATATAATGTAAGTGAAGATGGCAGAGCAAGTTTATCAATTTTAGGTTGGGCGGTTATGTTGGCACCACTTGGTTTTGTATTAGCTATGTCTTTTGGATGGCAAAAATTTTCTTTTCCGGTTTTATTAGGTTTATTTATTGCTTATAGTGCTATTAATGGCATTAGCTTAAGTTTTATTTTTATGGCCTATAAAATAGGAACTATTTACAAAGTGTTTGCATCAACCGCTGTATTGTTTGGTGTAATGGCTTTGCTGGGTGCAACTACTAAAACCGACTTAACTAAAATGGGTTCATTTTTAATGATGGCTCTTTTTGGGATGATTATTGCGTCGCTAATTAACTACTTTACAAAAAGCCCAATGATGGATTACATCATCAGTATTGTTGGTGTAATTGTATTTACAGGATTAACGGCGTATGATGTACAGAAAATCAAAAACATGGATGCTGAATTTTCGGGCGAAGGAAGAGCTAAAATAGGTTTAATGGGTGCATTATCTCTTTACTTAGATTTTATAAATCTATTCTTAATGTTGCTTCGCTTATTCGGTAGAAGAGATTAAATCAAAAAAGAATCTTAAACAAAACCCTTCGCAGAAATGTTGAAGGGTTTTTTGTTTACTAAGGTATCGTAAAATTAATTTGGGTTGAAACGCTTGTTGTTCCTTTAGAAGCTAAAGTAAATGTAGTTGGCGTAACAGGGCTGTTCATCCAATCGCCATTATTAAAAGTACCATTACCATCAACATCATAAAGGGCATATAAATAATAAGCCCCCGGGTGCATGTAGTTAAACGTATAACCAAAATCATTATCAGCTAATATAACATAACGCGAGCGGTGTTTTAAATCAACTGTAGCACCATTAATAAGTGGTTGTGTGGTAATGATTAAAAAAGTTTTATTGCCCGTAACAGCCGAGTGTGTAGCATCATACGAATAAGATGCAGTTACTTTACCTAAATAAGGCTGCATGCTTTCAGGATAGGGGTCTCCGCCAAGCTGATAGTAAATGGCTTCGGTTACCCCAAAAAATGTTGTAGAAAAATCTTTGGTCATTGATTTTTTAGGGAAACCAAAATTACTTACTGCTGGCATGCAAGCAGTTGTGTCTTGTAATTTGGCAGTCCAAGCCATGTGAGGCGAGGTGGTAGTTTGCATATTACTTTTGTTGGTGTAAGATTTAATAATCAAACTATCTTGCTTAAAAACAACCTCGGTGTAAGCTCTGCTTTTTCCTTTAATAATCTCAGAAAAACGATAGTAAGATTGTGTGCTTTGTTCGGATACACTATCTGCTAAAAAATAAGCCTCTCTATCTAAGCCACTAAACTGCCCGCCGTTTCTAAAAGCCACTTTATATTGGTTGTTATATAAGGCAATAAAAAATGACATGTTTATACTGTTCAAGGTATCTAATTCGTTTTTTGAAGAGATTTGATTTTCTGATATGGGTCTGAAATCTACAATCCATTCCGGGTAATTTCCTAACTGTGATGTTGATGTTACAGGACCATTCCAAATGCCTTTTATCTTATTTAGCAAGTTATAACCTAATACACTTTGTACCGGCGGTGGGTTAGTATTGTTGTTAGTGTTTGAATTGCTTGTGGTTGATTTGTTGTTTTTACAACTCACGGCAAAAAGTAAACCAAACAAGATTAAATGAATATGTTTTTTCATACGGATAGTATTACAAGTTAAAGGTAGTTTTATTTCATAAAAAAAGCCCTTCATTTTGACGAAGGGCTTTAATTTTTTATTGTAAAATAAAATCTTAGTTAGTTAAAGATTTAAAATCAGCATTATCTCTCCATTTTAAAAATTCGCAATCATCTTTAGCCATAGCTTTTAAAGATGCGTCTTTTTCAATAGCAGTTTTTAAGAAAGCTAGTCCGCCCGTAGCATCACCTTTACGTGAAGAAGCAATTGCTTTTAAATAGAAGCTCATAGCCATATCTTTTTCATTGCTTGCATCAATAGTACCGGCAACACTTTCAGGATTACCGTTTAATAATTGAGCTAAAGCTAAGTTAAAACCTTTGTAGTTTCCAAAGTTAGTAACGGCATCAGTATATTTACCATCACGTATGTTTAAGATACCTTTGTTGTAGTTAACCTCGTCGCCAGCACCCGCAGCTTTAGTATAGTAATCCATAGCTGTTTTGCGGTCACCTTGTTTAGAGTAAATGATACCTGTATTGTTCATTACAATAGCATTACCATTAGCGTTTTTAGCAGCACGATCAAAAGCTGCTTTTGCATCATCAACTTTGTTATTCATTAAATAAGCTACACCTAAGTTGTTGCTCGATCTCCAGTCAGTGCCATATTGTTTTTCAGCAGCCTGGTAAATGCTTAATTTAGTGTTTACGTCAGTAGTTAAAGTAGCACCATATAATAATTCTTCAATGCTTAAAGAATCAGGATTTGAAATAGCTAAACGAGAAATCATTTCGTCGGTACGAGATTTTTTATCAACCATAATAGTTATTTCAGCACGACGTAATTTTGGAAGAATTTGGTCAGCTAACTCTTTATAAGTAGCAGCTAAGTTTTTAATTTCTTTACGACGTTGCTCTGGGTCAGAGTACATAGTAAGTACACGTAAAACTAAGTCTTTATCTTTCATGTTTGAAGCTTGCATAGCAGCTTTAAAACCTTCCCAATCTTCGCGAGTTGTTACAGTTTTGTACTGTTCTTTTGTTTTACCGAAAGTGATTTTTTTGTTTTCGTGTTTTTTAAATGTACCAACCATCGCATCGGTAGCAGTTTTAGCACGGTCTTGAGCTAAATGCTCATTTTTATCAGTTTCTCCATCTGGTGAAGCGTAAGCAGAAACATCAATTCCTTTAAAATCGTACCATGTGTTGTGTAAATTTTCCATGATAAATTTAGAAACCGTCTTCATTTCTTCAGACTTCATTTCTTCAGCACGAACATTTGATTGGTTAATAGTGTAATAGATATGTGTAACTTGATTAGCAGGAGCTGTTTTTACAAAAGCATCTTTTGCAAAAATTCCTTTTTCATCGTTACGAACTAAAAGCGGTGTGATGATGGTTCCATCAGCAATTGGTATACCTTTAAATTCTTTTTCTTTCTTTTTTACTGCACCTTTTGCACGAATTTCAAGCTTAGCATTTTTCATGCCCGGTTCGTAAGCTGTGCTAAATGCTTTAGTATATGTACCCCCTTTATCGAAAGGAATTTTTTGTCCGTTACCTACTGCTTTTTCGCCTAATAATACAATTGGCTCAAGAGCTTTTTCGCCACCACCGTTAAATTTAATAACCGGAGTTATTGTAACAGTTGCCTTTTTTGCAAAAACCTTAGCAGGATATTTTCCTGAAATGGTAAAAGCAACACTGTCAGCCTTTTCCTCTAAGGGTTTTGGCGTAACGTCGTGCGTAATTAGGTCTTGTTTTTTAATCATTTTACCCAATCCATCACAAGCCGTAAGTAAAATTGCCGAGCCTGCAACAACCGATAATAATTTAATTGTATTATTTTGCATGTTTTATTGTTTTAATAAGAGTTTCTTTCAAGACGCAATAATAAACATACTTTCTAAAATAAAAAAATTAAACTTTATATGGACTTAAAGCTAAAAAACGAAGAATTGGGCAGGAAAACGCTGGAAGAATTTAAAAATGCACAAAAAATCCCCTTGGTTGTAGTGTTAGATAATGTAAGAAGTTTGCATAATGTGGGCTCGGTTTTTAGAAGTTGTGATGCTTTTGCGGCTGAAACCCTTTACCTATGTGGCTTTACTGGCACCCCACCTAATAAAGAAATAAATAAAACCGCACTAGGTGCTACAGAAAGTGTTGTTTGGAAACACGAAAGCGATATTATTACGTTAATTAATCAATTAAAACAAAGTGGATATATTGTTTGTGCTGTTGAACAAACGCAGCAAGCCATACAACTGCATAACTTTACTATTGATACAACTAAAAAATATGCCCTTATTTTTGGAAACGAAGTAGATGGGGTGCAACAAAATGTAATTGCCCAATGTGATGCTGTGCTTGAAATTGCGCAAGGCGGCACTAAACACTCACTAAACATTGCTGTTAGCGCCGGTGTTGTTTTGTGGGAATTCTTTAAAAAGCAATTCGCTTTTTAATTTTTAAATTATTTTTTTCTTGCTATAGCTTTTAAGGCTGCTTCTACAATGTTTACAGCTTCTAAGCCATACTTTTGCATTAACTCTTCGGGTGTGCCACTTTCGCCAAAACTATCATTAACTGCCACAAATTCTTGTGGGGTAGGTGTGTTACGAGATAGTAATTGCGCAATACTATCACCCAAACCACCATTCATTTGATGCTCTTCAGCACTTACTACACATTTAGTTTTAGCTACTGATTTTAAAATAGCGGCATCATCTAACGGCTTAATAGTATGTATATTTATTAACTCGGCACTAATGCCTTTTTGTTCTAATATTTCAATAGCTTCAATAGCTTTCCAAACCAAGTGACCAGTAGCAAAAATAGATACATCTTTTCCTTCCTGTAAAACAATGGCTTTACCAATTTCAAATTTTTGGTCGGCTGGTGTAAAATTAGGTACAACAGGTCGGCCAAAACGCAGGTAAACCGGCCCTTCATAATCAGCAATTGCCATAGTAGCAGCTTTTGTTTGATTAAAATCGCAAGGGTTAATTACTGCCATGCCCGGCAACATTTTCATTAAACCTATATCTTCTAATATTTGGTGTGTTGCACCATCTTCGCCAAGTGTAAGTCCGGCATGCGATGCGCAAATTTTTACGTTTTTTCCGCTATAGGCAATCGACTGGCGTATTTGGTCGTAAACCCTGCCGGTAGAAAAGTTAGCAAAAGTACCTGTAAACGGAATTTTGCCGCCAATTGTTAAACCTGCTGCAATGCCCATCATGTTTGCTTCTGCAATACCAATTTGAAAAAATCGTTCAGGAAAATCTTTCAAGAAAGCATCCATTTTTAAAGAGCCTGTTAAGTCGGCGCATAAGGCAACCACGTTAAGGTTTTTCTTTCCAAGCTCATGTAAGCCAACGCCAAAGCCTGAACGGGTATCTTTCTTTTCGGTGTAAGTAAATTTTTTATTCATATTAAAATAAGCTTATTGCTGTTGTTTTATTTGATTCTATGGTAAATTTTTTCTCTACTGTTTTTTCTGACTCTAATTGTGTTTTTAAACGAAACTCAACCCTGTAATTTCCGGGTTGAAGATAAAAAACTTCTGCTTGCTGACCCTCTATTAAATTGCAAACCCATTCTATTTTTTTACCGTTCTCTAAATAAACACTGCCATATCCTAATCCGCCTTTATTAATTGATAAAGTGCCAGCCGAAGGAATTTTTATGAGATTGGTTGAGCTTTGCTTTATTTCAATATTAGATAATTTAATACGCGGTAGACTTAAAATTTCTAAATCATATTTTCCGGTAATGTATTTTTCGGTAGTACCAAAATCTTGCACGTTTAAGGTGTTTTCTTGCCCACCTTTTCTAACAATGCACTGCAATGATTTGTATACTATAGGGCCTTCAGTTTGCAGACTTAAATAGCCTTGTGGGGCATCTAAAGGAATAATATTGTGCTTGCCTTTTTGCAAAATAATATTTTCTTTTACCTGTGGTGGAATAGTGTGCACTACCATTTTATACGTTATATCAGGATCTAAAACCAATGTATCGGGGTTGCCACGATGATTAAGTGTATGTAAATAATTATACTTAACCCCCTCTGTTTTTTGATTATAAAAGGTCATGGTAACATCTGTTTCACTAGGTTTTTTATAGGTATCTAATAAATTTACCTGTACCGTTGTTTGCGATAGAGCTTCGATAAAAACCAATTTCATTACCTGCTTAAAATTAGCTTCGTTACTTACATCGTAAAACTTACCCATACAACCAAATACATCGGCAAACTGTATGTCTAAGCCAACACCAATAATAAACGGACGAAGAAAAACTCCTTTTTTTTGTAGTGCCAACGATACTGCACAAGGGTCGCCATCGCACTCTTCAATGCCATCAGTAATTAAAATAACTATGTTGCGACAATTATCGCAAGGAGGAAAGTCGTTTGCACTTTCGCCTAACGAATAGGCAATAGGTGTTGTTCCTGTTGGTTGCAATCTATTAATGCGGTCTTTTATTTTTTTGCAATTTGTAAAAGCCGAATCAAAAGGCACTTCTAATTTACTATCCTGACAATTGCGATTAGGCCTGAAAGGTGTTTGATGCCCATAACAACGCAGCGCGAGTTGAAGTTTAGGTGTTTTTTGTAGGGAATCTAAAAACTCGCCCATCAATTTTTTAGATACATCTATTTTAGTGCCATTGCCCCACTTGCCAAACATACTAAAGGAGTCGTCGAAAATAAATAATATACGGGTTGTAGAATTAGCGTCGTATTTTTTAGGGTTAGCAAAATTTGTACTCCCTTGTTCATAGGTTTGCGCAAGCAAATTAACACAGCACAAAAATGTGAAACAAAGAAGTGATATTTTTCTTAAAAAGTTCAAAGCCACGCAAAAGTAAGTGGTGTTAAACGTTTTTGGCAAAAGAATTATTAAAACATTTCAAAAGAGAATTTAAGCCCCATTTATTTGCTTATCTAAAAAAACTATATTTGTCTTTCAATTTTTAGAAATAATTATGGCTAAACAAAAAACCAACTCAGATTTATTTATACCAACCATAAAACCGTACACGCTTTTTCCCTTTAGTAAACCCATCGTTCCTTATATTATATTAGGTCTAATTGGCTTTATTTTTTACATAAACACCATTAAAAACGAGTTTGCATTGGATGACGGTATCGTTATTCACAAAAACGAGTACGTAATGGAAGGCATAGGCGGTATTGATAGTATTATGAAACGCGATGCTTATCATAGTTTTTATAAGCAAATGAATGCTAAGGCTCAGCTGGCCGGTGGTCGTTATCGTCCTTTATCTATTGTAAGTTTTGCTGTTGAACAAGAATTTATAGGCAAGTATCCTGATGGGCATTTACCACCTGCCAATTGTTGGGATGAAAACCTAAACGGTAAACCCGATGCAGATGAGGATATAAATAAAGATGGTTTATACAATGATAATGACTGCCTGACAAAAGGCTGTATGTTACGACACTTTAATAACGTGTTGTTTTATGTGCTTTGTGTTTTGCTAATATATGCCATGTTTAAGAATCACTTGTTTAGTAAGTACCCCGATATGGCTTTTGTGGCAGCGCTGCTCTTCTGTATCCATCCAATACATACCGAAGTGGTTGCGAATATGAAGAGTAGGGATGAGATTTTTTCGATGATATTTATATGCCTCACCTTTATAAATATATTTAAGTATGCAGAAACAAGGCAGAATAAATATATGGTGTGGAGTGCTGTAAATTATTTTTTAGCCCTGTTATCAAAAGAGTATGCAGTGACCTTGGTTTTGGTTATACCTGCTACGCTTTACTTATTAACTGATAATTTTACTTTCAGTAAATTCTTCAAATTATTTGCTGCCTTAGGTGCTGCTTTAGTTATCTACTTCATGATAAGGTTCTCTATAGTAGTAGCCAAAACAGGCATTCCAGATACTGAGCTTTTAAATAATCCATATTTATTAGCGCGCGGTGATCAAATGAAAGCTACCAAGGTTTTTGTATGGTTAAAATATTTTATACTTCTATTCTTTCCATATATCTTAAGTTCGGATTACTCGTACAATAGTATTCCGTATCGTCATTTTTCAAGCCCTGAAGTGTGGTTATCATTAGCTATTTATATAAGTCTTGTGGTTCTTACATATAAATTATACCGCAAAAAACATCCTATGGCTTGGGGTTTAGTTTTCTTTTTCGCGAACTTTTTAATGATATGTAATTTATTAATTGATATTGGTGCTACCATGGGTGAGCGTCTTATTTTCCACTCTTCATTAGGCTGGGCTGTTTGTGTAGCATGGGTTTTTACAGAAGAAGCGAGAAAGAAAATAACATCTGAAAAAGTTCATAAAGCTGTTTTATGGG
>Ga0134126_10004467_pt1 | contig 17496 bp, 16 predicted proteins | sample KB31752_FD_96881 | JGI IMG/M metagenome (GOLD analysis project Ga0134126, IMG submission 96881) | Terrestrial soil microbial communities with excess Nitrogen fertilizer from Kellogg Biological Station, Michigan, USA - KB3-175-2 | ecosystem: Environmental > Terrestrial > Soil > Unclassified ...
CGCGTAAATCGCCAGCAGCGGCGCCGCGACGAGGACGCAAGCGATGCAGATGAAGAAGGCGACGCGCAGGCACAGCGTCTTCCAGTAAAGAATGTCGGACAGAATCGCCACGCGCAACTGCAATTCCTGCGCCTCGTTGGGGTTCGGGCCGCGATAGGCGAAATCGGCCGGCGTCGCTTTGCCGGAAATGAAAAAGCTCGCCCGCCCGCGACGCGGGTAGCGCGGCAACAAGGCGACGAACAAGCAGAAGAATATGAGGATGAACGGCGCGAGGAGCGTCGGCAGAGTCAGGAAGCCGGGGAAATTCTCGTGATTGAAGACGACCGGCCCCATCGTCAGCGACAAAAAGAACATAACGATATTGGCCTTGAAGTCGCTGGCGCGAATGGCGTCGGTATAGGCGGCGGCAAGGCCCCTGAAATGGTCGATGATGGCGTCGGTCATGTGGTCGAGACATCGCCCCGCGCGAGACACGCGGCGGCGAATATAGGGCGAAGCCGGGGTCTGTCCAGCGCGGGCTCGCCTCATCCCTCGGCGTGCCGAGGCTAAAGACCCCTCGCGCTCCGTCATAGGGCGAGGATCGGCGGCGATCCCAGCATTTCGGCGTCATGCGGTTCGCGAGCGATGGGCGCCGAATAAACTTGCGCCGAAAACCCCGCCAGGCCGGCGCGAAGGCGCGGATGCGATGGCCGTCGGGATCGAGGCCGACGCAGGTGAAGCCGAAGTCCATGAGCGTCGGCGGCTGGGCGATGCGCACGCCCGCGGCGCCAGCGCGTGGGCTCGGCCTCCACGGCGGCTTCGTCGGCGAGCCTCACCGCGATCTCGCCGGCGCCGGGGGCGCTGCCGGCGGGCGCAACCTCGCTGCGCCGCCCCAAGCCCGGCATCAGCCCCGGCGCGGCGGGGATAAGCGCGAAATTGGCCGAGGATTCCGAAATCGGCTTGGCGAGCAGGCGCGCGTAGAACGCCGCGCTGCGGGCGACGTCCTCGACATAGAGCAAGATGAAAGTGATGTCCGACATGGCGCTCTCTTTATGCAGCGGGAGCGTCATGGCTGCGGCCAGCGTCAGATTCTGTCAGCAGGCGATGCGGAAGCGGTAGACGCCGGTGCGCTTGATCTCGCAGTCTTCGAGTTCGCGCGTCACCGGCACGCTGTATTCAGCTATCTTTTCGAGCCGTTGGCGCGGCAGATAGGCGCGTCCGGGATCGCCGACAAGCACCTCGGCGCCGCGAAGCGCCAGCCGCTCCAGCCAGTCGGCGACGGCGGCGGCCATGTCGCGCTCATAGGAGACGTCGCCGGCGAGCACGACCTCCCAGCCCTCGTCCTGGCCGACCAGATCGTCGGGCCGCACAAAAATTTCGACGCCGTTGGCCTCGGCGTTGAGCGCGATCGCGGCGAGCGCGAACGGGTCGATCTCGCTGGCCTCGATCCGCAACGTCCCGGCGCGCGCCGCCGCGATCGCCACGAGGCCGGAGCCGCTGGCGAAATCGAGCGTGCGCCGAGCGCGCACGCATTCGGGATGGTCGCCGATATGGCGGGCGAGCGCCTGCCCGCCGGCCCAGGCGAAGGCCCAGAACGGCGGCGGCAGGCCGATTTCGCCAAGCTCCTCCTCCGTCTTCAGCCACAGGGGAACAGCTTCGTCGGCCAGATGCAGGCAAAGCTCCGGCGTCAACGGCGGCGCCAGCAGGCGGGTGTTTTGCAGGATGAAGGCGCGGCGGTCGCGGATGGCGGCCGTCAGAGCCGCGACACCACGACGAGCTTGGTGATCGCCCCGTTGCGGAAGGCGCGAAGGAACGCGTCATAGTTGCGGAAGGAGACGCAGCCGTTGGAATCGCCGTCCGGCCCCAGCATATAAGTATGGGCGAGCAGGCCGGCGCGGCCGTAGATATTGCTGCCGATCGGCGTCAGCCGCAGCGCGGCGACGCCATGGAACAGTTCTTCGCGCGGCGACAGCGCATAGGTTGCCGGCGGCGTCGCGCCGCGCATGCGCTCGCTGACTTTGGACGGGTCGTCGCGCGCGACGCCGAGGCCGGAATGGGCTTCGAGCCGAGTGCCGTCGGGCAGGTAAACGGCGCGGGCGGAGATGTCGTAGACGGCGACGTGATCGCCGAAGCGCGAAGTCGGGTTGGAGCCGAAAGACAGCCCGCGCAGGAAATTGCCGAACCCGCCGCTCGAACCACTCATGCCTGAACGCCCGGCGAGCGCAACACTGCCGCTGCCGCTTACCGGGGGCGGCGCGGCATAGGCGAGCGCCGGCGTCTTGGCCGCGCGCGAGCCCGCGTCGCCGAACAATTTCTCGAAAATCCCGGGAGTCGCGGCGGGTTTGGGCGCTTCAGGCGTCGCCGAAGGCCGCGACCGCGCGTCAGCCTCGGGCGCTTCGAGGCTCGCAAGCACCGTCGGCCGACGCGGCGGCAGCGGCGCCGCTGCTTCCTCGATGGGGCGTAAATCGGCCGGCGGCGCCGGGGGCAGGGGCACCGGCGCCTCGGCGATGTCAAAACGAGCGGCCGAGCCGAAACCCTTAATCACCAGCGCGCCAAAGGGATTGGCGACCGCTTGCGGCGCGGGCTCAGCGACGGCCGGCTTGTTTACGGCAGCAGGAGTGGCGGCGACCGGAGACGGCGGCGGCGCAAGCGCCACGAGGCTGCCGAACGGCGGAGCAAGCGCCACGAGGCTGCCGAACGGCGAAGCTTCGGCCGCCGGCGACGTCATCGGCGCCGGCGCATGCAGGAAGGGCCGCAGGTAGACGAGATAGACCCCCAGCGCGGCGCTCAGCGCGAAAGCGAGCGCGCCCGGCGCGTAGCGAGCTGCCAACCCTTGCGCGCCCATACGCTGCGCGCCACAATCACGGTCGCCGATAAGTTCGGCCGCGTCGGTCCAATGGGTCATACGTTTACGCCGCTACTCCATGTTCACACAGGGTGGCGCATCGGCCTTTAAGTTTCATTAACGCAAACATTTCGACAATGCCAGCCCGGTGTCTGCCCTGCGGGGCAAGATTACGACAGCCGTGGCTTCGTCGCAACGGGAAGCGCGCATACCGCATTGCCTTCGCCGCGCGCCCCGGTATATAGACCGGCCGCGCCGCGCCGGCCCTCAATTCGGCCGGCTTTTCGGAGCCTGTCCCCTTGTTTATTACGCCCGCCTTCGCGCAAGCCAGCGGCGCGGCCCCGCTGGGGTCGACCGACATGCTGATTCAGTTCGCGCCCTTCGTCGTCATCTTCATCATCATGTACTTTCTCATTTTGCGGCCGCAGCAGCAGCGCGCCAAGCAGCAGCGTCTGATGGTGCAAGCGGCCAAGCGCGGCGACATCGTGGTGACGAGCGGCGGCCTCATCGGCAAGGTCACCAAATCCGTCGACGACAGCGAGGTCGAGCTGGAACTCGCGCCCAACCTGCGCGTCCGCCTCGTCCGCTCCGGCATCGCCGATGTGCGTTCGCGCGGCGAGGCCGGCAAGGATGCGCCACCCGCTCCGCCCGCCAAAGCTGCGAAGTAAATGTTGCGCATCGCCACTTGGCAGATCGTCGCCATATTCGCGATGGTCGCCGTCGCCGTCCTGCTCGTCGTTCCGAGCTTCCTGGAGCCAGCCGCCGTCGCGGCGCTGGAACGCACGTTGCCGTCGTGGCTGCCGGCGCGGCCCATCACCCTCGGCCTGGACCTGCAAGGCGGAGCGCATCTGCTGATGGAGGTCGACAAGAACCAGCTCATCAAGGGCCAGGTCGAGCAATTGCGCGACGACGTGCGCGCCAAGCTGCGCGAGGCCAAGATCCCGCTGACCGGCGGCGTCGGCGTGCAGCCACGCGGCGTTGTCGTGCGCATCGCCGAAGCCGCCGAGCGCGCCAAGTCGCTGCAACTGCTCCAGACCCTCAATCAACCGATCAGCAGCTCGATAGGGGGCGCGGGCGGCCGGTTGCTGAGTATCGCCGACAATAACGGCGTCATAAGGATGACGCTGACCGACGCGGCCATCAACGACAAGGTGCGGCGCGCCGTCGCGCAGTCTATCGAGGTGCTCAACCGTCGCCTCAACGCCTCGGGCACCAAGGAAACCAACGTCCAGCGCCAGGGCGCCGATCGCGTGCTGATCGAGGTGCCGGGACTGCAAGACACGACGCAGCTGAAGAAACTCGTCGGCACCACCGCCAAGCTGACCTTCCGCCTCGTCGCCGACTCCAGCGACCCGCCGAGCGAGGTCGAGACGCTGAAGATGCAGCAGGGCGGCGACATTCAGGTCGAAAAGCAGGTGATGGTGGCCGGCGAGGACTTGACCGACGCCCAGCCCGGCTTTGATTCCCGCAGCGGCGAGCCGGACGTCAGCTTCCGCTTCAACCTGCGCGGCGGCCAGCGTTTCGGGCAAGTGACGAGCAACAACGTCGGCCGGCCGTTCGCCATCGTGCTCGACAATGTCGTCATCTCCGCGCCGCGCATCCTCGGCCCGATCACCGGCGGTTCCGGCCAGATCACCGGCAATTTCACGGTTGAGGAGGCCGACCAGCTCGCGGTGCTGCTGCGCTCCGGTGCGCTGCCGGCGAAGTTGACGACGGTCGAGGAACGCACCGTCGGCCCCGGCCTCGGCCAGGATTCCATCGACGCCGGCAAGCGCGCCGCGCTCGTCGGCGGCCTGCTGGTTGTCGTCTACATGCTGACCACTTACGGCGTGTTCGGCGTGTTCGCCGATCTCGCGCTGGGCGTGCATGTGCTGTTCATCTTCGCCTCGATGGTGCTGATCGGGGCGACGCTGACGCTGCCCGGCATCGCTGGCATCGTGTTCACGATCGGCATGGCGGTCGATTCCAACGTGCTGATCTACGAGCGCATCCGCGAAGAAAACCACATGGGGCGTAGCGTCATCTCGTCGCTCGATGCCGGCTACCACCGCGCCTTCGCCACCATCATCGATTCCAACGTCACCATGTTCGTGGCGGCGACGATCCTCTATCTCTTCGGTTCCGGGGCGGTGCGCGGCTTTGCGGTGTCGCTGGGACTCGGCATTCTCACTTCGGTCGTTACCGCGGTGACGATGACGCGCATGATGATCGCGCTGTGGTATCGCCGCAATCGGCCGCAGAAGATACCCATATGAGGATAGTTAGCGGCCGCCTTCTCCGTCTTGGCCGGGCTTGTCCCCGCCATCTACGCCGTTGCGCGCAACGGGCGTCGTCAGAAGAGGCGCGACTTGCGGCGGCCAAGCTCCAAATGTTGCTGCTCCCGCCGACGTGGATGCCCGGGATAAGCCCGGGCATGACGGCGCTTCGCCTTTCGCTGGATCGCGCAAAATGAAACTGCTTCGTCTCGCGCCCGAGAACACCAAGATCAGCTTCATGCGGTTCCGCCGCGTGAGTTATCCGCTGTCGGCGGTGCTCTCGATCTTCGCCGTCGTGCTGTTCCTCAGCGTCGGCATGAACTACGGCATCGACTTCGCCGGCGGCACGCAGGTCGAGTTGCGCGCCCATTCCGGCAAGGCCGATATCGCGGCGTTGCGCACCAAAGCCGATAGTCTCGGCCTCGGGCCGGTCGAGGCGCAGCGCATCGGCGCCGAGTCCGATGTGACGCTGCGCGTCCAGGTGCAACCGGGCGGCGAGGCCAAGCAGTCGCTGGCGGTCAAGAAGCTGCGCGGCGCCTTCGAGAAGGAGTACGACTTCCGCAGCGTCGAGGCGGTCGGGCCGCGCGTCTCGGGCGAACTCGTGCAATCCGGCACGCTCGGCGTCGTCATCGCCATCCTGGCGGTGCTGACCTATCTGTGGTTCCGCTTCGAATGGCAGTTCGCGGTCGGCGCCATCATCGGCACGATGCACGATCTGCTGCTGACGGTCGGCTTCTTCGCCTTCACGCAGATTGAATTCAACCAGACCTCGATCGCCGCGATCCTCACCATTGTCGGCTATTCCCTTAACGAGACCGTCGTCGTGCTCGATCGTATCCGCGAGGTGATGCGCAAGTACAAGAAGCTGTCGACGCCCGAGATCATCGACATGTCGATCAACGCCGTGCTGCCGCGCACGATCATGACCGCGACGACGGTGTTTCTGGCGCTGCTGGCGCTGTTCTTCCTTGGCGGCGACGTCATCCGCTCGTTCTCCGCGGCGATGATCTGGGGCATCTGCGTCGCCACCTATTCCTCGGTGTTCATCTGCTCGCCGATGCTGATCTACATGGGCGTGCGCACCGATGCCTTCGACAGGCCGGGCGACGCCGCCAAGGCGGCCAATGTCGCCGCCAAAGCGCCGGCGTGAGCGACGGCTTCGTCCCCGGCCGGCACGCCATCGACGCTTATGGCGCCGGCGGCTTCCGCTTCGCCGGGATGAGCCATGTCGGCTCGATCCTGGCGACCTCCGGCGGCGTCCACGCCGTCGCCGCGCGCGACGTCTTGGAATTGCGGGTGGAGAGCTTCGGCCCGCTGCTGGCCGAACTCGCGGCAAACCCCGGCTCGACCGAACTGCTGGTGATCGGCCTCGGCGAGAAGATGGCGCGGCTGCCGGCGCCGCTGGCGACGAGGCTGCGCGGCGCGGGCCTGCGGCTCGAAGTGATGGCGACGGGGCCGGCGGCGCGCATTTACAACGTGCTGTTGGGGGAGAATCGCCGCGTCGCGGCGCTGCTGCTGGCCGCCCCGTGAGCCTCGATCAGGCCGGCGCGGCGGGTCTTGCAGCGGCTTACGCTTATTGTGAGACGCAGGCGCGCGCCGGCGCGCGGGATCGCTGGCTCGGGGCGCTGTTCGCCCCGCCGCCGCGCCGCCGCCATCTGCACGCGCTGATCGCTTTTGAACTGGAGATGGCGCGGTTGCGTCCCAGCGTGCGCGATCCGCGGGCGGGCGAGATCCGCCTGGCCTGGTGGCGCGAGGCGCTGACCGGCGAGCGCGGCGGCGAGGCGCTGGCGAACCCGGTCGCCGCCGCCATGCTCGACACCTTGGCGCAGGCCTGTCCGCCGCCGCATCTCATCATCAACGCCATCGCCGGGCGGCAGTTCGACTTCTACGACGATCCCTTTCCAGCGGTAGTCGACCTTGAAGCCTATCTCGGCGAGACGCGCTCCGGTCTCATTCAGATCGCCGCGCTGGCTTTGAGCGAAGGCCGCGATCTCGGCGCGGCGCAGGCCAGCGGGCTCGCCGGCGTGGCGCTCGGACTGATCGACTGGTTGACCAGCCTGTCGGGGCCGCGTCCGCCGCTGCTCGCCCCAAGTGACCTGCTCGGCGCGCGCCATGCGGCGCCACAGGACTTTCGCGAGCGTCGGATGACGCCGGAACTGGCGGCGGTGTTGCGCGAGTTGATGGCGCTGGCGCAGCGCCGGCTCGGCGAGGCGGAGCGCGAGCGCGCCGGGCTTTCGCCGGCGCTGGCGCCGGCTTACGCGGGCTTGGCTACGGCGCCTTTATGGCTCGCGTCGGCGGAGCGCCATGTCGCGCAAAGCTTCGTGACCCCGGTCGAGGTCGCCGCCTGGCGGCGGCAATGGGCGCTGTGGCGCTGGTCGCGGCGCGCCTGAGTTAATCTTGCTCGCCGTTCCGGCGCCCACGGATCAAGTTTAGGCAAGGTTGCGGCGGCGTTCGGAAGCAGCGAGCGGCCGTGATAGGCTCGCCGCCATGCGTCCCGCGCTGCTTGATCCCTTGTTCGCGCCGTTGAGCGCGCTGCCCGGCGTCGGCCCGAAGCACGCCCGCGCCTTCGACCGCCTGCTCGGGCGCGCCGAGGCGCGGGCGCTCGACTTGTTGTTCCATCTGCCCGTCGGCGCGCTCGACCGCCGCGCCCGGCCGAAAATTCGCGATGCCGAGGTCGACGCCATCGCGACCCTGCATGTGCGCGTCACCGAGCACCGCCCGCCGGCGCCCGGCCGCAAGGGGCCGCTGCGCGTGCTGGTCGAGGACGATACCGGCGATGTCGAACTGGTGTTCTTCCTCAACAATTTCGAATGGGTGCGGCAAAAGCTGCCGCTCGGCGCCGTGCGCTGGGTCTCCGGCAAGCTCGAATTGTGGGACGGGCACTTGCAGATGGTGCATCCCGACCGGGTGATGGATGAGGCCGAGCTTGCCCGCATGGCGTCGGTCGAGCCCGTCTATGGCCTGACCGAGGGGCTCTATTCGCGCACCGTGCAGAAAGCCGCGCAGACGGCGCTCGCCCGTCTGCCGGCGCTGCCGGAGTGGATCGCCGAGCCGGCGCCGGGGGGCTTAAAGAGCCTTGGCTTCGAGGGTCTCAGTTTCGCGGCGGCGCTGCGCCGGCTGCATGCGCCGGAGACGCCGGGCGACGTCGAACCGACGAGCGCCGCCTGGCGCCGCCTCGCCTACGACGAACTGCTGGCCAACCAACTGGCGTTGCTGATGGTGCGCGCGCGCCAGCGCGTGGCGACGGGGCGGCAAAGCCCGAGCCAGGGACGATTGGCGCAGCGCGTGCTGGCGGCGCTGCCCTATGCGCTGACCGGGGCGCAGGCGCGCGCCATCGCCGAGATCGGCGCCGATCTCGCAGCCCCCAGGCGCATGATCCGGCTGCTTCAGGGCGATGTCGGCTCGGGGAAAACCATCGTTGCGTTGATCGCCATGTGTCACGCGGTCGAGGCCGGGCGGCAGGCGGCGATGATGGCGCCGACGGAAATCCTCGCCCGCCAGCACATCGAGCGCATGACGCCGCTGGCCGCCGCCGCCGGCCTGCGGCTGGAACTGTTCACCGGGCGCGATACGCAGGCGCAGCGGCGCGACAAGCTCGGCCGGCTGGCGGCCGGCGAGATCGACATCGCCATCGGCACCCACGCGCTGTTCCAGGAGAGCGCCGTCTTCCGCGATCTCGGCCTCGCCGTGGTCGACGAGCAGCACCGTTTCGGCGTGCATCAGCGATTGGCGCTGTCGGGCAAGGGCGAGGCCGCCGATCTGTTGGTGATGACCGCGACGCCGATTCCGCGATCGCTGGCGCTGACCTATTTCGGCGACATGGACGTCTCGGTGCTCGACGAGAAGCCGCCGGGACGCGCGCCGATTGCCACGCGCGTGTTGCCGCTGGAGCGGCTGGAGGAAGTGGTGGCCGCCATCGGCCGGGCGACGGCGGGCGGCGCACGCGCCTATTGGGTCTGCCCGCTGGTTGAGGACAGCGAGGAGGTCGATCTGGCGGCGGCCGAGGCGCGCGCCGAGCGTCTGCGCGAATTCTTCGGCGCCAGCGTCGGCCTCGTTCACGGGCGCATGAAGGGGCCGGAGAAAGACGCGGCGATGGAGAGCTTTCAGCGCGGCGACACCCAGGTGCTGGTCGCCACCACCGTCATCGAGGTCGGCGTCGACGTGCCGGAGGCGACGATCATGGTGATCGAGCACGCCGAGCGCTTCGGCCTCGCTCAGCTTCACCAGTTGCGCGGCCGCGTCGGCCGCGGCGCCGGGCGCTCGACTTGCCTGTTGCTCTACAAGGGGCCGCTTGGCCTCGCCGGACGGGCGCGGCTGGAGATTTTGCGCGAGACCGAGGACGGCTTCCGCATCGCCGAAGAGGATCTGAGGCTGCGCGGCGAGGGCGATGTGCTCGGCGCCCGGCAGGCCGGCGCGCCGGGTTTTCGCGTCGCCCGCGCCGAACTGCACGGCGACTTGTTGCGCGCGGCGCGCGCGGCGGCTGAGGCCATCGTCGGCGAGGACGAAAGGCTGGCTCAGGGGGCGAACCGGCCGCTGCGGCTGTTGCTGTGGCTGTTCGAGCGCGACGCAGCGGTGAAGTTGATGGAGGCGGGGTAGGACAGCCAACGGCGCGAATTTAAGCTTGGAGAGCAGGTTGAGGTCATAGTCGAGAGCGCGTGATTGGTCGATCCGAAGACCGCACAGCCGCTTCACGCTAGATTGCACCAACTAGCTGAAGCGGTTCGCATGGACAATTTTCGTACAATCGACCGAGAGACAGAGGTATCTGCTTCCACCCTCGGTTGACGAGTGGCTGCCTGACAGACGCCTAACGTGGCCTATCGTCGAGGCTAAGATCAGAGAATTGCGAGCGGCGTTCCCGGAGAGCCCGTCGCGCCAACGATCTGCAGAGGGGCAAAAACATAAGCGAATTCGCTGCGCCCCGTCGCGGCAATTTCGTCGAGCGCCATGCCTTCGTGCAGGTGAATCCCATGCTGCATGATAAGATGCTGATGGCAGGGATGGAATACTTCCGCATCGATCGGCGGCACCACATCGACAGCAAAGTTGTCGGCGCCGACCACCGAGGGTTCAAACGGAGCCAGCCATTCTGCCGCGGCAAGTCCGAGCCCGGGCGCACCATCATAGAACGTTGCCGCCTCTGTGTGGAAACGGCTACCGTGCCCGGTGCGTACCAGGATGGCGTCGCCCGGAGTGAAGGCGGCCTCAGTCAGGCATTGTCGCTCAAGGCAGGCGCGCAGGTCGGCAACGGTGATCTCTTCTCCGGGGTCGAGCACCCGACCCTTGAGCCCCTGGACATCAAGCAGAATTCCGCGCGTAAAGAAGACGGGCGCATTCTCGATGCCGAGCCGGCGTAATCCGTAGGGCGACCAAATGTCGGACAGCGGCGTACCGTTGTAAAACAAAGTGCTCGCGTGATCCGACGCCGCGCCAACCTGACGACCGAGATGGCCGAGCGCATCCATGTGGGTGCCAATCTGACCAATCTCGGTGGTCAGGAACTCGTCGTTCCAGACGGTGCGGCTGCGGGCGCCATAGGGGCCGCCGGTCGGGCCGCCCGGCATGCGCAGCCCAAACAGCCGCCCGGGGGCGAGAGGAATATGCGCGTCATAGCGATGGCCAAGCGAGATGATCTCTCCACTGCGCACCAGCGCAAGCGCTTGAAGCACTTTGGCCGGGCCCTGCAAATTGCCATTGCCGCGTTGATCGTCCTCGCCCCAGCGCGAGCGTGTCCAATCCTGGGCCAGAGCCGGGCTATTATCGCCGCCGGGTTTGACCTCGTTTGCATCACTCATTTGGATATGCCTTCCTCACTCATAGCTGCGTTGGCAGGCCCGCCTGCCCTGGCTGCCGCGTCGGCGGCTGACCCCGCCCTGACCTGGCGTTTGCTCGCCGTCACTGCGAGGCCGACCGCAATAATAAGGGTCGCGCCGTTGAACAAAGACTCGACGAAAAACGGAGCGCCGAGTTGGTTGAGGCCGGCGACCGTCACCGCCAAAACCGCCACCGCAAGCACGGTTCCCCATACGTTGACCCGTCCCGGTTTTATGGTCGTCGCGCCAAGCAGAGCTGCTGTGAACGCGGGCAGAAGATACTCCATTCCAACCGAGCTTTGTCCGACCTGAAGCTGCGACTCAAGCACGATCCCGGCCCATGCCGACAACGTCCCCGAGGCGATAAGCGCGCCGGTGACGTACTTTCGCTCCGAGATCCCGTTCAGTTGCGCGGCGCGCGGATTGATTCCGAGGACGTAGACGAAACGACCGACCGGCAGATATTCGAGGACAACCCACAGCACAACCGCGATCACGAACACATAGACCGCGGGCATTGGAACGCCACCCACGACCGCAGACAATGCAATGAAGGACTCGGGTAGATTGGCAAGCACCTGTTGCCCTCCGGTGTACCATTGATTAAATCCAAGAAGGACCGTCCCCGTCCCCAAAGTCGCGATGAAGCTGTCAATGCCAACCACCGTCACCAAAATACCGTTGATAAATCCAACCAGAGCCCCGAGTGCGAGGATCAGCACGACAACAAGCGGCCAAGCAAGTCCCAGGCCTTGAAGTCCAATCGCCAGAACCTGGCTGATCCCGAGAACGAAGGCGACCGATAGGTCAAAGCGATTGGCCGCCATTGGGATCATGATGGCCAAAGCTACGATCGCCTGAATCGATTTACTCCCGACAATAGCCTGAAAATTGAAATAGGTCGGGAAGGTATCGGGCTTGAGGACCGAAAAGAGCAGGATCAGCGCCACCAGTACGACCAACAATCCCCAAACGGACACAAATCGGGTGACGCGCCCGGCAATGTTTGATCGCGGGCGGCTATTGAAGCTCATGCGGCGCTCTCCACATCGTCGCCACCTGACGCGAGTGCGGTCAGACGCGAAACAGTGAGTTCGGTTCGGGGGATTTCAGCTACGGCATGGCCGCGATCGAAAACGATTGCGCGGTGACACACCGTGGCCACCTCCTCGAAGTCGCTCGACACCAGCAGTACGGCAAGGCCATTAGCCTGCGATTGTCGCATTAGCGCGTAGATCTCAGCTTTTGAGCCGACATCGACCCCCGTCGTTGGCTCTTCGAGAACCAAAAGCCGCACCGTTCCCTCTAACCAGCGTGCAACAACTACCTTCTGCTGGTTGCCGCCACTCAGTGTGGCAATAGGGCGATCGGGATCCCGCGGGCGCACCGAATACTGCGCCAGAACATCCAAGCAGCGCTGCCGCTCGGCAGCGACTCCTATCCAGTGGGTCAATTTGGCTCCGGTCAGCGTCGGATTGAGATAGAGGTTTTCCCGAACGCTCAGGGCGGCGGCCATGCTTTCCTCGCCGCGTTTGCTGGAGATGAAGCCGATGCCTGCCGCCATCGCCTGCTCTGGCGTGCGGGGTGAAAGCTCGCTTCCGTGCAGCGTGATCGCGCCTGCGTCAATCGGTCTGTCGCCGAAGAGCGCGCGTGCAACTATGTCGTGGCCGGCGCCGCGCAATCCGACCAACCCCAGCGTTTCGCCGGGAAGAACCGAAAAAGAAACCGGCCCGACGGAGCCGGATCGGAGCTTGTCGACGACAAGCGCAGGAGTTTCACCCTGCCGGAGATCGGCGAGTTGGGATTCGAGCAGGTCATGGCCTACGATCATTGCAACCAAACCGTCGGGCGCCGTCGACTCGACGCAGGTGGTGGCGATCTTGCGCCCATCACGCAGTACGGTGACGCGGTCGGCCAGGCGGAAGACTTCGTCCAGCCTGTGTGAGACATAGATGATCCCTAGCCCGCGTCCCCGCAAATGCTCCAACGCCGCAAAAAGCCGCCCGACATCCGCCTCGGGTAGCGCAGCGGTTGGTTCATCGAGCACGAGAATGCTGCATTTCGTCGTAAGTGCGCGCGCGATGGCGACAATGGATTTTTCCGCTGACGTCAGCGCCTGCGTCGGGGTGTCGGGGTCGATGTCGCAGCCCATAGATTGAAGCGCGCGTCCTGCGGCGCGATAGGTTTCGCGCCAGTCGATTAATCCGCCGCGTCGCGCGTAGCCGGTGACAATGCCAACGTTCTCGGCGACGCTCATCGTGTCGACCAGGCCGAGATCCTGATGAATGAAGTTGATCGGCAGCTTGTCAACGGACGGGCGCACCCGGGCTCCGTGCAGATAGATGTCGCCGGAGTCGGGCTTATAAACGCCGGCAAGAACCTTGATTAGGGTCGATTTTCCGGCCCCGTTCTGGCCAAGCAGGGCATGGATTTCCCCGCCTTTCAGGTCGAAGTCGACCTTGTCCAGTGCAAGCGTTCCAGTGAACGCCTTGGAGAGATGAGCAATCGAAAGGACTGTAGTGTCGCCCGAGGGGCCCGTTCGAGACGTTTGTTTCATGGCGCGGTGCTCCGCTTCAGGCCCGGTGAGGCGTCTTGTCTACCCGTGCCGGGGTTGGTTTCAAGGCGCTGCCTCATGGGCAGCGCCTCGCGACGCGCGCAGCGTTACTTCACGCCCCAGATGCTCAGATAGTGGGCCTTGTAGTCGTTCGACGGGACGAACATGTTCTTGCTCCCGCCTTCCTTGTCCACGTTCTCTTTGGTCACGAGGTAGGGAGCCTGAACGAAGCCGCTTGGCGGCAACTTGTGGAACGCGCGATTCAACTCGTCGATCGCTTGGTAAGATTGAAGTTCGATGGGTTCCGAAACGGTGACCGTCTGATACTCTCCTTTGCGGATTCGGTCATAGGCGGAGCGGTTTCCGTCGGCGCCGATCAACATCACATCCGTCTTTTTGACGCCACCGGTTCGCAGGACTGGCACCGCGAAGTCGAAATCGTTATCACCGACCGAGGTGACGTAGAGCGGCACACCAAAGCGTTGCACCCAACTCGTCGTCAGTTGCGGCATGCGCTGAGCGGCTTCCGAGGCCGGTGAATTGGCGTAATCGAGCAGCTTGCAGGTTGTGCACTTCAAGATCTGGTCGCGCGTCGCGTCGGATTTCACTTCCGCAATCTTGTATTCGTTGTGGGTCAACACGACCACTCTTGCCTTGCCATCACTGTGTGCGATAGCCCAGTCAGCCTGCGCAGCGCCGATCTGGCGCGGATCCTCTTGGATGTTGACAAAGAGCCCCAGATCGGGCGCTGGGCCGGGAAGCCCTGCGGCATGCAAGCCCACTACGCTGATGCCCTGAGCATTAGCGGCGGCGATCCGATCCTTGAGGCTCGCCGCGTCGGCAAAGATCGCAATGCCCTGTGGTTTCAGCGCAATAGCCTGATTGAACGCCGCAAGCCAGGATGTCGGACTGCCCTTCCCGTCGATTACCGTAACATTCCAACCGATCTTGGCGCCAGCTTGCTTCATGTACTCGCCGTATTCGTGCGAGATGTCGTTCTGTTCGTCGCCCGACAGGTAGACGACCTTCATTCCCTTTTCGACCTTGGGAGCGCTGGCGGGCCCTTCCCACTTGGTCTGCGGTCCCGCATAGCGCGCGACGGCCGCCTTGGCTGCCGCGACCGCGTCGTCAGCATGGGCGCCGGTGGTGGACGCTACGACGCACAGCGCCAATAGGCTTGCCGCCCCGAACCGCAATGCCGAACCTGCCATTTCACAGCGTTTCTTCATATTGTCCTCCCTTGCGCCCGACATTGGCCGCGATGTGTTTCAGCGCCTTGCACGCACAGGCATATCGAGGCTCGCACATCCGTCAGATTCTGGCAATTGTTTTTTGCATCGATCTAAATGTATAGCACCCAGTATTTACTGCCCGTGCATTGACGGAATGCGGAGGGAATGCGATAGAAATATAGATCGATGCAAAATCAATGAGGCCTTATCACCATGACCGGAACGCTGGCGGCTGAGCGGCCTCGCGCAACTTTGACTGACATCGCAGATCGCGCGAACATATCTCGTTCAACCGTGTCGCTCGTGTTGCGCGACAGCCCACTCGTTGCTCAAAAGACGCGCGCGCGCGTCCTCGCGGCGATCGATGAGCTTGGCTATGTCTACAATCGCGGCGCGGCGTCAATGCGCTCCGGACGCTCTCAAACCGTGGGCCTCGTAATTTCGGAGATTACCAATCCATTCTACGCCGAACTGACCTCAGGCATCGAGCGGGTTCTCGAAGAGGCGGGCCTGCTGACATTTCTTGCCAACACCAACGACGATGTCGTCCGTCAAAGCCGCTTTATCCAGCGAATGCGCGAACAGGGTGCAGATGGCATAGTCCTCAGCCCTGCCGAGGGCACCCAGCGCGCCACAATCGAAAGCCTTCAGCGTTCGGGGGTGCCAGTGGTGCAGATTCTGCGCCACGTGCCGGGTTCGGTGACGGATTATGTCAGCGCCGATTATAGATTAGGCACAGAATTGGCTACAGAACATCTCATTGAAAGGGGACATGTCAAGATCGCCTTCATCGGCGCGGCGCGTCGGACCTCCGCATCGGCCGAGCGCCTTCTGGGTTTTCAGAGCGTACTCGACCGCCACGGCCTCACAGCTAACCACATGATTCCTTGCTCCTCCTCGCGCATCGAGGCTGCGGAAGCCGTGATTACGATGATGGCGCACGAGAACCGCCCCACCGCACTTCTGTGCCACAATGATATGGTCGCGCATGGCGCCCTGAGCGCACTCGATCAACTGGGCATTGAAGCGGGGCGCGAGGTGGCGGTGGTCGGTTTTGACAATGTCGCGGAATCGGCAATCAGTCGACCGCCGCTGACGACCGTGGCGGTCGGCACGCGGCACATCGGCGAGGTCGCAGCGGATCGCCTGTTGCAGCGCATCGCGCATCCAACGATCCGGACCGAGCGGATCATCCTGCCGCCGCGCCTCGTGATCCGCGCAACATGACCGACCCTCGCAATCTTGTAGGGCCGCCGCGCTGGCCGGTGACGCTGCTCAGTGGCATGTTAGGCAGCGGCAAGACTACGGTGCTGCGTTATGCCATCAAGCAAGAATCTATGCGCGGAACCGCTCTCCTAATCAATGAAATCGGAGAGATTGGCATCGACCATGACCTGATCGAGCGAATTGACGGCGAAACCGTCCTTCTGCGCGGCGGCTGCCTCTGTTGCAGTTTGCGGGCAGATTTACCGCAGACGTTAAATGCGTTGCGCCGTCGCTGGTTGGCAGACGAAACGCTCGATTTGCGACGCGTCGTGATTGAGACGACTGGACTCGCGGAGCCTGGGCCGATCCTAATGCAGCTCGCGGGAAATCCGCTGATCGCGGCAGATTTCCCGCTCGAATCGGTGGCCGTAACGGCGGATGCGCAGTACGGTGCGGCCCAGCTAGAGGCTCGGCCTGAAGCGCGCCGCCAGATCGCCTGCGCCGATCGTATTTTGCTTACGAAGACGGATGTCGCCGCGCAAGATGCGACGCGCGACCTTCGTTGCTCGATCCTACAGGTTAACGCTGCCGCAGAGGTGATCGAGGTCACGGCCGGCGTACTCAATCCCGATCGCTGGATTGGCGCCGGCGTTGGTTGGCAGTCGGCGACCCAAAGCAGGTTCGACCACCGGCTGCCTTCACATTCACCGCCCCGTATCCACGGATCTACCGTCATCGGCGCCTTGTCGCTGTTTGCCGATGCAGCGTTAAACTGGCGCGCCTTCGAACGCTGCGTTGCCAGTATCGTTGACATCTTCGGCGCGGACCTGCTGCGCCTCAAAGGCATTCTCCATGTCGCCGGAGTCGCTGAGCCCGTCGTCATCCACGGCGTCCACCACATTATCTATCCTATTGACCACCTCGCCGTCTGGCCAAACGAGGACCGCCGTTCGCGCCTCGTGCTCATCCTCGACGGGTTCCTGTCGGCTCGCGAACGGATAGTCGCCCTCCTAGGCGCGACCGGGATCGTGTGGTCCATTGCTGATTGAGGCGCTCGCCGGACGACCTGAGACATGTGGCAAAGCCACGGCGAAACCCCGCGCCCGCAGGGGTTCAGGAATGTGGCGACGGACGCGATCGTCAAACATTGTCAGCAGGTCGGCGGGGTATGCTACGGAATCAGCACTAATGCGCCCGTCGTTTTCCGACTTTCCAAGTCGGCGTGGGCGTCGCAGACGTTGGCAAGAGCGTAAGGGCGTGGCCGCTCGGCTACGAGAATACCGGACTCGAGGGCGCCAAATAGCCTTTCGGCTTGCTGTTTGAGTTTCGACGGCGTGTCTGTGTAATGCACGTAATTGGGTCGGGAGAGGGTGACGGAACGGTTGGCGAGCTTGTCGATGGAATAGGCGCCGACATCGCCCGAGGCCTGACCGAAGCTGACGAGATGACCGCGAGGCGAAAGGCAGTTGATCGAGGCCTCGAACGTGTCTCTACCGACGGCGTCGTAGACAACCTCGGCGCCGCGCCCGTCGGTCAACCGCGTCACCGCTTCCGCGATGTCCTGCCGCGTCGTGATAATCACGTGATCGCAACCAACCCGCTTCGCCTGCTC
>Ga0134126_10004469_pt1 | contig 17492 bp, 11 predicted proteins | sample KB31752_FD_96881 | JGI IMG/M metagenome (GOLD analysis project Ga0134126, IMG submission 96881) | Terrestrial soil microbial communities with excess Nitrogen fertilizer from Kellogg Biological Station, Michigan, USA - KB3-175-2 | ecosystem: Environmental > Terrestrial > Soil > Unclassified ...
AACGCACGACAAGCTCATGGCCCGGCTTTTGACTTACTGCAAATGCGACCCCGAGGCGGGGAGCGAAATTGTTATATGTGGTTTTCCAGTTCGGCGTTCCCGGCGCGTCCAGAGCCATGGTTGCGAAGTTCTTCGACTGGTTCACTGCGGGTGGAATGACTCCGTCCGCTGCCCCAGGGGCGGGATTTACATCCCAGCGCAACCCCAAATCCAGCGTCAGCCGCTGCGAAAGCTTCCAGTTGTCCTGAGCAAAAGCGGAGAAGTTCAGATACACAGGATTGGCTACATTCTGAGCGCGCAGAGAGGCGGTCGGGGCGAGGCCATTTAGAATCTGTTGCTGGTTGGTAAAGTTCGCCTGCAGGAGATACTGGTTCTCCTGCTGGAATGGCTCCAACCTGCGCCAGTCCGTTCCGAAGGTAAATTGATGCGACCCTAGCTGATATGCGACGGTGTCAACGACGTTGAATTGCTTCTCATTCTCAGTAAGTCCGCCGACCACGTCCCATGATGCGTTTCCCGCAGTTGCTCCTGGGAATATGAGTGAGACCACCCCCTGCGTGGAATTCCTTAGAAACTGCGCGGGAACAATAGCATTGACGCCGGCCGGCACGGCACCCCCAAAGTCATCGTTGATCACATTTTGGGAGGCTGGCGCAGAAGTGTAATTTACTCGAAAATCATTGGTCAGCCGTGAAGTCAAGAGTCCGCTTAGCCCTAATGTGGCGGTTTGGGTCATTGACTTGCTGCCACTAATAATGGCGAGATTCGCACCGATCCTCGACGCGAAACTTGAAGGCGCATAACTATATCGTCCAAACCCGGTCCAGTGATCATTGAAGACGTGATCGAGGCGCAGGCTGGTGGCATTGAGGGTGGCTGGGTTTGAATAAGAGGCGGCAAAATCTCCCAGCCCATTGCCGAGATTGTTGGAGCAGGATGCGGGACTGGCGCCTGCAGCACAATTCGGAATCGGGAAAGCATTCAGAATCGGCTGCAGAGATACAGGCGCGGCCTGCCGCAGAGCCACCGTAGGAACATTGGTAAAGGCAAAGGTCGGCTGCCGCAAGCGCAGTCCTTCGTAGGAAAAGAAGAAAAAGGTACGGTCTTTTCCGTTGTACACATGAGGAATTTTCAGCGGTCCGCCGAAGGTTCCACCGAAATCGTTTTGCTGCTCCGGCGGGCGCGGCCTTCCGGTGTTGTTCGCAAACCAGTTATTGGCATCGAAGACAGTATTGCGAAGATACTCCGAAACCGTGCCGTGCCAGCTATTTGTGCCGGAACGCGTCATGATCGAAACCTGACCGCCAGGCTGCCTTCCATACTGGGCCGAGTACGTAGAGGTTTGAACCCTGAATTCCTGCATCGCATCGACAGAGACTAAGCTCTGCGTGGTGCCCAGGGAGGTCAAATTCGGAAGGTTTCCTCCGGGTTGTGAGCCCCCGATGGTAAATGCACTGCCAGGACTCGGCGTGAATCCCACGTTCGCACTGACACCATCGACGGTGAAGCTGTTAGCATCCTGTCGCTGCCCGTTCACGCTGAAAGTGCCATTGAAGTTGCTGCCGGTCGTAACCGCGACTCCCGGCGTTAATTCGATCAAGGTCTGAAAAGTGCGACCATTGAGCGGCATGTTTTCGACAAACTGGCGGTCGATTACAGTGGACACGGTTGCGGTTTGCGTGTTCAAGCTGATCATGTCGCCGTTGACGGTTACGGATTCCCCGGTCGAGCCCACTTGTAGCTGAAAGTTTCGACTCAGAGTGTCCTGCACGTTCAAGGTGAGATCGGTCAGCATGGTTTGCTTAAAGCCAGACTTCTCCACCCTGACGTGGTAGCGGCCCGGATGCACATTCGGAAATACGTATAACCCTGCGCTGCTGGAAGTAGTATTGATAGTTACCCCAGTCTCAACATTGGTGAGATATACCGTGGCGTTCTGAATCACCGCGCCAAGTTGATCGGAAATCGTGCCCGATAGGGCGGCGCTCTCAGTCTGCCCGACTACAGGTATCGTGCTGATAACAAGCAACATTCCCGAGCAGATCGCATACTTGATGTATTTTGCCAGCCGTCGCAGAATCACTGGAAGCTCTCCTCGATGAACGGTATTACCTGATCATTGCGTTACCGCGCGGAGCCCGAACCCTAGCCCGGCTGGAGTTGCGCCTCTTGATCATTTTAGTTACGAATTATTTCGATTTCTTCCGCCGAGACTCTATAACTACTTCAAGTACACTGTCAATCGTAAATTTCAACAAATGTGATAGATTTTTCTGGGCTATTCGTAACCTCTTGTGGTAACAAATGAAAGAAACCGATGGAAACAAATCGGTCCTGTAAATGGCTAACCCATGGACGCGCTTTCCGCACTCTTAGACCTGACAACCGATCAGCGTTCCCTACGCGGCTTATCGTTCACCGCGGCTGAAATTTATCAACAGCCGGCTACGTGGCGATCCACACGGGATAAGGTGAGAAATAAAGGAAGCGAACTTCGGAATGCGCTCCGAAAACTTGGCTTTGGATCCGATGGACGGCTTCGTGCGACCGTCAGGCTCATCGGAGCGGGCACTTCCGATTACGTCGCTCGCTCGGTGAGGACAGTTCTTGCCGAGGAGTGGCGGTGCGAGGTTAGCGCGCTACCCAGCACCGAGTTGCTGACGAATGAACCGGAGTGGATTGTCGACGGAACGCGGTATCTTTATGTTTGGTTCTCAAGATCCGGCAACAGCCCGGAATCAATTGCCATTCTGGAACGCACGATTATCGACCGCCCATCGATTCAGCACATCGTGATCACCTGCAACCGGGACGGGCAGTTAGCTTCTGCAGGCCGCGATCATCAGCAAGTGCTGCCCATCATTCTCGACGAAGCCGTCAACGATCGCGGGCTCGCGATGACGAGTTCGTTTTCTAATATGGTCATCGCAGCTCACGTCCTGGCTCACATCGAGGCGCCGCACACCTATGATGCGATCTTCGACGAGATCGCTCTTGTAGCTGCATCGTTTCGCACGCGGGCAGCCGATCTCTGCGCCTCGCTTGCGCACGAAGGATATTCTCAGATTTGCTTTCTTGGGACCGGTACCCTGAACGCGGTCGCACAGGAGTGCGCGCTTAAGGTTCTCGAGCTCACCGCCGGTAAAGTGCACACCATTTCGCAGTCGTCGCTGGGCATCCGCCATGGACCTCTATCTGCCCTAAACCAGGAAACTCTGGTGATCAGTTTCCTGTCGTCTGACCGCCAGCGTCGCAATTACGAAACAGATCTCCTTGGCGAAATAGGGTCAAAGCACCTGGCCGGCACAACTGTCGCGATCGCGCCCATGGATTGCGCAGCCGTGGATGCCCTCGTCGACCACGTTGTCCATCTTGAAATACAGAATTGCCGTGACGAATATCGCGCGCCCATCGACGTTATGTTCGGACAATTGCTCGGACTCTTTTTATCTCTCGAGTTTGGATTGGAGCCCGATAATCCGAGCCCGAATGGGGCCATCAGTCGAGTGGTTTCGGGCGTCAGGATTCATCGGCAATGATCAATGATTGATGTCATCGTGGGCCGATTGCCGCTTCGCCGAAGCTGGTCGAACCTAGTGATCCCGTGCCTCCAACCATTCGATCATTGTCACAATGTTGATTTGCGATGGGTTGATTCATAACTCCAGAGAAGGATCGGAAGACATGCTTACGGAAAAGCGGCGAAACGCGATTTTGGAAGTGATCCGAAGCGAAGGCAGCGTCAGCGTAAAGGACCTAAGTCATCGCTTCAGTAAATCTGAGGTAACGATTCGTCAGGATTTGAACGATCTCAAGGCGCTCGGGCTCATTCGCAGAGCACATGGCGGCGCGCTGCCCGTTGTCGAGGTTGCGGTCGAATCGCCGATTTTGGAACGATCAAAGATTTGCCGCGAAGAGAAGCAGCGCATCGGCATCGCTGCTGCCGCGATGATCAAAGACGGCGAAACCATTGTGTTGGACTCCGGGACTACCACTCAGGAGATCGCCCGCAACATTAGAACCCGGCAGGGACTGCGTGTCGTCACTAACGGCGTCAACATCGCCATCGAGCTTGCAGGTGTGCGCGGGATTCAGATCATTATGCTAGGAGGCGTGCTGCGCGAAGATTCGTTTTCGATTGTCGGGCATGTCGCAGAAGAAATGCTGACCGAGTTCGCAGCAGATAAGCTCTTTTTCGGAGCAGCCGGGTGCGATCCGAGCTTTGGCCCCAGTACACCTACCATTGAAGAGGCTCGAGTCAATCAAGCCATGGCTCGCATCGCGCGGCAGCGAATTCTCGTGGCGGATTCGAGCAAATTTGAGAAGCGAACTCTCTGTCGAATCATCCCGCTGGCCAATGTGCAGACGGTAATTACGGACACGAATCTTCGTGAATCGCTCCAAACAGAGTTGCGGGACAGCGGTGTTGAACTCATCTTGGTCTAGCTCTTCGCCGTGCATCGACTAGGCGACCCTGATTTGTGAACAGCAGACTATCTCTATCCAGAGATACCTGGAAGAGATCTCCACCCATCGGATTAATCGATAGTTGTCACTGTGACTTATGAATTTGACCTGATCTCGTTGTTTAGAGACCATTTGCACGAGATTAGTTTCGCCGATCTGATGTGGGACTGTACTGAACTATCGCCGTCGCCCACGTTAGACCAGGCAGGCGCGATGCGACCGCGCAGGTCGCATCGCGCTGCTGTACAGCTGCCAGCAATTCAGACTCAGGAGACCGACTGTGCTACTCACCATCACGGTCGGGGATCGCTTCACCGACAGGACAGACAGTCGTCGGCAGCTCTATTTGCGCATCCCGGACAGGGTCATCGGCGATCACGCTTAGCGTTGCACCAGCACTTTACCGGCATTTTGATTTTCTGCTTTTCAGATCCACAGGACTAGTAAAGATGAAGATTTCGATTCGAGATCCGGTTGCGCGCCCTTCGCCAGGCGCGCTCCTGTTCGGGCTAATTCCGTTTGTTTCCGTCTGCTTCTCGGTAGCTTGGTGGGACCGGCTGTACCCCGTCGTGTTGGGGCTTCCCTTCAATCTGTTTTGGCTGATCCTATGGATGCTGCTGACTCCGCTATGTATGTGGGGTGCCTACCGGCAGGAACAGACGCGCTCGAAGCGCGACCACCGCAGCAGGAACCGCGCATGACTCCCAGCGCCATTGCGCTCTCCGTGATTTTTGCGATTGTCGTCCTCGGTTCGGCGCTTGGGTTCTACGCCGGCGCCCGCCACAAGATGGACCTGGAGCAGTGGACGGTCGCCGGTCGTGGTTTCGGCTTGGTATTCGTTTGGCTATTGATGGCGGGCGAATCGTATACCACCTTCTCTTTGCTCGGCGCAAGCGGCTGGGCCTACTCGCAGGGCGGCCCCGCACTGTACATCTTGGCGTACATGCTGCTGCTGTTCGTGGTGTCGTTCTACATACTTCCACCGATCTGGGAAATCGCTCGCCGGTATTCGCTTCAAACCCAGGCTGACTTTTTTCAGCAGCGCTATAACAGCACCAGCCTAGCAGTCGCGGTCGCGCTGGTCGGCATCGTTTTCATCATCCCCTATCTGCAACTTCAGCTAAATGGTTTGGGGATCATCGTGGAGGTGGCGAGTTTTGAGGCTATCGGCCGGACGCCCGCGATGCTCATCGCCTTTGTTCTGGTGGCGTCGTTCGTGTTCATGAGCGGCGTGCGCGCCGTGGCATGGATCAGCGTACTCAAAGATTTGTTGCTGTTGTTTGTCGTCTTAACTGTCGGCACCGCCGTATCGAGGATCTATTTTGGGGGCGTGGGACCGACGTTTACTGCGTTACTGCGCGCCCGACCTTCTCACCTGACGATGCCGGGAGCGACAGTTGACCACGGCCATGCGTGGTTCATTTCGACGGTGCTGCTCACATCGCTCGGCGGCTACATCTGGCCGCACACCATGGGGAGCAGTTTCACCGCTAAGAGCAGCGATACACTGCGACGGAACGCCGTAATCATGCCGCTCTACGGCGTCACTCTGCCGCTCATTTTTATGGTGGGGTTTGCCGGCATCCTGATCGCACCCGGATTGAAAAACGGAGACCTGTCGTTATTGACGATTGTCCGCAAGACTTTTTCGCCGCTGTTCTTGGGAATCGTCGGCGGGGCCGGTGCCCTGACTGCGATGGTGCCCGCCGCCCTCCTGATTCTCACGGCTGCCACGCTGTTTGCAAAAAATGTCTATCGTCCGCTGTGCGCGCCCGACATATCGGACCGGCAGGTGGCAAGACTGGCGCGCGCCATGGTGCTGGTCATCGCTGTGATCGCCCTGTACTTTGCCATTTACAGCTCAAGCACCCTGGTGGCACTGCTGCTCATGGGATATGCGGGCATTACCCAGCTCTTCCCCGGGGTTGTGTTTGGCTTGTTCTCCCGCCGGGTCTCGTCAATGACGGTTCTCAGCGGATTGGTGGTGGGCGTCGCCACGGCCGCAACGCTGATCCTCGGCAAGCACGACCCCTTCCTTGGGCTGAATGCCGGGTTCATCGGACTTTGTCTCAATTTGCTGACCGTCGGCGTGCTGAACCTCACTAAAGTTTGCTGACTTCAGGAGAATGTATGTCCGTTTCTCGCTGCAACTTCATCGCCGCTGCCTTGGGATCTTTTGCGCTAAGGAACGATTGAAGGCGCGGAGTAAATCTTCACCATAAGAGCTGGTCACGCCATTATGAAATACGAGCTGTTTTTTCCTGGCTGTAGATCAGCGGAGTCATGCAAGAATCCATGAGCTCTCCAGCGGCCCGGGAAGGGCAAAATTTATCTTTATCCGCTGCCTGATTTTTGTTTCTTGGTTCAGCCACCCGCATGTCCTCATCGATGTAAATCACGGTCATTACTTCGCGGGACTTCTGCGTGGAATTTGCTCCGGCGCGATGGAATGTCCAGCCAGCATGAAAGCTAACATCGCCGATTGCGTAAGGTGTTTCGTCTCGCTCAAACGCTCGCAACGCTTCCTTCAGAGTCATTTCGCTTTCATCGCTTATTTCAAGGTCACGCCCATAACTAAATTGGTGGCTTTGCTTGCAAAAGGCGAGCGGTCCCATTTCGATCGGCGTGTCCTGCAGCGGAACCCAAGCGGTCACAACGTTGTCGTTCGACACCGGAAAGTAGTACTGATCGGCATGCCAAGGCGTAATGCCGCCTCCTGGTTCCTTGAAGAGCGCCTGGTCATGGTAAAGACGAACGCCCCGGCAGCCCATCAGTTCTGTGGCGATCCGCGCCAAGCGCTTACTGAAGACGAAATCGCATATCTCGGGATTCCTCAACCAGAGATTCGTGATCTGAAGGAAGGCTTTGCCATACGTCGTACGTCGATCGAGGGGAAGGATATCCGTACTCAATGCAGACACGGCTGCGCTGATTGTCTTGCGATAATGTGCGAGAAGCTCTCGAGAAAACACCTGGTGCAGCTTGACATATCCATCCCGCACGTAAGCGAAACGGGCTGCTTCATCTAAAGAAAAACGGGCACTTAACTCTTCTGTCCAGACGCGGCTCATTAGCGCTCGTCTCCTCAATTCGTGAAAAGGCTATCCCACTGAATAAGCGAAATCCCAAGACATGATTAAGCGCGCAAGAAGAGCTAGGCTCTCCTCCCATGATCGTTCCCAGCGCCAGTGCTGCTGCCCAAACGTGCAGTCGACTATGAGCCTTGCATCTGGAGCGCCGGCTTGAACCATAATGGGAAACAATACCCTTATGCCTCCATCCGGATCCAGGTTCCTTAAATGCGGCGCTTATCTATCTAAACCAAGATATCCACCTAGCGCATCCTGCAGCGTTAATGTGGAGAGGCCGTCGCTTGTCTTACCGCACCTGCGCTTTCCTTTGACGTCTGCGGCACGTCCGGCGCAGCGGCTCCTGCATTCCTGTCCAGATACTTCCGGAACCAGTACACCTGCCACTTCATGGCTTCAACGATGTGTTTGGGCTCTCCGTTGGAGAATCCGGTGTGATATTCGTGTGGAAAGATCACGAGCTCCGCCGGAACATGAAAATGCCTCAGTGCGCGGAACCACTGTTCCGCTTGTCCGATCGGCACCCGCTGGTCCAGCTCGCCGTGCAGGATGAGAGTCGGCGTCTTCACATTCGCGGCGTAGCGCACTGGAGAAAACTTCCAGTAAAGATCGAAGTTTTGATAGAGATCGCCTCCAAAGTCATGGCTGTGGCCATAGTATCCGTCTCGAGTACCCTCAACGCTGATGTAATTTGAAATTGAACACATTGGTACTGCCGCGGCAAAACGTGTAGTGTGCGAAATAATCCAGTTGGTCATAAAACCACCAAAGCTGCAACCCGTGACGCCGAGCCGAGCCGGATCGACCCAGTGATTCTTCGCCAGGGCCACGTCCACGATACCCATCAGATCGCTGTACACCTTCCCGCCCCACTCCTTTACCACCGCGTCGACATACCGGGTTCCATATCCGGTTGAACCACGCGGATTGGCGTACAGCACAGACCATCCTTTCGCGGCAAAGACTTGAGCCTGCATCATCCAGTCGGTGCCGAACATGCCTTGCGGACCGCCATGAATGTACAGGATCATGGGATAGCGCTTACTCGGATCAAAGTCGATTGGGTGAACGAAGAAGCCTTCAACACTGAGGCCATCGTCAGACTTGTACGTCAATCGTTCGACGCTCGCTACCTTTAAACGATCGAGAAATTGGGTATTAGCGTGACTGAGTTGTCTTTCTTCTGTTCCGTTCAAGCGAGCGACAAATACCTCGGCGGGATGCTGAAAGTCGCTTCCGCAATACGCCATCAGCCCAGACCGGTCATTAACGTCCAGGCTGCGTACGAATGCGGCGCTGGAAGAAACCTTGGAAACTCCACCGGAGGCAACACCAGTTCGAAACAAGCGCTGCTCTCCACGGCTCCCGCTCACGAAATAGAGATCCTCCCCGTGGTCTGCCCATTTTAGGTCTCGGACGCTCAGGTCTAGATCGTCTACGAGATATCTGGCATCTCCCTTTCCAGTAGAAGGTACGAGCTCCAATCTGCGCGAGTCGTACCAGTGGTCGGCGATAAAGTAAGCGATTGTTTTTCCATCGGGCGACCACTGTGGCGCACCTACCGCGTGACTGCCGACCCGAACCGGTGTCCCCCCTTCGGAGGAGACGACCCAGATTTCATTCATCGCGTCTTCGACATCTTCCCAATAGTTCCCGCTGCTTTCCGATGAAAATGCGATTTGTGTCCCATCTGGAGACCACTGCGGGTCGCTGTCGTCCCAGTCATTGTCGGCGGTAATTTGCTTTACATCGCCGGAACTAACATCAACCACCCATAGGTGCTGCCGATGTTGATCCAGAAATCCTCGTCCGTCGATCTTGTAAGTGGGATGGATGTAGTGTCGGGTATCGCTTTGACCAGGTTCTTTCGGAAGATCGCTGAACTCGCCCGTACTCACGCAGATGAGTCTTTTGCTGTCCGGCGACCAAGCAAAGCTGCGGACGCCGCCCTTGAACTTGGTGACCTCCTGCGCCTCGCCGCCTTCGAGTGAAAGGACGTACACCTGCGCCTTAGGGGCGCCTGGAGCTGCCTCGCCGGGTTCGTGCGCGGCTGGACGCGATGAGAGAAAGGCGATTGACCGCTCGTCGGGCGACCATTTTGGAGAAGTCGACGAAAGCGCCGGATTGCTCAGCCTCCTGGGTTCGTGTTTGCCGTCCGAGGAAACAATCCAGATCTCACCGTATCGCTTGTTTTCCTTCTGCTCAGCGCGGGTTACCACATATGCGATCAGGTTCCCGTTCGGCGAGATGTTCGGATCGGTAACCGCACGAAATTCATAAAAGTCATCGGGACTGACGGCACGTTTCTCAATCGCCACAGCTGCAACAGAAATGAACAGGAAGAAAAATGTAAACAGCCTTCGCATCCCACGCTCCCAATGGGTGACTCGCAGAGACAGCCGTGCCATGCTAATGCGCGCCTGACGTTCGCCTTATTTGCCCGTCAACATAGTTCTCGAGGACGGACAGGGGAACGGAGGCCGGCGCAAGCACCCAGTTGTGAAACTGGCGAATATCGAAATGGGCTCCCATGGCTTTACGTGCTCGGTCGCGTAGCCGCTCAAATTCCTGTTCGCCGATTCGATAGGAAAGCGCCTGCCCCGGATAGTCGACGCTGTACCGGAGAGTCTCAGTGCTGATCTGGGCGTCGGTTTCGATCAGGTGATCGCGCATGAACCGGCTTGCTCGGGCGCGCGACCACCCGAAATAGTTCATTCCCGTATCCACCACCAGGCGCACCGAATAAAACTGGTTCATCGCAAGATAGCCGTAATAATCGTAGACATCCTTATAAAGACCTAGTTGGTCGGCGAGGGTCGTTGCATAACATCCCCATCCTTCGCTGTAGGCGGCGTAGTAGCCATACCGCCGAAATTCGGGAAGGGATTGATCTTCCCGCTGCAGGCCAAACTGCAGGTGATGACCAGGCAAGAGTTCGTGGTAGATGAGGGCGTCAGCGTTGATAAGCGTTCGATGCTTCAGATCGGAGCCGTTAAAATAATAGATTCCTCGGGGTTCCGTAGCGGAAGGCTGATGGTAGATCCCGAAGGTCTGGGCTCCTTCCAGGGAGGCCGGCAATCTCTCGATCCCATAGGGGGCCGACGGCAAATGAGAAAACATTGAGCTTAACTTCGGCTCAATACGCGCAATGGCAGCCGCCATTTTGTCAGCCATTTGTTGCGGAGTTTGCGGGAAAAAACGAGGATCCGTCTTGATAAAGTGGGCGAATTCTTCCCTGCGGTTCGCATAGCCGAGTCGTGCGCGGACCTTTTCCATCTTGGCTTCGGTATCGGCAACAACCGCGAGTCCAATGCGATGTACCTCGGCCGGCGACATATCTAGGGTGGTGTGGAATTTCACCAGGTATTCGTAAAAGCGTTTACCCCCGGGATATTGCCAGAGGCCCACTGTATCTGGGGCGCGCGCAAGATAGTTTCCGCCGAGCGCGTTAATAAGCAGCTGCCATTGAGGATTGATTTGTTCCTGCACGACGGCAGCAACTTGCTGTTGAAAGCGACTACGCTGTTCTGCCGAGACCGCCGTAAGGCGGTCAGCACTCACATACAACAGGCTCCGGTCAGGCGGCTTGATATAAGAAGAAAGGAAGTCGCGAACCAGCGCGATCTCTGCTTTGGGCAGGCGAATTCCCAGCCCTGCCTGCTCCTCGAGGTTTGCGTGAATCTCGGCAAGAAAGTCCGGATATTTCCGGAGTAGAGCCAGGTAGGACGCGAGATCGTCCGCTCCGCCAAAACGGTAGGATGTGAACACACGCATCGCCACGGGAATCGGCGACGTATAGGGCGTAACCTGAAAGCGAAGCCAATAAAAGCGAGCGCCGTCGGCGATATTGCGGAATTCAAAATCGAGAACACCGTAGGTAGCCCGGTCCACCGGGCCGAGGGTGGACCAGTTTATATGCTGTAGGCTGCTGAGAAGCGATGTGGCAAGCGCCGCATCCGCCTGGGCTTTGTGGAATGAGATGTCGGGTAGAGCTTCAATCTTCAGTCCGCGCTTCATGCGCAGGTCGAGGTCATCGTGGAGCTTCCACTGCCAGAACTTATCGGAAATGGCGGCGAGTTCTTTGGAATCTTTTGTCTCTGCCCAAACACTCGCAGCTGAGAGAAGAGCCAGAAGCAGAACGAGATATCTTGAGAGACTCGGGTTCATAATCGTTTCGTTTGCATCTTCATCTCAATTCCTGCGCTCGCGGCGAAAGCTTGAAACAAATGCAGGTCTTTTTGAGGCGCTGCAGCAAGACACAGCGTTCTCGATCAAATCTGGCCGGAATTGTGCGCTTCAGTCAAATTCATAATGCAGGAAAGAATTTATCGGTGAAACCGATAGAGTATCTGCCATGGTTTTGAACTCGCGAACCCGGTTCAACCACTGGCTCGACGGTAAGGCGCACTTTCCTACGATAAGTCCCTGTAGAGGCAGTCTGTCTTCACACACGTGGTACTTATGGGATGCTCAAGGTAGCGATCACTTAGCCAGGTCTAGTCATCGGATTAACCGATAGCCGTCATCGCGACTAATGAATTTGACTGACACATGGTTGTTTGGAGACCATTTGAACGAGATCAGTGTGGCGACCTGAAGACGGGCCGTGTCAAGGCATAGCTTCCTCGTGAAGCCGCCCTGGGATGGATTAGGGCGAAGAAATCAGAGGATTAGCTGCGAGAGAAACAGCTCGCAATAACCGCGCAGATAAGCGTCGACATCGAATGACTTCTTGTTCCAATTTGGTAAAGACCGTGGCCCGGTCCCGGCATGGGAGCGTCGAATATTCGGTTGCAGGAGTTGTACTCATCGCAAGCATTACCGTCCTCCGAACTAGCGGATGATTTAGGCCGAAACAAGTTGCAGACCGAAATGAGGCCATCATCCGATAAAGATGATGGCCTCAATGTTCTTGCGGAACATTTTGTTCCGACTGCGCTCAGGTGAAGATCATGATGCCAATCAGGTTCATTGTGCAACTCAAGAACGACCCCGCCGCTTTTGAGCGCTTCGCCGGATTAACGCGCCGGCGGGGCTTTATAATCCAATCCCTGAGCAGAGGAGAGCGGCATGATGATCCGACTCTAAGGATCACGGTTGGGATCGAGACGAATGGCGAGGCGGCCTCTCGCCTCCGGGCATTCCTCAATAAGTTGCCCGGCGTGAAACAGGTCGATACCACGTCGTCCCGAGGGTGTTTATTGCGCGAATTCGCGATCGTGAAAGTTGCAACCACTAGCGACGAACGCGTGGAGATCATGCAAATCGCCAGAGTCTTCCGTGCGCGAATTATCGATATGACTCGCGGTTCGATGATTCTGGAGGCAACCGGGTCCGCCGCAAAGATTCACGCTCTGATCGAAACGCTCGCGGTTTATGGAATTATCGAAGTGGCGCGGACGGGCGCCATCGCCATATTCCGCGGCATGAAGACCACGGAAGAATTAACATCAAACGTTTCGGTAGATGTCTAACGGTTGTTCTGCACCAGATATCGCGGCGAGCTGTACAACAGGACCCGCATCGGAAATTGCCGAGGAACTGATCAGCAGCCATAGGGCTGCACCCAAAATAGAAAACGCAGATGCCAGAGAAAACATGCCATACCATCCGATTCTTCCAACCAGCAACGGCACCGCAATCGTTGACACGACCCCGCCAAGGTTTCCTGCCATGTTCATCAGGCCGCCGGCAGCGCCAGCATGTCGTCCACCCAAACTTATGGCTGTGGACCAATAACAGCCTTCGGTAGAAAACAAAAAGGCGACGCTTAGGGAGATGGCAGTCAGCGCGACCGGCACTTTCATGGTCGCGGTGCCGACAAACAATAGGGCTCCTGCGCAAATTAGACACGCCATGGCAACGGTACGGCGTCCCCGCAATATTCCCTTGGCGGCGGAGAGCTTGTCTCCGAGATAACCGAGTAAGGGCAGGGCGAATGACGCAGCAAGAAACGGCAGGCTCGCCGCCCACCCGCTTCCGATCACCGTGAGTCCGCGCACGTCCGTGAGGTACTTGAACAACCAGAAAACAAAGATGAACATTACGTAGCTATAAAGAAAGTAGCTCATACATAGAAACAAAGTGCTCCCGGTTCTCAGCTGAGACCACCAAGAAACCGCGTGCGGCGCCCTAACGTAGCCTTCCGAACTGGCGAGTTGATCTTCAGTAGTCTTTCCTGGAATTTGCCAAAACCAGATGATGGCAAGGACCCCAGGCAACAATGCGCTAACGTAAAACGTCGCCCGCCACCCGAGGGCTTGCATCACGTAGGCGATCAATGGACCGGTTACGGCTGAGCCCAGGGTTGCACCCACAATTACGATCGCATTGGAGAATGCATGCCTTCGTTGTGGTATCCAATTTGCAATGGCTCGTGCTGCCACGGGATAGGTTGCCGCCTCTGCGGCACCCAATACGAATCTGACGATCAACAACGACACAAATGCGGCAAATGCGCCTTTGACAACTTTTCCCGGGATGATGCCGGTCAGAAAAGTGAGCAGGACCCACCCCACCGCCGCAAATGCGAGCACCGGACGTGGTCCGAAACGATCGCCGCAAATCCCTGCTGGAAGCTGAAACAGGGAGTATCCCAACATAAAGGCGCTGAATACTGCCCCGATCTGGACGTCGCTCAGGCCCAATTGGGGAACCATCAGGTGCTGAGCTACGGAGATGTTCATTCGCAGCAGATAGCTCAAAAAGGAAAAACAAAACAGCAGGGGGAGGATCATCTGGCGCTTGATCGGAGGTGCGGCAGCCGGAGAGATCACAATGATTGTTTGCTCGTTGCGCAGCAAGCGTGCCGAAGGCGATTGTTCTTCGGCGGTGTCCGCATTCTTGCTCCCGCCGATCTGTTCCTGTCAAATTGATAATTGCCAATTCGACTTATCGAAAGAGTCGATAACCACTTTTTTAAAAATGATCTTTGGCAGCACCGTTTAAGTCCGGAATGAGCATGGATCCTTCTTAAAATCGCTTGGCGATTGGCTGTTTCGATGATTGCAGAGTGGCAGAGGCCTAAGCAGGGGATCTGCACGCTAACTCTACTTCGCGGCAATCTGATACTCGATGATACGAGTGTCCCAGACGCACTGCTCAGCATGATTTGCCCATTGCTCCGTCACCCAAAGCTTCGTTCTATCGCTAGGATCAAGGGCCGTGAGCAGGCCGGCGGCATTACCGGTGAGAGTGACGCCGTCCGCCGGCGGGCAAGTGTAAGGCTGGGTTCCCGCAGCCACGGTCATCGGACCACGCAGGGTGCCAGGCGGATCGGTGTTGCGGCGGGTCCACAAAAGCACCGACAGGTATGTTTTCGACGACGCCGAAGCAGCAACGATGCCAATATTTCCATCGTTGTCGACGCCGATCGTTGGAGCGAGAGGCAGAATATCGTCTCCGGCAATCTTTCCAGTTTGCTCGACAACGCAAGCCTCGACATTCGAACAGTCGAGGTCAACCCAGAACAACACGTTGTTCTTGTCGGTTCCCTGCGCGCCGCAATCGTGCGTACATGGGCCCGAGGAGATCACGCCGTAGAGATGAGAGCCGTGCTGCACCAGGTCCATGAGGCGACTGGAAGCGCCGGAGCGGAGTGGCAAGTCCGTTCCAGCTTGTGGCATGGCAGATCGCGGACCGCAACACGGAAAGTTGTAAAGCCACTTATTCTCTTTCGATCCAACGTCGGTCTTGATCTTCTGCTCTTCACCAATATCAGTAAACTTGCCGCTCGAGCCCTCCCAGGTGAGAGTGCTTACTAGCCATTCAAAGGGATAGTTACTGTCAACCAGACAGGAATTCGGCTTCTCATGTCTGCAGGTCTTGGCCATGAACAAAGCCGGATCACTCCTGCCCTTGCGAGGATTGTGATCGATGGCTGGCTGCACATTCAGCGGCATGTTGTGTTGGCGTGCAAGATGTTCGGGCAACTTGCCTTGCGCGATGGCATGCACTTCGTCCGCTGGAATCGCAAGACAATCATAGGCTGCGCCGGGTACCCCGTTCGGATTGTGATCGCCTACATGAGCGCCGCAATAATACAAACCGTTCTTATCAAACCCGACGTGCAATGCGGGATCGTAATTGAGGCATGGACCTCCCTGAGCACAACTCAGGTAGACACCACCCCATGGCCCGAGAGGATTCGCCGAAGCGCTGACTAGCAAACAATCGCTATGGCAGGTAACGCTGATAATCCATCGCCCGATAAACTCGTCGAAGATTACGTGGGGCTCGAACGGTCCATGGCCGGCCTGCGGATTCGGGGTTTTGGGGGCCGGAGGCATCGGATCGAGCCCGGCCTTGCGAATGAATTCGTCTGTTGGTGTGGAGCGCAACCGCTTGCCGCTCTCGTCAAATACGACGACATCCTGCCGCGTAATCTGCACTACGCGCTTGCCGTTTGCTGCGACGTCCATCTCGGGCTGGCGGCGACACCGCATGGTTTCAAGATGACACTCGGAGAGCGGCATTCCATGAGCACCATCGAAGGAATAAACGATCTTTGCCACATCGGCGCCCCTGTTCTGCGCGATTGCCCCTGCCAAGCACGCAAAGACAACGAATAGAGTCCCCAGCAATTGCCTGCTGGGGATCCGGGTTTGCGTCCGCATTAGCTCTCGTCTCCTGGAGTTGAACCGCATGCTCAAGCACAACACGGGCGCTGCCCAGTGGCAGAGCGGCCGCAGCGAAGATCGGCGGGTCCGCGGATCGCTTCCGTTGGCCGCAACCTTCGCTTCGCCATCTCCCAATTCAGAACAGCAGCTTGAGCGCGAACTGAAAATTGCGCGGCCCACCGGTGCTGAAGACGGGGTTAAATCCGGAGCCAGTCCCCGAAGCACTTCCCAATGAGCTATTGGCCATCGCCCCGGTAAACCCGAAACTGGTGGCGGAAATATTGCTCGCTTCCGGACCAAAGTTTGGGTGATTGAAGACGTTGAACATATCTGCTTCAAAACGCAAATGCAGGCTCTCGTGGAGCGGAAATTCTCGTTGCAGCGAGAAGTCCAATTCCTGCAGCGGGAATCCGCGAAGCGTGTTTCGTCCTAGGTTGCCCGATATAGCCTGGGTGCCGACCGGCAAAGGAGTGCAGAACGCGCCTTTGGCGTTCGTGGCCGTAGGCGCGGCACAACCTGCAGATGCTGCGACTGCGGCACTCGGTACGGCCGTGTTGAAGGCAATGCCACCGGGACAGATGCTGCCGCGCCCGGCAGCCGCATATTGAGCAGAGCAGTCTGTACCTGTCACGAACACCGGAACCCCCGGAATAACGTTGGGACGCTGAATGAGGTTGGTTGCGCCTGCAAGAGTCGATACAGTATTGGCGATCACGTCGATAGGAACTGCAGTTTGATAATGAAAGATCGGCGACAGAATCCAATGCGAGAGCAAGGTATTCGCGAAGGGCTCTGAGAGCGTCCGCGTGTTATATACGACCGAGAAGCCCAGCGCGTGACGAACATCAAAATCCGAGCTGGCGCGCAGCAGTCCCGCGGGAAGCCCGGCGGCAAGATTGGCTGCAGTCGGAACTGCCTCCACCCCGCCGCCACTGAGGTTCACCGCATTCCCTGTCGACTGCGTGTCGATGGAATGCGACCAGGTGTAGGACACGAGACCGCTTAAGCCGTGCGTGAACTGGCGTTGGAACTTTGTCTGGAGCGCATGATATTCAGAATCTGCGAAATTCCCAAACAGGGTCACGGTGTCGCCGACGGTGCCGTTGCCAAGGTACTGCGCATTCACCTTGTTGGGAGGAAGCACGATCGGAGCAAGCAGGTGCCGGCCGAGTGCACCGACATACCCAACCGAGATGTTCTGATTCCCATTAAGTTGCTGCTCGAAGGTGAGGTTCATCTCATGGACGTATGGCAGCTTGAAGCGCGGATCGATCAACTGGTCCGTTCCCTGGGAAATCGGATACGTGAAGGAATCCGG
>Ga0134126_10004470_pt1 | contig 17492 bp, 16 predicted proteins | sample KB31752_FD_96881 | JGI IMG/M metagenome (GOLD analysis project Ga0134126, IMG submission 96881) | Terrestrial soil microbial communities with excess Nitrogen fertilizer from Kellogg Biological Station, Michigan, USA - KB3-175-2 | ecosystem: Environmental > Terrestrial > Soil > Unclassified ...
CGAGTTGCTGTGGCTCGAACGAAAAGAAGGGTACGCGGAAGTATTTCTGCAAAGTTATCCGCTCGAAGCGGGCGATGTCATCATCGTGTTCTCGCATGGCGGGTTGAACGCGGCTCCTATTGACGCGGCCTTGTATGCGAAGAAGAAACGCCTTACGGTCATCACGGTATGCTCGCTGGCCAACGCGAAGGCTGCCAAAGCGACGCATTCGACTGGCAAAACGCTCTCGGACGCGGCTGATATCGCCATTGATAACTGCGTGGCGCCGGAAGATTCTCAAGTCGACATTGGACGTCCTGAAAAAGTAGCGGCAGGGTCGACAATGGCTGTCGTATTTATCGCCATGTCCCTGGTTGCCGAGACCGGCGTGCGCTTGGTTGCGAAAGGTCACAATCCCGTCACGTTCGTTTCCCCGAATGTTCCGGGCATTGAGAAGGATCACAATCAAAAAGTATTCCAGACGTTCAGCAGGGCGTTGTTCTCGCGCAACGGCGAATGAACCGAATCTCAACCGCAGCGCGAATTCGCCCCGGCTGGCTCAGCATTGCAGCCTACACCGGAATGTTTACCTTCGGCATTGTGATGGCGCTTCTCGGGGCCATCCTGCCGCTGATTTCCCAGCGCCTTCACTTCGGTCTGGCGCAAGCGGGCAATCTCTTCTTTGCGCTGAACCTCGCCATGCTGATCACTACGCTGGCGCTTGGCCCCTTGCTCGATCGCTTCGGCATGCGGCCTGCTTTTATTGTGGCTCCCGTGTTTGTTGCGGGCGCTGTCTGCCTGATCGGTCGTGTCGCTACTTTCGGTGGACTCACCCTCGCGGTTGTGTTGCTTGGCATTGGCGGAGCCGCATTGAACCAAGCCACCAACACGCTGATTGCCGATTTGAATCGGGATGAACGGAAAAAGGGCGCCGCTTTGAATCTGCTCGGCGTGTTTTTCGGCTTCGGCGCCCTGTTCATTCCGTTTACCATCGGTGCCTTGCTCGATGTGCTCGGATTGAAGGATATTCTCTACGTCGCGGCGGCGCTGACACTTGTAACGGTTGCATTGAGTTTCCGGTTCTCCTTTCCCAGGGCACAACAGGGCGGAGGTGTGCCATTTGCCGAAGTGGTGCGGCTCGCCCGCCAGCCACTCGTCATGGCATTCGCGATTCTTCTCTTCTTCGAATCCGGAAATGAATTCATTCTGGGCGGATACATCACTTCTTATCTGACACGGACTTTGGGAGCGACGGTTGCAACCGCTTCTTATCTTCTGGCCGCCTATTGGGGCGCCTTGATGTTGGCTCGTATTATTTTGAGCCGCATATCGCTGCGCATTGGCGGTCAGACATTGATGCTTGCCAGTGCGTTAGGAGTTGCGGCCAGCGTTGCGTTGCTGATTCTAGCTCCTTCGCTTCTCGTCGCGGCAATTGCAACTATCTTGCTCGGCCTGAGCATTGCGGCCATTTTCCCCACGGCCCTGGCGCTCGCCGGATCGCGGTATGCGAGTCACTCGGGCACGGTATTCGGAATCTTAATTGGCGTCGCATTGTTCGGGGGCATCACTCTTCCGCTGCTTGCGGGACGGATCGCTGAAAGCCGGAGTGTCCGTTTAGGGCTCTCTCTTGCGATTATGGATGCCCTGGCCATATTTGCTCTACAACTGATTGCGGGACGAATCATGAGGACACAGGATCATGTTCAGTAGCATTCGCCAGTTCATTTCGATGGGATTTCTCGCTGCCGCTTGCGGCCTTTCGGCAAGCGCGCAACAACGAACCATTCTGGCCATCGGCGCTCATGCTGCCGATATGGATTTGACTGCCGGAGCGATTCTTGCTCACCAGAAAAAGTTGGGCGACCGGGTTGTCATCCTGCATATGACGCTGGGCGAAGCGGGCAATCCGAACATGCCTCCGGCGCAGTACGCCGAGCAAAAGCGACGCGAGGCAATCGCGTCCGGCGAGGCGCTTGGAGCCGAAGTGATTATCGGACCGTATGCCGACGCCATGCTCCCCAATGACGAGGAAGCGCGAAAATACGTTGCCGATATTATCCGCCAGGTGAAGCCTACTTACGTCATTACTCACTGGAAGAACAGTTTCCACAAAGACCATCGAAATACGCACGCCATCGTAGTGGATGCGGTCTTAATGGCGGAATTGGAAGCGGTCAAAACGGCGCATCCTCCTTATCGGGGCCTTAAGGGCGTTTTCTATGCCGACAACTGGGAAGATTCGGAAGATTTTAAACCCTACATCTTCGTGGATGTCTCCGATGTCTTCGATCAATGGAAGCAGGCCATCCGCTCGTATCAGATGGTGCGCGGCGGCGTGTCTCCTTTCGATTACTTCGACTACTACACTGCGCATTTGAAAGAGGAAGGGGCGTTGGTTGGAAAGAAATATGCGGTCAGCTTGGACGTTGACGAATCGTCCAAGCGGCGCATCCTCGATTCACTGCGATGATCGAGAGGCGGCTGTGCGGCGCTTGAAAAATTGCCACTTGTTCACATTGGCCGGCACAGCCACGTCGAAGAAGCCCACCATCATTTCATCGTAGGTCTGGTCGCCCCAAGTGACGGCGCTCTCCGGATCGGGGTTATGCGGATTGTTTCGCGAATTATCGAACCAGGCGACAGCTTGTAATTCAGTTCCGGCTTTCAGAAAGCGTGGAGTGGCCAGCTTATAACTCAGTTGCCAGTAGAAGTTGTAATTTACGCGTAGCAGCGGCTCTACGGAGCCGTCGCGATGAACAATGTTGTATTCGAAGCGCTTCCCGCGCAGATGCATGTGCGGGAAAAAACTCAATAAAGTGGCTTCATTTGGCAAAGTGCCGTGCACCTCCACGCGGTAATTGTCGACGCCGGGCGGAATGACGAATTTATCGTTCGTGAGTTGTAGCGTCAGCACACGCTGCTTCGGCGGCGTCCTCGCGAAGATCAGGCCGATACTGGACTGGTCGCTCGCTGCACGGCCGTTCGTCGTGTAATGCATCTGGAACACCAGGTCCGAGCCGGCGGGAATGAATTTCGCGCGGCCCGGCGCCCATTGGTCCGGTGCGCTTCCTGGCGCATAGACAAGCAGCACTTCGCTATCGGTCCACATCGCGTCGCGGCGGTCCTGAGGGTCCTTCAATGTCGAAGCCGTAAAGGGTGCGCCAACCGGAGCACGCCGCAGCCACTTTGAATCGGGCGGCCGGACGTACACCACGGCGTGATGCACATGATCGCGAGCCGATGGACGGATTTCGGACATCCGTACCCACATGTCTCTCGTAAAGCCGGTCGGAACAATCTCGTAAGTGTATTCGACATCTCCGCGGGCTGGAATTGCGACGGGCCGTGGCATTTCAACAATGCGATCGGGTTGAGGAATGGTCCATCCAGCGGCCCAATGCGGCGGGGGCGGAGCGTCGCGGGGATCGCCCGCCATCGCGCCGTGATCCGCCCAATCGCAAATCGTCTGAATTTGTGGCGCCGTCAGAGAAGGATCGTTGGCGAAATGCCCGATAGCGGGATCGGCGAACCACGGTGGCATCTGCCGCGATTTGACAGCCTGCCGGATGGCTTTCGTCCACGGCCTGGTTTGCTTGTAAGTAACCAACGGCATGGGTGCAATTTCGCCCGCACGGTGGCACACCTGGCAATGCTCCTGCAAAATTGGAAGCACGTCTTTGTAGAAGGTCAAATGTTGGGTCGCAAGCGGCGCTTGCCCTGCATTTAGCGTGAGTGCGGCCAGACCGACTAAGGGCAGAAGAGGCCAGAACCGTTTATTCAGGGCCTTCGAAATGTGGCTTATCGTCAACGTCTGAACCCGTAGACGCCAGCGGCGAGGACGTAGTGTACGGAGCCGCCGGCATGCTCGGCCACTGTGCCTCGCGCTTTTGATGAAAGGCGGCCACGCCTTCTTTGAAATCCGCGCTCACCATGCATTTGGCTCGCAGCCTCGCGGCAAGCTCCCCCACCTGCGTCCAACTCTTGCCTCGCGCTCCATGAACATATTCCAAGCCCATGCCGATGGCCTCCGGACTCGCCTTGGCGATGTCTCTGGCGATGGCGGCCGCTCTGTCTTCCACTTCGAACGCATGCGCGACCTGGTGGATCAGTCCCCACGCCAGCGCCTCCTGTGTCGAAAACAATCTGCCCGTCATGCTGAGTTCCAGCGCTCTCCTTGCGCCAATCGCCTCTTCCACGCATCGAAAGACCAGGAACGGCCACAGGCCAATCCGAATTTCAGTCAGACCGAACAAAGAACCTTGTGCCGCAATCGCCACGTGCGCCTGCGCCACCAAGCCTAGCCCGCCGCCCAAGGCCGGTCCATTGATGCAGGCAATGATCGGCTTCTTCGATATGCGTCCCAGCGAAAAGAGGTCTTCATGAATGGCGGATGCCTCAATGCCATTGGGCGAAACTGCTTCATCGAGATCCATACCCGCTGAAAACACGCGCCCGTTCGCATCGATCAAAATGGAGCCCACGTGCGGATCGTTCTGCGCGCCCGCAATGGTGTCCACTAATAGACGGCACATCTCTTCGTTAAACGCGTTGCGTTTGTCGGGCCGGTTCAGCGTAATGTGGAGGACTCGTTCCTGGCGCTCAATCAATAGCAAGCTCATCGGCGCTCACCTCGATTTCTAATGTCAATAGCGCGGCGCCATGGGTCTTGCCCTGGGCGTCCGTCCGCAGGGAGATCGTACCACCGCCATCCAGCGCTTGTTCCATTACGAAGTTCAATGCCGCCAGATTGGGCAGTTCATAGCGTGTAACGGTCCCCTTCACGAGCGGCCCGAAATGCGCCTTCACCCGCTCCGCCGTCACCTCGCGGACCAACACCGGATAATATTCCGGCAGCAACGCGATCACGCCGACATTCGAAATATCGCCCTTATCGCCGGACCGCGCGTGGGCCATTTGAGAAAGCGGAATTTTCACTCCGCCACCTCCACTCGTGTCCGGACCATTTCGCGTCGTACCAGCGTGGGCCAGTAAGCAACGATCTCGCGCACGGGCGGACGTCCCTCGCCGTAGCCGGTAGCGGTCGGCGGGCCGCTAAGCACCAGCGGGATCAGTTCGCGCGTAAAGCGCTCCACCGGCGCTTTCTGCCGGTCCCGAACGCCGATCCGTAGTTGTACTTCCGCCGGTTCAGCTACGCGCGGCGCCAGATGCCCGTGACACGCGTTCACACCGAAGAATTCCGTGTGGATTTTTTCGAACTGCAGACCCAGATCCGCCAGCCGCTGCCGCACCACATCATCCGCAACCCGCGCTTTTGCGAGCGCATCGGGCGCAGAGTACACCAGCGTGCCGGTCGCCTTCCAGCCGTAGTGATACGACAGCGAAACTTTCAACGTATCGGGGCGCGGCCGTCCCTCCGCGCCGGTGATGCGCACGCGGTCGGGTCCGTCGTCCTGAAGCTGAATGCTGGTGAAATCGGCGATAACGTCGGGAGTCATGTAGCGCCGCGGGTCGCCGATCTCATAGACCAGTTGCTCCTTCACGGTGGCGAGCGTCACGCGACCACCGGTGTTCTCGTGTTTGGCGATCGCCATCGTTCCGCCAGAATCGGCTTCGATGATCGGATAACCGATGTGCGCGAAATCGGGAGTGCTCTGCCAATCGGCATGGCAATTGCCGCCGGTGGCCTGCGCGCCGCACTCGATTACGTGGCCCGCGATCACGCCGGCGGCCAGCAGATTCCAGTCGTTTGGAGTCCAGCCGAATTCATGAATCATCGGCGCGAGCGCGAGCGCCGCGTCGGCGCACCGTCCGGTAATCACGATATTCGCGCCTGTTCTCAGCGCCTCGGCGAGCGGAAACGCGCCGATGTAGGCATTCGCGCTCTGTACTGCGGAGCGGACGCCGGCCAGCGGCTCCCCGGTATCGATGTTGCGCAATTCGTGACCACCCGCCATCAGTTCGTCCAGGTGATCCATCAAATCGTCTCCGAGCACGACCGCCACCCGCAGCCCGGGAGCGAGCCGGCGCACTTCGCGTGCGCATGCAATGGGATTCACTCCGCCGGCGTTCGCGATCAGCCGTATTCCTTGATCGCGAATCTGCCTTGCGATGCGTGCAACCAGCGGCGGAAAATCTCGCGCATATCCAAGGTTCGGATCGGCCTTTCGCTGCTTCTGCAGAATCGACATCGTCACTTCGGCGAGATAATCGAGTGTCAGGTAATCGAGAGGTCCGCCATTGACGAGCCGGACTGGGGCTTCCAGCCAGTCTCCCCAGAATCCCTGGCCGTTGGCGATGCGGATCACCGGCGCGCTCCGTCCGGATGGTTTTCGAACAGCACGACGGGCAGGTGCTCCGTGTGTTCCCGTTCGCAAGCTGCTTCAAACGCGATTTCGAGAATCCGGCGAGTCGCCAGAGGATCGATCACCGCATCGCAGTGCCCGCGTGCGGCCGCATACTTCGCGTCCAGCCAGCGGTCGTAATCGGCACGCGTCCGCGCGATCTTCGCTTCCAGTTCCGGCGCCGGATTTTCTCCGGCGGCTTTCGCCTTATCGATCTCGGGACCGTAAATCGCCTGAATAGCGGAATCGCCTTCCATCACGCCGATTCGCGCCGTCGGCCAGCAGAACGTGAAGTTCGGGTCGAACCCTTGTCCGGCCATCGCATAATAGCCGGCGCCGCTCGCGTGGTTTACGGTGACGACGATTTTGGGCACGGTCGCACATGCCATGGTTTCGACCATCTCGGCGCCCGCGCGGATAATGCCTTCGCTTTCGGCCTCCACGCCCACCATGAACCCGGAGACGTCCTGCAGATAGAGAAGCGGCAGGCGCTGCCGCTCGGCGTTCTCGACAAAATACGCTACTTTCCGCGCCGACTCGGCGTACACGATTCCACCAATCCGCGCTTTATCGCGGCTTTTCAAAAAGCCGCGGCGGTTGGCGATCACGCCGATAGGACGTCCGTGGAGACGCGCCGTTGCGCAGAGAAGTTCCGGAGCGTAATCGGGTTGAAACTCCAGAAAATCGTCGCCGTCGAGAAGGCGCTCGAGCAGATCCTCCACGCGATAGGGCAGGCGATGGTCGTCCGGCAGAATATCGTACAGCCCTTCCGCGCCGGCCTGTGGCGGAGCGCCGCGCCGAGCTGGCTTCGGCGGCGGAAGTTGCCGGAACTGCTGGCGAATCATATCGAGGCACTCCGCATCGTCGGCCGCGCGGTAGTGGGCGACGCCGCTCACGGTTGTGTGCATCGCGGCGCCCCCGAGTGTTTCAGCGTCGGTCACTTGTCCCACAGCGCCCTTCACCAGGTTCGGGCCGCCCAGTCCCATGAAGCTGACTTTCTCCACCATGATGATGACGTCGCTCAGCGCGGGAAGATACGCGCCCCCCGCGATGCATGGCCCCATCACCGCCGAGATCTGCGGGATGTGCAGCCTGCGCCGCATCAGCGAGTTGTAATAAAAGATGCGGGCGGCCCCGTACTGACCCGGGAAGATGCCATCCTGCAGAGGAAGGTTGACGCCGGCCGAATCCACCAGGTAAACGATTGGCAAGCGATTCCGCATCGCAATTTCCTGAGCGCGCAGAATCTTCGTAATGGTCTCCGGCCACCACGCGCCCGCTTTTACAGTGGCATCGTTCGCCACAATGATGGTCGGACGTCCCTCTATTTTCGCGAGCCCCGTCACTACTCCAGCGCCTGGGGCCTGCCCGCCATACTGGTCGTAGGCGACCAGCAGACCGATCTCCAAAAAAAGGGTCCCGGGATCGATCAGGTGCTCGATTCGTTCGCGGGCGGTTAGCTTGCCGTCGCGATGCTGCTTTTCTATCTTCTTCGCCCCGCCACCGAGCCGGAGACGCTCTTCGAGATCCTGCAAATCGTTGACGAGTTTACGCATGGCGCCTTGCGGGCGCGGGCCGAAGAGCCGCCACTTCCGAGAGGTAATGCGGCTCGCGCCAAACTCCTGCTAGTCTAACAATCATGCTAGGGGTCGATCCGCGAGCGTTTCGCATCATTTGGACGATCTTCCTGTTCGCGCTGCTGCTCGGGACGGTCTACGCCATTCGCGACACCCTGCTCTTATTTGCAATATCTATCTTCTTTGCCTATATGCTCGCGCCGCTGGTGGAACTGGTCGAGCGCATGACCCTGAAGCACCGCGGCGTGGCGCTTGCCATCGTCTACGTTGTGCTGGTCGCCGCGCTGGTAGCGCTCGGCGTGACACTCGGGTCGCGCATTGTCGATCAGGCGAGCTCCTTGTTCAGCAAACTGCCCGACCTGGTGGAACACGACCGTTTGCAGAGCATACCTCTGCCCAATTGGCTCGAGCCACTGCGACAGCGAATTGTCACCGCCCTGCAAGCCGAGGCCGCGACTCTACAACAAAGCATTGTTCCGCTGCTTCAACGGGCCGGCGGACACATTCTGTCTGGCATAAGCGTGATCGTCCCTATTATCCTGGTGCCGGTATTTAGCTTCTTTTTGCTTAAAGATGCGCGTGATATCCGAATCGCTCTGCTCGAAGGCTTTGAAGGCCGGGAGCGCAGCCTGCTTTCCCGCGTGCTTGCCGATATCGACCTTGTGCTTAGCAAATACATTCGCGCGCTGGTGATTCTGTCGCTGTTTTCCTTTGGCGTCTGGGCAATCTTTCTCTATGCGACCGGTGCGCCGTACCAATTGTTGTTGGCGGGAATTTCGGGAATTCTGGAGTTCATCCCGCTGATTGGCCCGCTGACTTCGCTTATCGTCGTTCTGATTGTCTGCGCGATCAGCGGCCACAGCGGCCTTTTGTGGATCGCGGTTTTCTGGGCCGGTCTGCGGATGTTCCAGGATTACGTGCTGAACCCGATCCTGATGAGCGCCGGCATCGAACTGCATCCTCTGCTGGTGCTGTTCGGCGTACTCGCGGGTGAGCAGATTGGCGGCATTCCCGGCATGTTCTTCTCCGTCCCCGCCATCGCCATTCTGAAGGTGCTGTTCATCCGGTTGCGGGAAAGCCATATGCGCAGAACACTGGCCCCGAAGGCGCTGGGGTAGCGAGGAGACTAGCAGGCGCGAAAACGGCCCAATAGCGTAAGTGGTTGATCCAATTACCGGAAAAAATTGAATTGGGTTTTGCGATGTGCGTTTCGGTGCATGCCTCGGCTCAAGCGTTCGATACCATAAAGAATTACACCGAATGCTCCGCTTCGAAACGGCGGGCGAGTCGCATGGGGAATGCCTCGTCGCTACATTGACTGGCCTGCCGGCCGGAATCCCTATCTCTCTCGACTATTTGAACCGGCAACTCTGGCGCCGGCAGCAGGGCTATGGCCGCGGAGGTCGGATGAAGATCGAGACCGATCGCGTGCATATCGTTTCCGGTGTGCGCAGTTCTCAAACGATCGGCTCGCCCATCGCCATTCTGCTGGAGAACAAAGACTGGAAGAATTGGACCGATATTCTGCCGGTCGAAGAGAAAGATCTCAATACCGAGAAAGCAAAGCCGGTGTCTCGGCCTCGTCCGGGGCATGCGGACCTGGCCGGCGCCCTTAAATACAATTTTGCCGATGCCCGCTACATTCTCGAGCGAGCGAGCGCGAGGGAGACCACCGCGCGAGTCGCGCTTGGCGGCCTCGCCAAAACGTTCCTGCGGCAGTTTGACATTGAAGTTCTGAGCCATGTGATCGGAGTCGGTTCCGTCCGCTTGCAACGTCCGGCCGAATGGGGCGAAATCGTCGCGTTAAGCGAACGCGATACGGTGCTGCTGGGCTGTGTGGACGCCGAGACGGAACAGCGGATGAAAGAAGTGGTCGATCACGCATACCGCACCGGCGACACCTCCGGCGGCATCTTTGAAGTAGTAGCGCATGGATTGCCGCCAGGACTGGGATCGCATGCTACGTGGGATTCGCGGCTCGACGGGCGGCTGGCCCAGGCGATTGTTTCCATTCAAGCCGTGAAGGGCGCGGAAATCGGGCATGCCGAAGAAGGGTCCATGGCCTACGGTTCAACGGTGCAGGACACGATTCACTACAAGAAGGAAGAGCGGCGATTTTACCGTGGGTCCAATCGCGCGGGAGGCCTGGAAGGCGGCATGACGAATGGCGAGGATCTGCTGGTCCGCGGTTTTCTGAAGCCGATTTCGACACTGCGGCGGCCGCTTGAGTCAGTCGATTTGACTACTCGCGAACCTGCGATCGCCGCTTATGAGCGCAGCGACGTGGCGGTGGTTCCGGCGGCCGGCGTGATCGGTGAAGCGATGGTGGCGCTGGTGCTGGCGCAGGCATTTCTCGAAAAGTTCGGCGGCGATTCGCTTGGCGAGGTCCGCAGAAATTACGAAGGATACCTGGAGCAAATTCGGAGATTTTGACCCCCGGGCGCCGGTGTAGCGCATTTCGTTCGTACGCGAGTCAATCAGATAGGTGAGAGAGAGTAGATGGTTCGGAATATTGTGAAATACGGCGACGTGGTTCTCGAAACAAGTGCGGAACCAATTACGGAATTCGACACCCCCGAACTCCACGGCCTGATCGCCGATATGTGGGAGACGATGTATGCGGCCAAGGGCGTGGGTCTTGCCGCTCCGCAAATCGGCCTCTCGAAGCGTCTGTCCGTAATCGACACGAGCGTCGGAGAACGCGAAGAAGACAAAATCGTCATTATTAACCCGGAAATCGTTCTGAAAGAAGGCTCGCAAACCGGGGAAGAAGGCTGCCTCAGCATTCCTGGATTTCGCGAGCCGGTGACGAGAGCGCACAAAGTGCGTGTTCGCGCCCAGAACGAGAAGGGCGAAACGGTCGAGTACGATGGGGAGGAATTGCTGGCGCGGGCGCTTCAACATGAAATCGATCACCTGAACGGGATCTTGTTCGTGAGCCACTTGAGCACGTTGAAGCGGGATATGATCCGGCGCAAGATCCGTAAGCTGCAAAAAGCGGGGGAATGGAAATAGCGGACGATATTTGGAATGCGGGTTGTCTTTCTAGGCACGCCTGAGTTCGCGGCGCCCACACTGGAGGCGCTGGTCGCGGCGGGACATGAAGTCGTCGCTGTCTACACGCAGCCGGATCGTCCTAAGGGACGCGGCAATCGGCTTTCCCAATCGCCTGTCAAAGAGGCGGCCGCGCGGCACGGGCTGATGGTCTTGCAGCCGGAGCGGATACGGCGCCCGGAAAACGTCGCCGCGCTTAGCGAATTGAAACCCGGCGCCATGGTGGTCGTTGGCTACGGGCAAATTATTCCGCAAACCATCATCGATATTCCGAAGCATGGAATCCTGAACGTGCATGCGTCGCTGCTTCCGAAATATCGCGGAGCGGCCCCCGTGCAATGGGCGATTGCAAACGGCGAAAGCGAGACAGGCGTCACCATCATGCAGATCGACGCGGGCCTGGACACGGGAGACATGCTGTTGCGGTGGCGAACGGCGATTGGGCCGCACGAGACCGCTCCCGAATTGGCGTTAAGGATGGCAAAGGAAGGCGCGGCTCTGTTGACCGAAAGCTTGCGGCGAATCGAGAACGGGACCGCGCGGCGCGAGAAACAGAATGATGCCGAAGCAAGTTACGCGCCAATTCTAAAGAAAGAAGACGGGCTGATTGTGTGGACGCGGCCCGCTCAGGAAATTTACAACCGGCTTCGCGGATTCACGCCTTGGCCCGGCGCGTACACGCAGTTTCGAGGCCAGCAGCTGCAGGTAATCCGCGCGATTCCGCATCCGCATTCGTTGGACGCGCCGAGTGGAATGGTGCAAACCGACCGACGGCGTCTGTTTGTCTCGTGCGGCGCCGCGAGCACTCTGGAATTGCTGGAAGTGCAAATGCAAGGGAAAAAGCGCATGGCCGTCGGCGATTTCCTGAATGGATATCCGATCGCGCCAAATGAACACCTCGGAGGGAATCAGTGAAACTTCCACTTGGTTATCGCTACGCGAGCGCATACGCGGGAATTCGAAAGCAAGCCGATCAGGATGACGTCGCGCTGATTGTTTCCGACACGCCCGCGGCGGCCGCGTCGGTCTTCACGCAAAATGTAGTGCAAGCCGCGCCCGTGCGGTTGGCAAAGCAACACCTCAAATCGTCGGGTGGCAAGGTTGCGGGCATTCTGGTCAATGCCGGAAACGCAAATTGCGCGACGCGAACAGGCGATCGCGTTGCGCTTGACTCGTGTAAAGCCGTGGCGAAGGCGCTGAAAACCAAGCCGAAATACGTGCTGCCGGCATCCACAGGAGTGATCGGCGTCGAACTTGATTCGAAATTACTCGTTGCGCCGGTTCCCAAGCTGGTTCAGAATCTATTGCCTGGGGAAGCGGCCTTCGAGAGCGTGGCCCGCGCAATGATGACCACCGACACGCAAATGAAAGTTGCGAGCGAGGAAGTCAAATTCCGGGGTGGAACCGTGGTTGTCGCGGGCATGACGAAAGGCTCGGGCATGATTCATCCGAATATGGCGACAACGCTGGGTTTCATCATGACGGACGCGGCGATACCGGCGAAGCTGCTGAAACCGATGCTGCTCGACGCCACCGAGAGATCGTACAACTCTCTGACAGTCGATGGCGATACGTCAACGAACGACATGATCGCGCTGCTCGCAAATGGCGCATCGAAGGTGTCGCTCGACGACAAAGAGCGGAAGGTTTTTGCGGAAGTGCTGGCGTGGGTGTTGGAGAGCCTCGCCGAACAGATCGCGGCCGATGGCGAAGGCGCGCGGAAACTGATTATCATTCGCGCTCTTGGGTTCCGGAGCACGGAAGATGCGCGCCGCGTAGCCCGCGCAATCGCCAATTCGCCGTTGGTAAAAACGGCGATTGCGGGCAGCGATCCAAACTGGGGGCGGATTCTCGCGGCGGCCGGTTATTCCGGCGTCAAGTTCGATCCATCCAGAGTGGACATTCATCTGCAGCGTGAACTCGTTTGTAAAGGCGGACTGGCGGCCGAATTCGATGAGGATGCGATGAAGGAAAAGCTGAACGGCGGTGAAGTGCGTATTCGCGTTACTTTGAACGGCGGAGGCAAGGCGCAAGCGCGGTTCTTCACTTGCGATCTGACGAAAGAGTATATCGAGATCAACGGGAGTTACCGGACATAGCAGTGCCGGCGCTCGAATCGTGTGCCGGCTCCGTTTCGAGAATTCGCAAATCCGCAATCTGTTGCAGGGCCGAGGCATGCCTTGACCGGCTCAGGTTCAAAGGTTTTTCACCGCGCCCGGGCGCTTACAGCAGTACGCTTTTTAGCTCTTCGAAATTGCGCCAGGTCACCAGGTAGAACTCGATATCGAGGCGGGTAAAGCGGCGTAACTCCCGGCGGAAATTCAGCCGCGGCGGCTTGGGGCCCGCGAGAAGCAAACGGCCGGCCTCGACTCGAAACGGAACCACCTCGAAATCGGCGGCGATGTTTGCAGGCAGCGACCGCGCGATATTGGCATCGACGTCGGGCGGCTTGAGATAGACGGATGGCAAGCCTTCTTGTAAACCGATCGCCTCGCATAAGCGTTCTTCGTCAATCAGCCCGTAACCCAGTAGACGATCCGATAACTCGGCGCCAGGCGGCAGGCTCGCCCGCATGCTCTCCATCGCACTTTCGGCGATATAGCCGGAACCTACAAGAATCTGCGCCAGTTCCCGCGCGGGCGCCGTAAATGCTTCGCGGTTCGGATAGGCATGCTCGGTCTTGAGCCAAACCAGCGGACTACGGCGCAGCCGAGCCAGAGCGTAAGTAACCAGGGCGCGAGCCGTGGCCACGCCGTTTATGACGTTCTCATGCAGCGAGCGCAGCGGAACCAGCAGCGCGAACCGGCCGCCGTAAATGCGGCGCACGCATTCCATGCGAATGGCGAGCCGGACGCATTGCAGCAGCAACGTGGCGGTAGTCAGTGAAATCGCGAGCGGCGAATAGACGCGCATCGGCCAGGGCCGGTCTACCCGCCACGCCCACAACCACGTGAGTACGCCCGCAATAAACAGCACGTTCGCAAAGGCGCCAAGCGGATTGGCCCACAATCCTTTGCGGTCGCGCCAGAACCAGTATTTCGTCAGCCATTGCCCTCGCCAGCCATTGCGCTCCCAGCTTTGCAGCGCGACGCCCATCACCCAGCGCGTACGCTGCCGGACAGCTTTCCAAAACGCTCGCGGAAAATATTCGCGCGTCGCAGTGAAATCGCCTGCGGTAGCCAAGGGGCAAAATCGCTGCGAATAGCCCAAGGCATGAATGCGGACGCCGCTCTCGTAATCTTCGGTGAGACTGGCGGGCTCAAATACACGATTGCCGTTAGTTTCGGCGAGGCGATCGAGCACATCGTGCGCATAAGCTGTTCCCACGCCGTTCGAGGGCAGGAACGCCCGGCTGATTTGGCGAGCGCGCATGTCGATGGTCTGGTACTCCGCGAAATCATCGCAATAGACGCCATGCGTTAACTCGCGCTTGGGCGTGGGGAGCGCCAGCACCGGAACCTGGATCATGTCGTAGATCTGCCGCTCGCGATTGATGAGCGCTAAAGCGCCGGGATGGATCAGGTCCTCCGCGTCATGCACAACAATGGTGTCGAACCGCATGCGGCGCTCTTCCTCAAAGAGGAGCATGTGCTGATAAATCCAGTTGAGGCAATCGGCTTTGGACGTGGGGCCCGCATGTGGACACTCGGCCGTGTGAACGCGGCGCAGAGTGGCCGCCAGGCGCCGCGCGGCCGCGAGTGTCGCGTCATCGTTCGGATACACGCCCAGAAATAGATCGAAATTGTCGTAGCGGATGACCGATAGATTGCGCCGCACCATCTCGTCGATGACGGCCGCTTCGCGCCAGCAGGGCACAAAAATGGCGATACGGCGTTCCTCTTCCGGTTCCGGAATCCGGCGCGGACGGCGCTTCGGCCGCGCCCAGCACCAGAGAACCAGCAGCGTGGGAACAAGATCGTCCAGCCCGCTGAGCAGCAGCAGGATGGCGAATGCCTCGACAGAGTGTTCGTAGAGCGCGTGTGGAACGGGCACACTGGAATCCGGTAAAAAAGTAAGTGCGCTCTCGCCCCGAAAATTCGCACGGAATTAATGCTACCTATGAAGGATGCGAAGAACGGGCATCGCCCTTCTGTTTGGAATCCTGGCGCTCGGGGGCGTGCGCGCGGGATCGCCGGGTTCCGAGCCGTTCCAGTTCGCCATTGTGGGCGACCGAACCGGCGGAACACAACCTCGTGTTTACGAGCAGGTGTGGCGCGAGTTGGCGGCGGAACATCCCGCCTTCGCCGTGACGGTGGGCGATACGATTCAAGGCGGCGACGACAGCACAGCGGAACGGGAATGGAACGCCGCGCTAATGGTTCCGGAAAAATACAAAGGGCTGGCCTTCTATCTAACGCCCGGTAACCACGATATCTGGTCGCAAGCTTCGGCGGAGCTATTCGAGAAATACGCGCGGCGCCCGGTCAACTACAGCTTCGATTTCCGCAACGTACACGTAACCGTGCTCGACAATAGCCGCGGCGAGCAGTTTGCGCCGGAAGCCCTGGATTTTTTGAAGCGCGATTTGAGGGCGCATTCGAAGCAGCCGGTGAAATTCATCGTGTCGCATCGCCCTTCGTGGCTGGTTCCGGTGTTATTCGGTAACGCCGATTTCCCGCTGCATCGTTTGGCAAAGAAGTATGGCGTGAAATACGTGATCGCGGGGCACTTACACGAGATGCTTCATTTCGAACTCGATGGCGTCACGTATCTGAGCATGCCGAGCGCGGGCGGCCATTTGCGCGCGTCCCAGAGATATCGGGACGGTTGGTTCTTCGGACACACGATGGTGCAGGTGCGGGGCAACGACGTACGCTTCCGCATCGAGGAGTGCGGATCTCCGGTGGGAAAGGGCCGCGTCTCGACGCCCGCGGACTGGGGCGTGGACGGCCTGCGCAAACAGAGTGCGGCGCGTGCCCGGTGGACGTCCGCTGGGAATTAAGCGCGCGAACGGGAACGGCGGCATTTTTCTGCGTCAGCCGGTTCAGCGCATCATACATAAAGTATGTTGTGATCTGCCGATTATCCTTCTTTGTCGCCACGTTCCCAACCGCATCGTACAGTATATGATGTCGTTCCCGATTCGGGCTGCGCGGTCGATTGCAGCCATCCCTGGTTGTCGTAGTAGAAGTTCCTGATCTGCGTCCTCTGCGTTACGGTCGTTAATCGCCGAGCGGATCGTAAGCGTACAGCGTGGCGTACGCTAAGCCCTGTATATCCTCGTCGACTCTGATCGTCCGGCCGAATGCGTCCGTCGTGGTCTTCAGCATCTTTCCCGCCGGGTCCGTCACGGTGGCCGTGTTTGCCGAGTACACGGTGGAAGTCGTGGAACCGTCGGGGGCGATGGTCTGCGTGGGCCGCCCCAGCGCATCGTAGGAAAACGTCGTGTACACCGGGCTGCCGGCGTTGTTACGAACCGGGTTGCTGGTGCTCGCGACACGGCCCAGCGCGTCGTAGCTGGTAAACGTGGAGATGTACTGGACGCCGGTCACTTCCGTTGCTCGCGTTTCGATGGGCCGGCCCAGGCCGTCGTAGAGCGTATCGTTCCGGAGCGCGCCGTCGCCGGCCGAATTCTGATCCTGAAACTGCGCCACAAACGTCGGGTTGGCATACCAGTACGTGGTGTGGCTTTCGGCGTTCGCAATCCCGTTCGCCCGGCTGATGAGCGTCACGCGGTCGAGCGGGTCGCTGTATTGATAACTCGTCGAAACGCCGTTGGCGTCGGTTACGGTCGTTGGCTTGCCGGAGTAGTAGTCGTATTGCGCCGTGGTCGATTGGTTGAGAAGCTCTGGACCCAGTTCTCAGTTCTCAGAATTTCGTAGGGGCGTCATTGCCGAGATCGCCTCCGCGTATTCATCTCAAAATACACGTCAAAATCTGGAAAAACCACTAGTCGCTTTTTACCCCAGAAGTTTTCAGCCGAAAGACACCAATTGTCCCAATAGTTCTGCTGATCCTGGCCACTACTGATTTGTTTTCTTGGATATAGCCCCCGGAGATCTTTGGGAATGATCTGTCGTGGAATAGCGAAATGTTGGAAGCAGATAGAACCGCTTCCCCAGATCCATTTTCCTTGGATATTCGCTGGCGGCCGACCGAGAGAGGCGATCTCCTCTGAGTATCTGTTAGCGGGGCTAACCTGCAAAAAAATGGTGACTGGGTGGGCCACAAGCTGATACTCACCCAAGACCTCTTCTGGAGATCGAGCCACACCACAACTGCAGCAAGCGAGAAACAGGGCTGCCGTAAGATTCAATTCAATCCGGCGCATGGATTGGAGACCTTAACCGAAAACTTTTGGAAAATGGTGGAAAGCGGGCCAATGGGAGATTGCCTGTTGTGTGCAAGATGATATGCGAATGAATGAAGTCCGGCGTCATTCTGGATATTTATGTTTATCGAACTTCCATCCGCGCCCCAAGTCCCGTTGTAGCCGCCTACTTGTGCTCCTGTTGGTGAGGACCAAACATCCCTCGGGAGGTTGAGGCCAGCCGTGCCGGTGCCCACGTTGATAGTGCCGCCAGTAGCTCCAGCTTCACAGGATTGCTTGATCGCTTGCAATACGTTATGGAACCCTCCG
>Ga0134126_10004472_pt1 | contig 17486 bp, 19 predicted proteins | sample KB31752_FD_96881 | JGI IMG/M metagenome (GOLD analysis project Ga0134126, IMG submission 96881) | Terrestrial soil microbial communities with excess Nitrogen fertilizer from Kellogg Biological Station, Michigan, USA - KB3-175-2 | ecosystem: Environmental > Terrestrial > Soil > Unclassified ...
CGGCCTGCCGGACCTCAACACGACGGCGACGGTGCCGCCGATCCGGCTGCGGGCCAATCCGCTGGCGTGCGACCGGGAGGAGGTGCACGAGGTCTACCGCCGTTGGCGGGTGTTGGCCGATGGCTACTCGCCGCCGCGGGCGCTGATCGGCGAGGTCCCGCTGCACCTGTGCCGAGCCGCGCTGACCCTGCACCGCCGGCTGTACACCGGGCGCGTCCTGTCCGCCGACGACGCCGTGGTCGTCGACCTCCACTCACCCGGCGCGCTGGAAGTGCGCAGAGGCGAAACGTTCACTCTCGTCCTGGCGATGGGAAACACCCCGGTGCGCCTACCCGCGGGCCGGCTGCTGCTGGCCAGCCGCCCGCCGACCTCGGACGGCCGGCTACCCCCGGACACCACGGCATGGCTGCGCCGCTGACGAGGTACATCTGATCAACTTTTTACCGCCCCACTGCAGGCGTCACCGGGAACCGCGCGCCAATCCAATGGGACGAACCACTGCCGGACCGCGAGCATGCCAGCCGCCCCGGCGATCAAGACTACGAGGATGATCAGCCACGCCGGGATGAAGGCGCCGTGGTGGACCACGAAGAACTGACCGTTGCACGCGTCGAAGCCGCCATGAAAGCCGATGCCGAGCCACAGTGTGCCGCTGACTGTTCGACAGGCCGCGAGCATCAGCCCGAACCCACTCATCGCCACCGCATACCACGCACGCTCGGCGAGGGTGGTGGCCCCACCGCTGGAGAACACATGCATCGACCCGAAGAGCAGCGAACTGACCGCCACCACGGCCCACAGCGGCAGCGTCGCACCGAGATTGCGGAATATGTAGCCGCGGAACACCAATTCCTCCGGCAATCCCTGCACCAACAGCACGGAGACGGCGATCGTGATGATGGTGCTCGCCAGCCTCTGCTCGGCCAACGTCTTCGTGGCCTCAGCTGACCAGGCCCAGTCGGCGAGCCCGACCTGCACCACGACTGCCGCGGCGACTGTGGCGAGGGTGGTCGCGACCACCATGCCGAACACCAGGTGCGGGACTACTGCACGGTTCAGGGTCAAGCCGACGCCCGACCACGGCCGCCGGTCGGCGTGACGCCGCATCACGAACACCAAGCCGAGCGCGCTCGCCGTGACGCCCAAGCCGGCGGCCGAGTGCGAGATCACCCCCGGCAGCCGGGCAGCCGCCGCCTGCACCGTCCCACCTATGAGCAGCACACAACCGAAGAAGCCCAGCCAGGCCAACGCAATCCGCGCGGACAACCTCGGCCGGCCGTCCTGGCCGCGCAACACCGATGACCTGGTGTCCGATCTGATGTCCATACCGAACATAGGAGGAAACACTACGCACTGTGGTCATCGGCTCACGCAACCGGACCGATCGGAGTCCTGGCAGCCCCCGGCTGACGTTATAACCGGGGTCGGATAAGCGTCAATCGGCTTGGATCTCATTCGGAGAACCAGCGGCGTCTGCGCCCCCGCTGGAATTGATTTCACGCCGACGACTGCTCTCCTCATTCACCATCTGGTGCTGGGAATCACCACTGGTCGACAGCTATCCGCCATTAAGCCGTCGCGCCATCCCGCGCTTAACGGGAAGGACCAAAGGGTATATCTGACCTGAGGCGAAGGGAGACGGCGTGAGGGCGGCACGGGAGATCGAACGCAAGTACGAGGCGATCGAAGGGCTGGAGTTGCGCGACCCGGCGTCGTTGCTCGGGATTGAGACCGCGAGCGGTCCGGATGAGCAGGACCTGGCGGCGGTGTATTTCGACACCGCCGATCTGCGGCTGATCAGCGCAGGGGTGACGTTGCGGCGCCGGGAAGGTGGATCCGATGCGGGCTGGCACCTGAAGCTACCGGCGGGCAAGGACAGCCGCGAGGAGCTACGGATACCGCTGGAACGGTCCCCGCGCCGGCCACCGGCGGAGTTGGTGGCCCTGACGCGGGTGTATACCCGCGGGGCGGCGCTGGCCCCCGTTGCCGAGCTGACCACGCGCCGACGTCGCTGGGTGCTCGCCGATTCCACCGGGCGCTCACTCGCAGAACTGGTCGATGACCACGTAAGTGCGCGAACCATGGGCGAGCAGACCACCACGGTGGCCTGGCGCGAGGTAGAGGTCGAGTTAGGGGAGCATGGTCAACAGAAATTGCTGGACCGGATCGAGCGCAGGCTGCTGAAGGTGGGCGCCCAGCGTGCGGGTGCGGCGTCGAAGCTGGGCCGGCTGCTGGCCGAGCGGCTGCCCGAGAGGCCACCGGCAAGGTTTCGTTCTGGTCGATCAGCAGGTGAGGTGGTGCTGGCCTACCTCGATGCCCAGGCCAGCCGGCTGCGCCGATATGACCCACTGGTCCGGCGGGACGCTCCGGACGCAATCCACCAGATGCGGGTGGCTGCTCGGCGGATGCGCAGCGCGCTGCAGGCCTTCGGTCGGGTCATCGACCGGGATCAGACCCGCGAGCTGACCGTGGAGCTGAAGTGGGTGGCCGGGGAGCTGGGCGGAGCCAGGGATACGGAGGTGATGGCCGAACGGGTCGCGGAGCTGCTCACCCACGTGCCTGATGACCTCAAGCTGGGACCCATCGATGCCGCGGTGACCCGCGCCTTCGAGCGTCGAGCAGCCGAGGCCCGTGCTGTCGGCCTGGCCGCGTTGGACAGCGATCGATACCTGGTGCTGCATGAGCGGATCGACGCGTTGCTCGCCGATCCGCCGCTGACCGCACGGGCCGGCCGCAAAGCCAAGCGTGAGCTGCCGAAGAGCATCCAGCGGGCCTACCGCCGGGTCGAATCGCGGATCGCCGAGGCGCAGCGTCAACCATCCGGTGAGGACCGCGACCGTGCCCTGCACGAGACCCGCAAGGCCGCCAAACGGTTGCGCTACGCCACCGAGGCCGTCGAACCCACACTGGGTAAGCCGGCCACGCGGCTGAAGAAAGGCCTCAAGTCCGTCCAAAGCCTCCTCGGCGAGCATCAAGACGCCGCCGTGTTGCGCCCGGTACTGCGCGAGCTGGCGGGACAAGCCCACCTGGCGGGCGGAAACGGCTTCACCTATGGCCTGCTGTACGCGGCCGAGGCGGCCCGCGCTGAACGATCCGAGCATGACCTCGCCTCGGCGTGGAAGCGGATGCGCAAACGCAAAAACACCGCCTGGCTTACGAACTGACTCACCGGTGAGCTGACGAGTACAGCATCAGTTTGCTTAATGTTTATCTGCGGTTAACCATGGGTCTGTTGTTCGGCGAGGTCCGCGCCGTTGATCATCAAGCTTATGGCCCGGACGGAGTACTACCACGATGTGGCCGCACCTCAGGCCAAGGAGCTGTTACCCGCCGCATTCGCGGTTGTGCGCAACAGATCAGGCTGGGTGCTGCTGGTGCGCCGCGCTGATGACGGGTACTGGGAGCTGCCCGGGGGCCGGGTCGAAGTCGGAGAGTCGGCCTCGGCGGCGGTGGTCCGCGAAGTCGCGGAGGAAGCCGGCGTGACCATTAACGTTACCGGGCTCGCCGGGGTGTACAGCGACCCCGCCCACGTGTTGGCCTATCCGCACGGGCAAGGGACTTACCAACAAATCGCCATATGTTTTCACGCCTTCAGCCCGGACCATGACACCCGGCCCGATCAAGATGAAACCACCGCCGCAGGATGGTTCGAACCCGATCAAACCACTCAGCTAGCCATGCACCCAGCTATGCGTCGACGCTTGACCGATGCACTTGTTAAGCCCCACGAGGCGCATTTCGACTAGCCACCACAATGCGGCGGCCCACTGTGGCGCCGGTGCACCGTCGACGACACCTCGGTGACCAAGGGATCGTCCACGGCCAAAGGCTTCCGGATTAGCGTGGTGCCCCGCACAGGTGATCAGCTCCCGTATCTATCATCCGTGTTCGAGTGTGATTTTTCCAATTAGGTGTATCAGGAACCCGCGCGTGCGCCTCTACCAGACGGGCCGAAACACGACTGATGCCGTTACACGAGGTGATGACCGCCATGACTGAGGTCTCGGAACGAACCGCCACATCGAAGTCCATTGACAGTGCCGCTGTAGCGATCAACCACATGACGCCGGCCAGCGGGGGAGACCCGGCGGTCCAGGGTAGCTGGCAGGTGCTCCCGTTTGACTCTGAGGTGCTGGCCGTACACGCAGCGTTACTACCGAACGGGAAGGTACTCTTTGCGGCCGGTTCGGGTAATAGCGACCGTCGATTCGGTGACCCTAACTTCGGCAATACCGCGTTGCGATTTTGGACCAGCGTAGTGTGGGATCCGACCGCCAGCTCGCCGCCAGGCCTGGACACGAATTTCTTCCATCCTGCGACGCCGCGTGATGCTCAGAACAAGGTGTTAGATCTGTTCTGCGGCGGGGAAACAGTCCTGGCTGATGGCCGAATATTGTCGACCGGCGGCACGTTGGCTTATGATGGCAACGGAAGGGCGTTCGCGGGCCGACCCGACACGTTGGCATTCAGCCCGGTTTCCCAGCAGTGGGCGGTTGTGCGACCGATGGCGCACGGCCGCTGGTACCCCAGCGTGATCACGTTGGGAGATGGGCGTGTTCTCGCCGCCGCGGGACTGGATGAAAATGCCGCGGGCGTCCGCAACGCGACGCTGGAGACTTTCTTCCCGGCCGCCGATTTCTGGCAGCCGCTGCAGATGCCCCCGGGCTTCGGTGGCCTGCCGCTGTACGCCCATGTGTACCTGTTGGCCAACGGATCGGTGTTCTACGCCGGTGGTCACATGGACGACGGGCCCGCGGCTCCGCTGCGGCTCGACCTCACCCGCAACCCGGCCACCGTAACCCCGCTAGGCGGTATTTCCCGGGTGGATGCTCGGGACCAGTGCACCAGCGTGCTGCTTCCACCCGCCCAAGCCCAAATGGTCATGATCATCGGGGGTGCCCCGGGCAAAGGCGACGCCATCGCAAACGTCGACGTTGTCGACTTCACCCAGCAGACGCCGGTCTACCAGCCGGCGGCGGCACTGAACTCTGCCCGCAAGCACCCCAACGCCACGCTGCTGCCTGACCGCACGGTGCTCGTGACCGGCGGCTCGCAGCGCGACGAAGAGAAAGCGGTAGCGACCAACCATGCTGAGATCTTCGATCCGGAGCATCCGGAGCTGGGTTGGAAGCAGCTAGCGGAAGCGTCCGTGACGCGCATGTATCACTCGGTGGCGCTGCTGCTGCCCGATGGGCGGGTTATTACTGCCAGTGGCAATCCGAACCGGGGTCAGCAAGTCAATTGGGAACCACCAGACCCTAACGAAGAGCTGAGATTGGAGGTCTATTCCCCACCGTATCTCTTCCGGGGTACGCGCCCGGCGATCAACACCGTGACCACCGAGTGGCGTTACGGGCAAACCATCAGCATCGCCACTCCCAACGCCGGCGATATCCAGTGGGTCAGCCTCATTCGGCCCGGCGTGACGACGCATTCGTTCAATACCACCCAACGTCTGGTGGATCTGCCGATTATCACCCGGAGTGGCGGGGTCGTGCAGGTCCAGGTCACCGGCGAGCCCAACGTCGCGCCACCCGGCTGGTACATGCTCTTCCTCACCGATCACGATCGAGTACCTTCCGTAGCCCGCTGGGTCCACCTGGTGGCGGCGCCTGCCAGTGCGATCCCGCCCGGTGCATACGCCCAAGCCGTATTGGGCACCGCTGGACTGGTTGCTTACTGGCCGCTGGCGGAAATCAGCGGAACGGTGGCCTACGACGTGGTGGGGGACCATCACGGCAGCTACTACAACCACCCCCACCTTGGCGCCCCAGGCCCCGGATCGGCTACCTCGGTCACCTTCGACGGGATAAACCAGTACGTCATGCTGCCCCGCGACATCCGGGACAACTTCAGCCTTGAGCTGTGGTTCGCCACCCATGGCGGCGGGGTGGGCACTGGCGTAACGCAATGGTGGCAAGCAGCCGGTCTGCTGGATGCCGAAGTTCCGGGCATAGTCGATGACTTCGGTACCTCCCTCGACGCCTCCGGGCAGGTATGGGCGGGCACCGGTAACCCTGATACCTCCATCCACTCGGGCACCGGGCTCAACGACGGCGCGTGGCATCACGTGGTGTTCACCCGCGCCCTGGCCACCGGCGACATAACGCTCTACATCGACGGCGCGCCGGTCGCCACCGGGCACGGCGGCACGCAACGCCTCACCTCCGCACCCGGATTGCGGATCGGGGCGCTCCAAAGCGCGGCCACTTTCTTTGCCGGCAGCATCGCCGACGCTGCCGTGTACAACACAGTCGTCCCCGCGGCCACCGTAGCCGACCACTTCAATAATCGGCACTAACTCCACGTCAGGTCGCCCTCCTCCGGCGATGAATGCATGAACATGCAATCGCTGTGGCAAAACTACGATTTGTCGTGGGAGTCGGACGTGGAAACTCGGCGGCCGGCCCAAGGGCACACCCATTCCTAGTTAGCTATGAGATTGCACCGATCCCGGCCGAGTTAGCGCGGCACACCGCGTGATCTCAGTGGCGGTATCGGGATTCAGTTGGAACAACTCACGCAGGGCATCGGCGTACGACTGGCCATTGTCCCTCTCCGCGAGTTGCTTGACGCGCACCGTAGGGACGTGCACCAGCTTGTCCGCGACCCGTCGTAGGGCGCGAGCCAGCTCATCGCGCACGCCGGCGTCCAGGTTCGGCAGTCGACCTGCCAGCCGTAGCAGCTCCGCGTCCACTACCTCGGTAGCGCGCCTGCGCAGTGCGACGACTGTCACAGTGACGTCGGCGGCACGCTGCGCCAGCAAATATTCGTGTACCTCGTGCCTCACGAGGCGGTGAGCCGCGCTGATCACGCTGTACCGGGTCGCACACCGCTCCAAGCGCCGGCCCAGGGTGGTCAGATCCAGCAGGATCACGTCGGGGAGGTCACCCACCGTTGGCTCGACGTTGCGGGGTAGCCCCAAATCACAGATCACGAGCGGACCTCGACGCTGACCTCTGGCGTTCGTCATCTCTTCTGCGCCAAGCACTGCCTCAGCCGCGCGGGTGCAGCACATCACGAGATCGGCGGTAGCCAGAGCGGTAGCGACACTGTCAAGACCGACCGCCCGGGACGAAATGCCGTCAGCCTCGCACGTCGCCACCAGCCGCTGCGCAGCTGGCACGGTTCGATTGGCAAACACGATTTCTGACACACCTGCTCGGCGTAGCTGCGCGGCGACCAGGCCGGCCATCGAACCAGCGCCGATCACCAGCGCGCGCCGACCCTCCAAGCCGGCTCGCCCGCCGGCGCACAGCACGGTGGCGGCATCAGCGAGCGCTTCAGAGACCACTGAAGCACCGGCAGCGTCTATTGCGGTCTCGGTGCGTACCCGTTTGCCGACGTGCAACGCCTGCTGCACGACCTCATGCAGAGCGTGCCCAACCGTGCCAGCCTGCTGAGCGGCGGAGTACGCGGTACGAAGTTGACCAAGAATTTGGGATTCGCCAACGACCATCGATTCGAGGCCAGCGGCTATCGAGAACAGGTGCTCGACTGCGGCCGTTTCATAGTGCACGTACAGGTAGTCAGATAATTCATCAATAGCCATCCTAGCTTGCCGCGCCAGTACGTCGGTGACCTCGGCCAAGCTGCTGTGAAATGCCTCTACTAACGCGTAAATCTCGACGCGGTTGCATGTGATGAGGAGCAGCGCCTCGGCGACATGCTCCCGGCTGACCAGTTCGCTGAGCACTTTGTCGGTAGCAGCAACGGACCCGACAACTCCTTCGAGTACCGCAATGGGCGCGCTGCGGTGGGACATGCCGACAACCAGCAGACTCATCGCTGCATCCCGATCGCTTCCTCGACTCTCAGTGCTGAATTGCGCATCACCTTGGCTATGCACGAAGAGCCTGGATGGTCCGCGTCTGATACCACGGCACGGAGGTACACCTAATTGGGTGAATGTAAATACGCGCAAACGGGTGCATGCACCACGAACACCGACGACGGAAGTATCCGCAGCAGTGCTCGACGCTTACCGGTCCGTTGCCAACACGCAAAGCCCCCGGGCGTAGCATAGATATGCTGGAAGGAAACAGTTATCTCGGTTCGGTGGCCCGGATGGCAAGCAGGGCGATGTCGTCTTTGGGTTCTTGGGTGGAGAAGTTCTGGACGGAGGCGCGCACGGTGGCGAGAGTTGCGCTGCCGGCAGCGGGTAGGTCGCGGACGCGGCGGTCATCAGTCGGTGCGCGCCGTAAGGCCCGTGCGGGCCTCGACGCTCGATGATGCCGTCGGTGTAGGCGAGCAGCACGTCGCCGGGAGCGATATGCAGTTGGGTGGTGTGCAGCTTGACCTGGTTCACCAGGCCCAGCGGCGTCCCTCGTTGACCCGGCCAGCACCAGGTCCATCGTTAAACCGGTGGGCTCGCCGGGGATGGCCTCGCAGATATGGGCCGCGGCCAGGGTGCAGAACTGCCAGTGATCTCCCGTTTCGATCATGAGGTCGTTGAGCAGCTCGGGCGGCCGCCTGGGCGCCCTTGCCGCAGACATCGCCGATGGCGGCGAGCCACAGGCCGTTACGCAGACTGAGTACGTCGTAGAAGTCGCTGCCGGTGCTGGCTGGTAGGTACTCGGCGGCGAACTCGGCACCCTCTGCGGTGGGCAGTTTCCGGGAGAACAGGGCTCGTTGGCGGGCTTGGGAGATCTCGATGTGCTGGGTGGCGCGTTGGGCGTGGTCGATTGCCAGCGCCGCGCGCTGGGCAATGTCACTGATCAACGCGACGTCCTCGGGCCAGTGTGACCGAGCGACGGGCCGACCGATGGTGAGTACTCCGATGGCGCGCCCGGCCGCGTGCAGCGACAGCGCGATGGCGTCGGTGGGCCAGTTGATCCAGGTCGGTAGCAGCGACTGGGCTGCCAGCTTGCGCAGCTGGGTGCGCAAGCTGCGGATGGGGTCGCCGCCTGCGGACAGGGTCAGGGCGGATCGCAGCTCGGGGATGAGCTCCTCGTTGGCGTGGGTCAGCGCAGCCAACTCGAGGCCGTGCTCGCCTCCTATCAGGTCCGCGGAGGCGAAGCCGGCCGCGCAGAGGCGCGGAAAGGGGCAACGTGATGTCCAGCGAGGGAGCCGGTGACTGGTCGCCGTCGGGTGATGCCCATCGTGGGCGATCTCGCGGTTCCCGCTGCCGTCGCCGTAGTCGATGTCGACGAGGGCCTCGTCGAGGTCGAGAACCTCGCGCAGCCGCCGCGTCAGTTCGGTCACCACGGCAACGGCGTCGAGCCCTGGGCGAGTACGGGCGGGATACGCAGCAGCGCGTGGATCTTGTCGGTGTGGCCCAGTGCGCGCGGTGTCCTGCTCGTCGACAGCATCCCGCAGGGATACCTGCCTATCCGGTTCGGCTTTACCACGACTTAGCCCAGCGCCGTGGTGGTGCTGCCGGTACTGTTCGAGGGTGAATCGCTCGGCGTGATCGAGCTCGGCTCGATTCATTCGTTCTCCCCGCGGCATCTGACGTTCCTCGAACGGCTGGTCGCGACGATCGGAGTCGCCATCAAGACGATCCAGGCCAACCGGCGCACTGAGGAGCTGCTCAACCAGTCCCAGGGCCTGGCCCGGGAGTAACTGCCGAGCGGATCAAGAGCCGAGAACGCACCCGACGCATTCCCATCCTTTTTCTCACCGCAGTGGACTACGACGCTCATCTAGCTTTCCGCGGCTACCAAGCCGGAGCCGTCGATTACCTCACCAAATCGTTCGACCCGTGGATACTACGATCAAAAATCAAGGTCTTCGTCGACCTCTGGCGCCTACACGAAGAACTGGCCGAGCAGGCCAGCCGGCATGCCAGCCTGCAGCACACGTTGCGGCATTGGCGACAACAGGCGCGCAAGATGGTGGCGTGGACGAACGTGAGGCAGTCGCCCGACGGTACGGCGAGCACCTGAGCGACCACGACCTGCTGGTTCTGGCCGGAGGGCGGGCTGAGCAGGTACCGGTGCTGCGGCGGCGACCCGTGCTGGTACTGGACCTACTGGACCGCCCATCCGTGACCGATGCCGTTCTCGCGGTGCGCCGCGACGAGCCGGGACTGTTCAGCTACCTCTCGCCCTTCCTGATGTTCGCCGCGGCGGTGCACCGGATGGGCAACGCGCTGGTGGGTAGTTCCTATGTCCCCGACCGCACCGGCCCCCGCTCCCGGTTGCCGGTCTTCGATGGGCCAGTCCTCGCGGCCTTCGCCGCCGAACCGCAGCATCGGCTGTTCCTGGCCGAGCTGCTGGCGTCATATGCCCGACTGGCCTCGGGAGTCGTGTGGCGGCGCTGCCGGGATGGGTGGCGGCGACAGCGGTGGGACGAGCTGGACCTGCCGCACCTGGCCGCCCTGCGCGAGACCTTGCCGCCCGATGAGCAACCGGGACTCTGGCGGCGCATTGGCGACGGCGCCCTGTTTCTGGCCGGCGTGTTTCCCGAGTACGCCGAGCGCTCGCTCGGCCTGGTCGAGATCGCCCGGCTGCAACACGCCACCGGCTTGCGGCTGGACACCGCCGAGGGTCCGATATCAGATTTTCTCGAAGAGTTGGCGGGTCGTGCCTACCAGCGGGTCGGCGGCAGCGTGCCGCGCGCCGTCGTAGAGTCGCCGCGGTCGGCCCGACGAGTGCTCACGCTGGTCGCAGACCGCTACCTGTTCCCGGTCGCCGCCGACTAGCCGGTCGACTCTGACCAGGGATCCTTCGGGACTTGCGCGAACCGCGGAAGCCGAGGCATACGAAATCGATCCTCCGGATCACCCAATATCCGGCACCGTGCCGCTCCCATTGCTAGATCCACCGGCGAAAAAGGTTCTCCGCTTCGGTCTGGTTGGCGAGTGCATCAGAGGGGTTGTGCGCAGGCTGGCGGATCGCTGTGGATATCGAGGATTACATCGATATCGGCCCGCGTCGGACGCCGCAAGATCAGTCGTCTGGTCCTGAGCTCCATGCTCTGAAACTACGGCATTCGATTTTCGGTCAACAGCACACTGACAAGGGACTCGATCACCCAGCCCCATGCATGTGAAAGCGGGTCAATCAATTCGAAGTGCTCGACACCCGGCAGCTCCTGCAGTCGTACCGCATCACCGGCTGAAGCTGCCGCCTTTGCATATGATCCCGCCGAGATGAACACGGGTAGCAGCGGCGACGGATCTCGCAGCGCCAGTGCAGGGACAGGACTTGCGGGCGGCTCGAACCCGTTCTCGGCCTGGTGCGCCACGGGACGTCTGGGGCAGCCTGGAACCGTCTTCGGCACGCCAGCGGAGAACTCAAGGTCTGGCAGGTGAAGTGAGATGCGTATCGGTGTGCTTACCGGGGGCGGGGATTGCCCCGGACTTAATGCGGTGATCCGGGCGGTGGTCCGCAAGGGGATCGAAATCTACGGCCATGAGATCGTTGGATTCCGGGAGGGGTGGCGGGGCCCGATGCAGGGCTTGATCCAGCCGCTCGGGCTGGCCGACGTGGAGCACATCCTTCCGCTCGGCGGCACCATCCTGCGCACGTCGCGCACGAACCCCTACCGCGACGGCGGCGCAGAGCAGGTCAAGCAGACGCTCGTCGAGCATGGCGTGGACGCGTTGATCGCGATCGGCGGCGAGGACACTCTAGGGGTGGCCCGGCGGTTGAACGAGGACGGACTTTTTGTGGTGGGCGTGCCCAAGACCATCGACAACGACCTGAGCGTCACTGATTACACGGTCGGGTTCGACACCGCGGTGCACATCGCGACTGAAGCGATCGACCGGCTGCATACCACCGCTGAGTCACACCACCGGGTCGCGGTTGTCGAGGTGATGGGGCGCAATGCGGGTTGGATCGCGCTGCACTCCGGGATGGCCGGCGGGGCGAACGTGATCTTGATGCCGGAACGACCGTTTTCCGTGGCGGCGGTATGTCAGTGGGTCATCCGGTGCTTGGATCGGCAGTCCGCCGCCATCGTCGTGGTAGCCGAGGGCGCGGTACCGGAGGGCGGTGCTGAGGTACTCGCGACTGCCGAGATAGATGCGTTCGGCCACCGGAGGCTGGGCGGAGTAGGCATCTGGCTGGCCGACGAGATCGCCCGCCGCACCCGTGCCGAGGCCCGAGCGGTGGTGCTCGGGCACGTCCAACGCGGCGGTACACCCACCGCCTATGACCGAGTTTTAGCTACCCGGTTCGGCGTGCACGCCGTTGATGCCGTGCACGACGGCGATAGTGGTGTCATGGTGACGTTGCGTGGCACCGAGATTGTCCGGGTCAAACTGGCTGACGCCACCGCAGCTGTTAAAACAGTGCCGCAGCATCGGCACGCGGAAGCCGGAATTTTCTTTGGCTGACGGTGGCGCAGCATTGACCATAGGCTTGTCGATTGCACTTTTCTTTGCGGCGCTGAGCGGATCGCTGGTTGCGGCGTGGACGACCGCCACGGGCGAGTTCGCGTGATACAGCGCGGTGCGGGTGACCAGCCCGAGGCCGGGATGACGGGAGCGTTTGGCGCCTACAACGAGCAGCCCGCCGCGGTGGTGACCAATCGCTTCGTGGGCGTGGACGCGGAGCAGTTCGGTACGGGGGATGCAGTCCGGGGCGAGCCGGAGGATCTGACGTCGGGCAGACTCGAGCACAGCATGAGCGGCCCAGCGTTATTCCGGGGTATCCGAGTGGCACAGCGGCAGCGGGCGGGCGTGGAGTAAGCGCAGCTCCGCATGGCACCGTGCGGCGAGGTCCAGAGCAGCGGCGAGAACCGCTCCGTCACTCCGATCCCCACTGACGGCGGCCGTGACCGGTTCCGGGGAATAGCCACCGGATGGACGGATCAGAACCGTGAGGCATGGAGCCGCGGCGACGAGGTCGAGGGACGGTCGCCGCGGCGGCCCGGGCGAGCTTCGCGGTGTTCGGCGGTACGTTCCAGCCGGCTACGCAGTCTAGCCTCAAGTGCGTCCACCGCTTCGATCCTCGTCGGGCTGTGTCCGAGCACGGCGCTGACCTTCTGGGCGTGCATAGTCAGCCATTGCCGCTAGCAACCCTTCCGCCGACAGCAACGGAGGGGCCACCGCGGATCTTCATCCCCGCTGTCGCCGAGTTCGACAGAAAGATTGCCGAGTTGACGGTCAACCGCCGTGGTGTCGGACTCGGCGACCACAGGGTCAGGCATAGCCCACAGCCCGGTTATGGGCGCGGAATTACCGCGGCCTAACGTGGCCTGGGCGATGGCGCCAAGGTGAGGCAAAGGTAAGGAGGTCGCGATGAAGTTTCTCGTCGTCTGGAAGATGGAAATCTCCAGACTCTCAGCGGAGATGATGAAGACAGTGCTGCGTATGCCCGAGTACGCCAAGCCGCTGGAGGACAGCGGCAAGGTCATCGGTCGTTACCACATCGTCGGCTATCACGGTGGCGCGTGGATCTTCGACGTGGAATCGAACGACGAGCTGGAAATGCTGCTGGCGCAGGCACCCGTCTACAACTTCTCACACTTCGAGGTCTACCCGCTGGCCGACATGACGTCGCTGCCCGTGGTCCCGCCCGGGCAGTAACCACGCACCCACCGCTCACCGGAAGGGCGGCAGAACGGAGTGGAGATCGCGTCGAGGAGTCGACGGCAGCTCGGCGGCTGCTGCTCGGCGGCTGGTTCCTCGCCGGGTCGTGCCGGCAGTTCCCGTCGTCGACATCGACGGACGGTCACCATGCCTCGCTGGCAGCCAAGGCCGGTAGGCAGTGCCCTGGATGATCGTTCCATGTCGAGCGGCGCCCAGGCCCACGTTGAGCTAGGCCGAGGTTGCTTTCGCCACGGTGAGCAGCACCGCACTGTCGTCGATGGCTTCGAGGCTGTGCAAGGCGTCCGGGATGATCAAAAGATCTCCGGTGCGGCCGTCCCAGGTGGTGTCGCCGCTGATGAGCCGTACTCGCCCGCGGAGCACGTGCAGGGTCGCTTCCCCGGGATTCTGGTGCTCGGCCAGCGAATGCCCGGCGCGTAGCCCGATCACGGTCTGGCGAAGGACATGCTCGTGACCGCCGTAGACGGTGCGGGCGGCGCGTCCGCTCGACGCGCCGCGAGCCGCCTCGATCTGCTCGCGTGCCAGGGCATCCAGAGAGGTTTTCTGCATGGTGCTCATCAGATCCTTTCCCAGCCGCGGCGTGCGGGGCGGGGTGGCAGGTCCGCCTTGCCGTGACCGGTAGACGATGTAGGGCCGGAACAGGTATCCCACCGGCGCGGTGAACGCGTGCACCAGCCGGGTGGACGGCCAGCTTCCACACAGCAGCATTCCGATCAACGTGTGCACCCGGAAGTCCAGCCCGCCTGGCTCAGGACGCGATGTCGGGCTGCAGCACGCACAACGAGCGACACCACGGCGAGACCGTTTCCCGGTAGGTGTGCCGAGGCCTGAGCACACCGGCGCCGAGCAGGGTGGTGGCCAGTCCGGCCACGATCGCGGCGACGAGTACGACGTACATCATCATCGAGATCCCAGCCGACGGAATCGACTACAACATCGCTCCGGGCGAGGCTGAGCTCCCGGCGGACGCCCACTAACCGCCGCCCCCTTCGCGCTGCGCGCCGCAGACGTAGCAAATGTACTCAACGCCAGCGGACCGGTGGTCGGGACGGTAACGCCGGACGTACCGGTCACCGCGGCGCAGGATGTGCTGAGCGAAACAACGGCAGCAGAACGGCACCCGGGCCCGGTGTAGCCGCTGTGCGCATCGCTCCAGTTGGTGATGGGATGTGGCGATAGCAGTCCCGGCGGGAACCTCCTGGTAATCACGCACCGGAGGCGTTGAGCGCGGAAAGGCTGTTGGGCAAGTGTCGGAAGGAACGCGGCGGCATCCGGGCCAGTCACCATGGCAGCCACGGTGGGCGACCGGTAGCCGCGTGAGAAACATGTCTCCCGCCACCCGCGCGTCGGCGGGGCCGATGACCTCAGTGGCCTGTGTGCACCTCGACGGCCGCGCAGTGGCTGTCACCGGCGGTGTCGATGGCTCGATGTGGGTTTGGGACCTGGTCACCAGTGCCTCGATAGGCGAGCCGCTCATGGGCCACACCGGGTCGGTGACCGCCGTAGCCTGCACCAACCTCAACGGCCGCCCGATCGCCGTCACCAGCGGTCAGGACCGCACAGTGCGGATCTGGGACCTCACCACCGGCACCCCGATCGGCAACCCCCTCACCGGCCACACCGACTCGGTGACCGCCGTAGCCTGCACCAACCTCAACGGCCGCCCGATCGCCGTCACCGGCAGCCGGGACCACATGGTGCAGGTGTGGGACCTCGCCGCCAGCGCGCTGGTCAACTTGCTGCCTGTCCACACCGGTCCGGTAACCGCGGTGGCCTGCATGCAGCTGGACGGCCGTCCGATCGCCATCACCAGCGGCGAAGATCTCACAGTGCGGGTCTGGGACCTCACCACCGGCGCCGCCATCAACCTGCTTCCCTGTCATGCCGGGCCGGTAACAACGGTGGCCTGCACCCATCTGTACGGCCATCCGATCGCCGTCACCAGTAGCCGGGACCACACCGTGCGGGTCTGGGACTTGGCTACCAGCACCGCCCTCGGCGAGCCGTTGACCGGCCACACCGGGTTCATCGAGGCGGTGGCCTGCACCCATCTGGACGGTCGCCCGATTGCGATCACCAGCGGTCGAGCACACCCGCTGCAGATCTGGGACCTGGCCGCCGGCAATCCCCTTGGTGAGCGAGTCACTGGCCATACCGGTGTCGTCGAGGCGGTGTCCTGCACCCGTCTAGACGGTCGCCCGATCGCCGTGACGGGCGGCCGGGACCACACAGTGCGGATCTGGGATCTCACCGCGGGGACTCCCGCGGGCCTGCTTACTGGCCACACCGGCCCGGTCACCGCAGTGGCCTGCACCCAGCTCCGCGGCGGCCCCATCGCCGTCAGCGGAAGCTGGGACCAGACGGTGCGGATCTGGAACCTCACCTGCCGCACCGCTATCGGCGACCCCCTCACTGGACACACCGGCACCGTGACCGCGGTGGCCTGCACCCAGCTCGACGGTCGCCCCACCGCCGTCACCAGCGGCCGTGACCACACAGTGCGGATCTGGGACCTGATCACTGGCACCTCGCTCGGCGACCCCCTCACCGGGCACACCGACCTCGTGGCGGCGGTGGCCTGCACTCAGCTCGATGGCCGCCCGATCGCCGTCACCAGCGGACGGGACCAGACAGTACGGGTCTGGGACCTCACCAGCGGCACGCCCATTGGCCTGTTCCCCGGCCACACCGGGCCGGTCACCGCGGTGGCCTGCACCCAGCTCGACGACCGCCCCATCGCCGTCACCGGAAGCTGGGACCACACGGTTCGGGTTTGGGACCTCACCAGTGGCATCCCCGTCGGTCTACTTACTGGCCACAGCGGTCCGGTCACCGCGGTGGCCTGCGCCCAGCTCGACGGCCGCCCCACCGCCGTCACCAGCGGCCGTGACCAGACGGTGCGAATCTGGGATCTGCGGACGAGACGTCCCATCGATCGGATCGACCTGCCCAGCGACGTCAAAGCCGTCACTGACACCCCAGCGGGCAACATCGTGGCCGCCTTCGGTTGGGACATCGCCCTTGTCGAACGCTTGGCAGACGCATGACCGGCCGTCTGACAAGGGCCTTGGATCGGAGCCGCCTACGTGTAGAGGTGGGTCGAACCGCCGACCTTCCGATTTTAAAAGTTGGGGTAATAGTTCGCCGAATACCGTTTACGTCCGTGACGTGCATCGTTGCACTGATCCAACCAGGCTCCGCAACCTCGCAGTTGAACCTGCCACACGGCTTAGGAATGGTTCGTACAGGCCTGCGTGGCCGGCAGCCGGTAGAGAAGTGGACAGAAGCGGGCGCGTCCCGTGCTCCTGCCCCGTTCCCTCATCACCATAAGCATCAGGCTGGACGGCTCGATGGTCTACCAACACGCAACCGATGAGCGCCGCCGGTCACATCCTGCGAAGCGACAGATAACGACGGACATCTCGCATCGAACCCAATCCGAGAATGATTAGACCAAGGACGATGATCGCCAACAGGACTGCTGCGAAGTAGCCAAGGACGCACATGTGCCCCCCTCTGTTTCAGCGGTTCACCACCCCAACAGCGTCGAGGCGACTACCCGCAGCGGGCTGATGGGCTTTAGAAGAGCTTACCTACCGGCCGCCCCGATGGCCTCATCAATGTGCGCCCACGATAGCGGCGTGTTTCCGGGCATGGATTGCCCCCGGCCCCCGGTGCACCAGGCCAGGTGCCCGCTGAAACACAACGCCTTAGGAACCCACCCCAAGCGTCGGGCCGACCCGGGCAGCGCAACCGTGGGCGCGCGCCGCTGGTACGGGGCCAGCCCGCTGCAAGAATGTCGAGTATGGCCGAGATACCTTCGGGTTCTGCCAACACGCCTGCGCCGTGCCCGCCTCGCCCGTCCTCCGATCCATCCGAGCTGGGGTTCGTCCGCAGGCCCATGGTGCGCTGGCTGGATCCGCACCAACTCGTCGACACCGCAGTCCGGGTTCTGCTGTCCGGTGTTTTCAGCTCCTACGCCGAC
>Ga0134126_10004473_pt1 | contig 17486 bp, 17 predicted proteins | sample KB31752_FD_96881 | JGI IMG/M metagenome (GOLD analysis project Ga0134126, IMG submission 96881) | Terrestrial soil microbial communities with excess Nitrogen fertilizer from Kellogg Biological Station, Michigan, USA - KB3-175-2 | ecosystem: Environmental > Terrestrial > Soil > Unclassified ...
CTGAGCCATCGCCGCTCACCGCTTCTTCTTCTGTAAACCCGTAGGTTATGGGTGTAGCGCCGGTGCGTTTGCCGCCAACGTTGTCTGGAACTATGATACTGAGAACTCCAATCTGCCCGTAGCCGGTTTGATCTGGTTGTATGGTCCTTGATATGTCGACATTGGCAATATCATTGTTATAATCTGCCTGGAGAAAGGACATCACTGCATCCGGGCCATCCGTACCATAAAGCCAGCAATTGTTTGGGTTTACCGTTAAGGACATGGAACCGTCCTGTACAGAACTGGGCGTAAACTGGTAAGTGAACCCAATTCCATAAACATTCATAGCAGGATTGTCAATAGTGCCAAGATATATATTAAAATTAACGTTTTCTCCGGGATAAAAGGTGTCAGAACTGGTCACCAGGTATAATTGAGGGTTTCCGGGTACGGTTGTCGTATCCCCCATGGTCTTATTATGGCTTTCACTCCAGTTGGCATGAACGGTTGACAGGTCATTTGAGTCAACCTTGCCATCGCCATTACAGTCAGCATATTTATAATTAGTCCCGTTTTTAAATGATTTGGCCCAGTTATCTGCATGTTGGGCATCCCAGTTGGAGCTGGCATTTGTCCTCAAGCTACCGGTACTGCCATAAGCAAGCCCGATATCCAGGACATCCCGTCCGCTTACTATGCCATTGTCATTGGCATCTCCAGGCCACACGCAGTATTTGTCAACCGTGATATTAATTGTATCTGAATAGGTGTCAGTGCCGGAAGTTACCTGCAGCGAAACAGTTGTATAATCTGAAGGACAAACCGTTATGGATGCAGTGGTATCTCCGGTTGACCATCTGTACGTTCCGGTAATATTGGAACTTAGTATAAGGCAACTGCCCGAGCAAACGGTAGTATCATTGCCGATATTTAGACTGGTGGGGTTTGCATTAACATGGACTACCGATGCCAATGCCGTGAATAAAACTGTTATAAACTTGCGAACCATAATGTCTTAGCTTTTTAGTCTTAACAACCCCAAACTAGATTATGTTACAAATTTTCTGCTTATTTCAGGGAAAAAAAAATAAATTTTTGAGGCATTGTTTATGGAAAAAATTCCTAAATTTGTTACACATATATGATAATTTTAAGATAATTATCTAATAATGAGGTTAATATCAGTTTTAATTTTTTACGATTTTGAAGCAAAAGTTTATGGAATCTGGAGTTAGGCGAAAAATAAAAGAATCGAAGCTCATTGAAACTCTCAAGCTCTTAAAAAAGGATGAGATAGAACGCTTTGGCTTGTTTTTGGCTTCGCCATATCTTGTGCCCCACCAAAAAGTATCTGAGCTTGGCCGTATAATACTATCCTATTACCCTGATTTCAACAATGAGGGCTTAATAGACCAAAATATTTATCAACAGCTATTTCCGGGGCAAAAATTTCAATATGCAACTTTAAAAAACTACATGTCTTTAACTCTCTCCTGTTTGTATAAATTTTTTGCCGCTGAAAAAACTTTAGCAAATGATATTGATCAAAACCTATGTCTTATTGAAGAATTGAGGAAAAGGGAACTTGGGAAGGAGTTTATCCGGGTTGCTTCGGGCCTGCGTTCCAGGTTGGGAAATGAAAAGAAGGATAAGCATTTTTATTATATGCAGATACGGTTTGAAAGCGAAATGGATAACTATAACATCTCGAACAAAGAGTTTTTAAACAGCTCTGGCAACCTTCAAAAACGGGCAAATGCACTTGATATTTTCTTTCTGTCCTCCAAATTAAGCATCATCTGCGAAATAATCAACAGGCAAAACATCTTTTCTTTTGGGTACGATATTTCAATGCTTGATTTTGTACTTGATTATGTTGAAAAGAACCTCGACTGGTTGAAGGACTATCCTGCCGTAAGCACATATTACAGGATATTGCTTACCCTGACCAACCCTACCAAAGAGGAAAACTACTTTAAGCTTATTGACTTGCTTGATGCAGATGGATATAACTTCTCCCGCGAAGAGCTTAAAGACATGTACGGTTATGCAATGAACTATTGTATAAAATTATTAAACAGTGGCCGTGCTGATTACGAAGGCCATCTTTTTCAACTGTACCGCAAACTCATTGAAACCGGACTTATTTATGATTACAATTTAATTTCCCAATGGGATTATAAGAATATCATTGCTACAAGCCTCCGGCTTTCAGAAATTGAATGGGCAGAAGATTTTATCCATACCAACAGGGAGAGGATAGCGCCGGTATTTAAAGACGTTGCGTTCAACTTTAATCTTGCTAACCTGTATTACGTAAAAAAAGAATTTGCCAATGCCGTAAAAACCCTTCATAAGTTTGATGACGCCTTAAAAGAAGTCTCGGACCCGGATTTTGACGATACATCTTACAACCTGGATTCTCGTTCTATGTTTATAAAGATATATTATGAATCTAAAGAGGACGATACATTGAGGGCCACACTTGAAACTTTTAAATCCTATCTTGTAAGAAACAAAAAAATTTCGGAGCGGAGAAGAAAAATTTACCTTAATCTTGTTAAATACACCAAAAAACTGAGCGACCAGCGCCAAAGGTTTGCATATGGCGCTAATAAAAGGGCTGCCAGGGCCAATGTTGCCAAACTCAAAAACGAAATTAATTCCAACCAAAACATCATTAACCTTTCCTGGCTCCAGGCCAGGGTAGAAGAACTGGAGAAAGAAGCGGGATAAGGCACGCTGCACGCTCTTTAAAAAAATTAATCTTTGTCAATCAAAAAATCCCTATTCTTGAATAATGGAAATTCAATCGCTCTTCCGGAAAAAGTCGCTTCATAATATTATGGAGGATGCCCGCCTGGGTATGCTGGAGGGGGAAAATTACGGGCTTAAAAAAACGCTCAGGGTACGCGACCTCACCGCTTTTGGTGTGGCTGCGGTAGTGGGTGCAGGTATTTTCAGCACTATTGGCACAGCAGCGGCAGAAGGAGGCCCTGCTGTTTCACTTCTTTTCATATTTACCGGCCTTGCCTGTGCCTTTTCTGCGCTTTGCTATGCAGAATTTGCATCTATTGTCCCTGTATCCGGCAGCGCTTATACTTATTCTTATATTGCATTTGGTGAACTCGTGGCATGGATCATTGGCTGGGACCTGCTGCTGGAATATGCGATTGGAAATGTAGTGGTCGCCATTTCATGGTCAGATTATTTTACAAGCTTTTTTAATGAAATTGCGGGGCATTATGGAGGGCATGTACCGGCCTTTCTTACAACTGATTATCGCACTGCCTATGATGGATTTACGCAGGCACAGGATTCAGTGCAGCATGGCCACATTTTATCCCGGCTTAGTCCTGCCCTGCAAAACTCCTTTTCGGCCTGGCAGAATTCCCCACATCTGGCTGGTATTCCAGTTATTATGAACCTTCCGGCCATTCTCATCACCATCCTTATCACCTGGCTAGTTTACATCGGCATTAAAGATTCCAAAAATGCAAATAATATAATGGTCGCCATTAAGCTGCTGGTTATTTTATTGGTTATCGCTGTCGGTGCGTTTTATGTCAACTCGGATAATTGGCTGCCATTTGCCCCTCATGGACTTACGGGCGTTATGAAAGGGGCTTCGGCTGTATTTTTTGCATATATCGGGTTTGATGCCATATCCACAACAGCCGAAGAATGTGAAAACCCAAAACGGGACCTCCCCAAGGGCATTATTTATTCCCTTATCATTTGTACAATCCTGTATGTGGCTGTAGCTTTTGTGCTTACGGGTATGACCTCATATACCAACCTACGGGTCGGCGATCCGCTCTCCTATGTTTTTGCGGCAAAGGGAATCGTATGGATGCATGCCATTGTGAGTGTGAGTGCCATAGTGGCCATGAGCAGCGTGTTGCTCGTTTTCCAGCTTGGCCAGCCGCGTATCTGGATGAGCATGAGCCGGGATGGGTTATTGCCCAAAGTCTTTTCAAGGATCCATCCTGTATATAAAACGCCTTCCTTTTCTACCGCTCTTACTGGTTTTGTGGTGGTTATCCCCACTTTTTTTATGAAAAGCGATGAACTTACCGACCTTACAAGTATCGGTACTTTATTTGCTTTTGTACTGGTTTGCGGGGGAATATTACTCATAAAAAACCACCCGGATGTATCTGAAAAAAGATTCAAGGTGCCTTACATAAGTGGCAGGTATATTGTGCCTGTCATGTTTGTGGTTACCATCTGGATCCTGGTTCAATTCTTCCCCGGCTCCTTAAAAAACTTTTTCTCCCTGGATGATAAACAAAGTTTTACAGAGAAATTACCCATGCTTATATTTGCTATGGCCGCAATAGCTTTAACCATTGGCTCTTATGTAAAAAAATTATCACTTATACCGGTGCTCGGGCTTATCAGTTGCCTTTATATCATGACCGGGCTTGGCTACATTAATTGGCTGCGGTTTGTGATATGGCTGATTGTGGGATTGGTGGTTTATTTTTTATATAGCAGGAGGCACAGTAAACTATCTGGGAGATAGTACAAATAGCAAGTATTCAAGGCGTAAATTAAGTCACACCTGGCTCCTTTTTTAATCTTTCAATTCACCTCCATCTCAAACTCCTCAGCATCGTATCCATATCAGCATGGATGAAGTGAATAACCGGCGCCAGGGAATCTTTATTTGGATGCGTATTGAAATAAAGTGCCGCCCGCAGATAATTGTTAGCGCTGTCAGTGGCATAAAACTGTAATGATGAGGCGGTATTGCCCTCTATATCATAAAATATACCTGATACATGGTTTTTGGGCCTTGTAAAAAAGCTGTCAATAATATCCTCGGCTTTTACCGTGTGTTTGTACGCAAAAGTCCGGGCATCCTCACTCATGGCATACAGGCTCTTAAAAGAAGAAACAGGTTTATAGGTGAGGTGAATAGTAGCATTGAATTGCGGAAATTTCATATCCAGGAAACAGGGTTCAGCTGTGTTACTGCTATCGAGCACAACTTTTGCATACACGGGATACCTGAAACTGAAATTGCATTTGGCATTGTAGGTCTGGTATCCGTGTTCCGGGAAAATAATTCTGGGGTACCCTGCTGGTTTAGGGACATAACCTCTTGTGCAGTAAGTAAGTATAAAAAGCAAAAAAGGGACGTAAATCCAGAAGGCGAGGCGTTTATTTTTTTTCATTTCAAATAATTTCATTTCATGAATGCAAAAATCATTGAGCTTATTGGGTTGATTTTGAAATAATTCAATACTGCAGCGCCCAGTTTTTCAACTCCCACAGCAAGTAAAATTGCTCCCGAGATACGGTGCAGCCAGAGCAAAAATTTTGGGGTTACCAGGTTTTTTACTTTCCCCGCCAGGAACGCTTTTAGTACATCGGTACCAAATACAAAAGACATGCAGACAATGAAGAAAATAAAAATATACCGTGTTTTGCTGGAAAATTCTACAGTAACCGCGCTCACGGTTGCCACCCAGAATAAAAATGCCGCAGGGTTTAAGGAATTGATTAAGAAGCCGCTGACATAGCTTTTTATCAAAGACCCCTGGATAATCTTTTCATTTAGTTCTTTTGGTTTTTCTTTGGTAACCATGAGCCTGATCCCAAACCCAATTAAAAATGCCCCGCCCCCGGCGCCAAGTATTTCTTCCACAAGTTTGGTGTTCTGAAGCTGCGAGATACCGAGATAGACAATCAGAAAATAAGAAGAATCGCTGGTAAGAACGCCCATGGCAAAAAGAAGTCCTGTGAGAAAACCTTTTTCAATACTTGTTTTGAGCAGCGCGACAAATACCGGCCCCCCGATAAGGACCGCGAGAAGTAAGCCTGCCCCGGCCCCGGCTATAATGGCATGCCATATTTCTGACATTAAATCATTTTTAGTTTGCCTGACTAATGCCTGCTTTTTCTTTCAGGTATTGCATCCAGCTTTCAGCTTGTTCATTTTTCAGTACGCGGGGAAATTTAATCTGCGCACCTTCTTTTCCCCTTGCTTTCAACCAGCCATGAAAGTATTCATTGGGAACAAAATCAACTAATATTTCTTTCAGGGCATGCTTTCTTTCGGTAATATAGTCGTCATTGGTTTGCTTCAGGTAGAAATCAAGCCGCTCTTTGAAAAGATTTTTATCTATATTTTCATTATCCGTAGAAATAAACCAATGGTGCCCAAATAAACTGCCAATTGAAATCCCCGCAACAGTGAATTCCCTGATCTTAACCTTGAACTCATCTGAAACCAGTTCAACGGCCCTGTTCATATTTTCTACGGACAGATGCTCGCCCACAAGGCTCAAAAAATGCCTGGTTCGGCCCACTATTTTTATTTCCTGGTTGTCAACATCTGTAAATTTTACCACGTCCCCGATGACATATCGCCAGGCGCCTGCACAGGTACTTAAAAGCAAAGCATACTCCTGGCCTTGTTCCACATTCTCTATTGTAATGACTTCAGGGTTCGGAAGTACGTTCCCCTCAAGATCGAAATTACGATCATTGAAAGGGATAAATTCAAAAAATATCCCTCCTTTCATAAACATCCGCATTCCTTCGCTTTCCGGTCTTGCCTGGTAAGCAATAAACCCCTCGGAGGCCAGGTATGTTTCCAGGTAAATAAGCGGGTGGGCCAGCAATGATTCAAAACCTCTCAGATATGGTTCAAGCGCCACGCCGCCATGGTTGAAAACCATAAGGTTGGGCCATACATCATGGATTGTTTTTACTTTGTGAAGCGCAATAATCCGCTCCATAAGAAGCTGGAACCAAGCAGGTACGCCTACAATAGCTCCTACGTCCCATTTATGAGCTTCCCTGGTGATCAGGTCTAATTTATCCTGCCAGTTTTTGGTTTTGGCTATATCCCTTCCCGGTTTGTAAAACGGCTGAAACCAGAACGGAAGATCTTTGGAGGTTATTCCGCTCAGGTCGCCGGCATAATAGATACCGTTATAATCGAGGCTTGTGCTGCTGCCAAGCATCAAAATATCTTTTTCGTAAAAACTATCCGGCAGCTTGCAATAGGCTAGGGACATAATTTGTTTCACCGATGAACGTTGAATGGCCCTTATCATGTTCCGTGTAACGGGAATATACTTTGAAGCCCCCGTGCTGGTCCCGGAACTAAGCGCAAAATAATCAACCTTTCCCGGCCAGCATACCGAACTTTCGCCCTGTAGGCACATCTGCCACCATTTCTGCATGGATTCGTATGAGAGTACAGGAACCGTTTCCTGGAATTCCCTTACAACATCAGGGCTTTTCAATATCCTGGAAAAATTATATTCCTGGCCGAATATGGTAGACTGCGCTTTTCGCAAATGCCTCACCAGCAGTTTCTCCTGGGTTTTAAAAGGGTCCTTCCTTACATTGGATATCCTTTTTGAAAGTATGAGCCCGTTTTTAATTACAATCCCAATGGATGCCATTTTTCTTCTTCTTTACTAAAATACAAACTCCACCTCACCGCAATGCGGGCAAATTAACGACATTTTAAATAGACTATCATTGCCCTGTTGCTGAATTTTCCATTTACTGCAATTTTAACACCCGGAATTGCCGATAGTTTTGAAACCGGTTGAATATCTGACCGCAAGGTAAATCAGGCTTTATGAAATAAAAGCCCGTTCCAACAAACGCCTGACCAAATAGCAGATTAAAATCCCAGGTCCACTTTGAGTTCTTCCATGGAGGGGCAAATACTCAGAAGGTACTTCTCAAGCCATTTGATGAGAAGTTTGCTTTCCTCATAACCTTTGCGCAGGCTATCGAGATAGAATCCGGCAAAAAGCCCCTTTACCTCTTCATATTCGTATGCTTCTTTTTTCTCCGGCAACGCCCTTTTTTCATTCAGGTACATTTCCATAAGAAGCGGAAGATTTACATATTTTAAATACTTGTTATCCATTACCTTATTAAAAAATACAAGTTTATTTACCTTTTTTGAAGCTTCAAAGTTATGACAATATCCACGCGGTTGTAACAACGGTGGCAGAATAATAACAATCCAAATAAAAAAAGTTTATTGTTTTGATGTAGATTTGAAATTAGAACCAGTACATATATAATGACCAAACTGAGTGTCAACATTAATAAAATAGCCCTGATCCGCAACGCCAGGGGCAATAATAACCCCGATATTTTAAAAGTAGCCAAAGACTGCGAGCGGTTTGGCGCACAGGGGATAACCGTGCACCCCAGGCCGGACCAGCGACATATCAGGTACCAGGATGTTGTTGATCTAAAGGAAACTGTAACCACAGAACTAAATGTGGAAGGCTACCCCGATGAGAGATTTTTGGAACTGATACATAAAGTAAAACCCCACCAGGTAACATTAGTCCCAGATCCTCCCGATGCCCTGACTTCCAATTCAGGATGGGATACATTGAAGGAAAAGAATTTCCTGATTGAGGTTGTGGGCCAGATTAAATCTTACGGGTGCCGTGTTTCTATTTTTCTTAATGCGGAACCTTACCTGGTAGAAAATGCCGCAGCTACAGGATGTGACCGGATCGAACTTTATACAGAGCCTTATGCGGCAAACTATCAGACATCAAAAGAAGAGTTTATCCAGCCCTATATTGAGACTGCTGTTGCAGCAAATAAATGCGGGCTTGGCCTGAACGCAGGACATGACCTGAACCTTGATAATCTGCATTACTTTAAAACACATGTCCCTAACCTTCTTGAAGTCTCCATTGGCCATGCGCTGGTCTGCGATGCGCTGTATTATGGACTGGAGAATACAATAGGGATGTATTTGAGGGGGTTGAAATAGCCCACGGTTTTAACCTTGGGAAATAGGTTTCAACCGTGAGAGATTGGTCTCGGTCGTTGGATATCTACATGTAGTAAAATTGGTGAATAAAGGATGCCTAATTTGTAAAATATATAAATGGTTTAACTTTGTATAAAAATACTATAAGCGATATAGCACTCTATGAAACATATTGTTAATTTACTTGCTTTTTTATTATTGCTTTTAGTTTCATCCTGTAAAAAAAAGGATAATAGTCCTCCATCTACTGTTTTATTGTCCAAAATAGTTGACAATACTCCTGGCGATCCCGCTAATGGTCAGCCAATCCTCAGTATTTCCTACAATGGCAAGCAGATCAGCCAGGTATTAAGATATAATTATAATAACGGGTCTACTACCCCCGGTACTGAAACCCATATATTTATCTATAAAAGCAATTTGTTTGCAGGTACTACAATTTTGAATAATAATTATCCTTTCGGCATTGATACAACGGCGACTGTTGCAACTTATGTTGGCAACAACTTGAGCGCCATCCAGGATGCAAATTATCAGACTAACTTTGTTTATCCCAACGGCGCCATTGATATTAACGGCAATTATATTAACGGTTCCTTTGACGATAACTATACCCAGGATGAAAAACATAACTATAGCTCGGAAAACTATTCAATTAATGGAAGTAAGTCCAATGTGAGTACTCTTCAGTTTGATAACCAAAAAAACATAGTTGAAACTTTGCCCTTGTGGCAATATTTTTATGCAGAACAATCTTTACTGACATCTGAGCAAGGTTTTGGAGGCATTATCTTCAATGTTTTGCCTAATGCTAATAATACAGTGTATTGGGGGCCTTCTCCTGTTACGACTTTTTCATACGTCTATGGCTCAAATGGTTATCCTTCAAGCGTTGTCGTGAATTTTAATGGCGGCCAGGATCATGAGACTTATAGTTTTCAATATATTACTGTGCAGTAGGATATTTTAGATGTGCAGAAAAAGGCTTAACTTTCCCTCAGAGTCTCCTGCAAGGGGCTTTGAGGGTCTGCGCGCATCAGATTACTTCTTACCAAACCTCAGAGTCCACTTCGTGTTGTAAGTACCCCCTTAATCTCGGGTTAGCCGCAATAGCGTCAATTGATTTTCTTACAGAATTATATGCGTGATTGGGCAGGTTTCCTAATTCTTTAGATGGCCGGCGCTCTATAACAACCTTATATGCCACTTATCTCTTTTTCGGGCTATGTTTCTTATCCAGTTTGGCCTTAACATCTTCCCAGGGGATAAGAACCGGATTCTTTAACCGTTCCTTTGCTTCAAGCGCATCAAGAATGTCCTCAAGTAAACGGCGGTGTTTTCTTGCATCGAAAATTACTCTACTGGTTTTGCCTGCCTGGTCCCTTTCAATTTTAATTGCGGGTATGTTCATAGTCTATTCGTTGTACAGGTAACGTTGCAAAGATATAATTGATTCCTTAGTTTACATTAAATCTTGTACCTCAGCCCCAAAAGAATATCTGTGGAAGAGGAATTGCAAGGTTATACATGTCGAACCCAGGTGGCTCTGGCGGTAAGGAAAAGGCTGAAGTTCAGGCATGTCTAAAGGAATAAATATATCCGAGAAGGACAAACCACTTTAACTTTCCAAAACCTGCCTCGTTTAGACAAAATCATTGTATAATTGTATTAAATGAACCCCAAAAATTTCACAACAGCGACTTATACAGTATCCATTGAGGTTGCAAAATCTGCAAATGAAGTTTTCAATCATCTTATGCACGATGTTTCAAAATTCTGGCCGGAAGAATTTGAAGGTGAAAGCGCCAAACTAAATGATGAGTTTGTATTCAGGTCGGGGGAATCGCATTATTCAAAAAATAAGGTAATTGAGCTTGTGGCTGATAAAAAGGTAGTATGGCTCGTAACGGAAAGCATACGTAAACCGGACAATTTTGACTGGACTGGCACGAAAATGATCTTTGAACTAATCCCTAAAGGCGGCAATACCCTGGTTGAATTTACTTATGACGGAATTATTCTTGAAAATGAATATGACAGGTTAGTCATAGTATGTGATATGGTTATAAAAGAAAGGCTATACAGTTTGTTAAATCGTTAAACTATTTAACCCATAAACCCGGTAGGTTTGGAAACAATCGTCCAAAAACTCCAAAAAATATTTCATTATCCCTCAATTACTTGAAGGTTTTTTTTGAGGTTTAGCCAGCCACTTGGGGGGTGAGCTATATATGTGTAGTAGGCGTAAGGCAATAGGCGTAAGGCGTAAGTAAATAAATGAGACAATGCACAATTGGCTAACGCATCGTATTAATCTAAGCGCAATATCCTTTAATCTGTAAATCCTATGTACCGGACTTGTTCCGGCACCAGTTCAGACAATTTGCAACGAAGAAAACGCCCCTTAAAGCAATTTCAGATTGATAAATCATTGTTATCTATTGATACTTGTCAACGAGTTACGTGTTAAGTAATTGAAAATGAAACTATTAAAAAATGAAAAAAATGAAAACATTGATATATCAATGGGAAACAGCCCGGAAATGGTCAAAAATGAGGTTTTTCTGAAAAGAACAATGGGAAAGCAATGAAAAGGAGGTTTTTTAATCAAATGGGAATGGATAGTTCTAATGCAGGGCGGCATCTTAATTCCATCCAGATTGCGGGTCAAGCCCGCAATGACGGGAAGGATGAAGGGCGACATCTTAATTCCAACGGGGTTGCCACGCATTGCTTCGCAAAGCGCTCTCGCAATGACGGGAGGGATGGACACGCTTGCGCAAGCCAATTCTCAAATCCCCAAATTCTCAAATCCCCAAATTAACACATCATCACATTCGTTCATTCCCGCTTTTCACCGTAAATTTGTACCTGCTTTTATAAAGGTTTAGCAATTTTCACATCAAAAGTCAAAACACATCATGCTTCACAGATCAGATTATTTCGAGGACAGGCATATAGGGCCTAGCGCTGAAGACACCCAAAAAATGCTGGAAACCATTGGCGCTTCGTCACTGGATCAGCTTATTGATCAAACCATTCCGGCTTCTATCCGCAAAAAGAAGCCCATGGATCTGCCTCCTGCGCTCGGTGAACAGGAAATGCTTTTGGAACTGAAAAAGATCGCGGCTAAAAACAAGGTCTTCAAATCTTATATAGGGTTGGGATATTATGATTGCATTGTGCCGGGCGTTATCCAGAGAAATATTTTGGAAAACCCTGGATGGTACACTGCCTATACTCCCTACCAGGCAGAAATAGCCCAGGGCAGGCTTGAGGCGCTCATCAATTACCAGACGATGGTTATGGACCTCACAGGAATGGAAATTGCAAATGCCTCATTGCTTGATGAAGGCACTGCCGCCGCCGAGGCCATGCATATGTTGTATAATGAGCGCGGCAAAGACCAGGGCAACAAATTTTTTGTCTCTGAAAAAATATTTCCACAAACTGTTGACGTTCTCGAAACAAGGGCAAACCCTTTTGGAATACAGCTAATTTTCGGCGACCACAATACCTTCAAGTTCGACAAATCTTTCTTCGGCGGCATCATCCAATACCCTGATGCTGACGGAAATATCCATGACTACGCGAACTTTTGCAACCAGGCGCACGAACAGGGCGCATTCGTAACGGTCGCGACAGACCTGTTAAGTCTTGCGCTCCTTACCCCTCCGGGAGAGTGGGGAGCCGATGTGGTTGTCGGTTCATCGCAGCGTTTTGGCGTACCTATGGGATATGGGGGGCCTCATGCCGCATTTTTCGCTACCCGCGATAGTTTCAAACGCGAAATGCCTGGACGTATTATTGGCGTTTCTATTGACAGTCATGGAAGACCAGCTTATCGCATGGCGCTGCAAACCCGCGAGCAGCACATCCGCCGTGAAAAAGCAACCAGTAATATCTGCACAGCCCAGGTGCTCCTATCCGTCATGGCCAGTATGTATGCCGTTTATCATGGACAGGAAGGGATTAAAAACATTGCAAATCAGGTACATGGCGGCGCTAAAATCCTTAACGACAAACTAAAGGGACTTGGATATAAACAAACCAATGAGCATTTTTTTGATACCCTGAAAATAGAAATGGATGAAAACATGATCCCAACCTTTGTTGCCAAAGCTGAAAACGCAGGCATCAATTTCAGGTACGGTCCCGGTTTCGTTGGTATTGCGTTGAACGAAAATACAAGCGTTGATGACCTGAACGATATACTGGCTGTTTTCGGAAATGCAACTACATCCGAAGCAGAGTTTCAACATGCTTATGAGGCAAAATACAGGGAACATTTTGCACGAAAATCTGAATTCCTCACCCATTCCTGCTTCAATACCCACCATTCTGAAACGGAAATGCTCCGTTACATTAAGTCACTGGAAAACAAAGACCTGTCGCTGACACATTCCATGATCCCTTTAGGTAGCTGCACCATGAAACTGAACGCCACAACTGAAATGGTGCCCGTGACCTGGCCAGAGTTTGGAAGCATTCATCCCTTTGCCCCATTGGCCCAGGCAAATGGATACAAACAAATATTTGATGAGCTGACAGAATACCTGAAACAGGTCACTGATTTCGATGGTATTTCTTTACAGCCCAATTCAGGGGCCCAGGGCGAATATGCCGGGCTGCTGGTGATCCGTGAGTACTTTAAAGACCGCGGCGAAACGCATAGAAATATCGCGCTCATTCCGCAATCTGCCCACGGGACCAATCCTGCCAGCGCCGTGATGGCAGGCATGAAAGTGATCGTTACCAAAACGGACGAAAACGGCAATATAGATGTAGAAGACCTGAGACAAAAAGCCGAACAAAACAAAGACGAACTGGCCTGCCTGATGGTAACCTATCCTTCTACCCACGGGGTGTTTGAAGAAACCATCCAGGAAATCTGCAGCATCATCCACAGCTTTGGAGGCCAGGTATATATGGACGGCGCAAATATGAACGCCCAGGTTGGGCTCACCAGTCCCGGAAATATCGGGGCGGATGTTTGCCACCTGAACCTGCACAAAACTTTCTGTATTCCTCACGGCGGCGGCGGCCCCGGTATGGGCCCTATAGGTGTAGCCAAGCATTTAACGCCATATCTTCCGGGCCATCCTCTTGTAAAAACCGGCGGACCGAAAGCGATACACGCTGTATGCTCGGCTCCATGGAGCAGTGCAAGTATATTGCTTATCTCTTACACTTACATCCGCATGATGGGTACAAAAGGCCTTGAAGATGCCACAAAATACGCCATCCTGAATGCCAATTATATCAAAAACAGGCTGGATGGATATTATGATACTTTATATAGCGGTACGCATGGCCGTTGCGCGCATGAAATGATCCTCGACACACGCAAGTTCAAGCAAACAGCCGGGGTAGAAGTTGAAGATATCGCCAAACGTCTAATGGATTATGGCTTCCACGCGCCAACTGTATCCTTTCCTGTAGCCGGTACGCTGATGGTGGAACCAACGGAAAGTGAGCCTAAAATTGAACTCGACCGCTTCTGCGATGCCTTGATCTCTATTAAAAAAGAAATTGATGAAATTGAGCTGGGCCTGGCAGACAAAAATGATAATGTGCTCAAAAATGCACCACATACGCCTGATTCTGTGATCGCTGACGACTGGAACCATGCATACAGCCGCCAGAAAGCAGTTTACCCGCTGGACTGGGTGAAAACCAATAAGTTCTGGCCATCTGTAGGCCGCGTAAACAACGGCTACGGCGACAGGAATTTAGTTTGCTCTTGCCCGCCCGTGGAAGAGTACGAAGTGGTGGGGTAAGCTGGGGAAATGAGCAAGTATCAATGATAAATACAAAAAGCAACGGATATGGGTAAAACCAAACCTTATAATTCATTAAATTTGCAGAAACGCAAGTTATTAACTTTCTGAATTGTTATGAATATTAACTGGAGATCGCATATTACCACTAATCCAAAAATCCTCTTTGGTAAACCGATAATAAGGGATACCCGGATTCCAGTTGACCTGATATTAGAAAAGTTGGCAGGAGGAGATAAAAAAGAGGATATTCTGGAGGCCTATCCTTCGTTATCAAATGATGATATTATTGCCTGTCTGCTTTTTGCGGCTGAAACTGTTAAAAATGAGGTGATTTATTCAAAAGCCTCATAAGAATGCAATTATGGATTCTTTTACTGGGCTTAAGGACAACTTCTCTGTTCTGATGTCCAATGGTTTGAGAATAAAGAAGCATTGATTTAGGATATGATTTTCACTACAACTCCGTCCTAAAAACCTGGGTCTCGTTTTGGGTATCCCTTATAATGATATAATAATTCCCTTTGCCGAGCGCCAGTGCCTTATGGTTCTCGTCGTCTTCATTTTTTAACTCTATAATATCCACGGGAACCGCTTTGGAATAGTCCTCCCCTTCGTAGTAGGCAGAAACCATACAAGGGAATGGCAATGTGATGTTTCCCCGAAGAAAAATAGGCGTACGTCCATTTGCAAATACCCAATCCGGCCTACCATGTTTGTAAGTGGTGTTGGGATGATAAACGCAAACATCATACACATTCGGTAAATAGGGACTGCCCATTGCTTTTCCGGATGAATCTATTAAAACAGCGTCATAGCCAGGATGAATCAGCTTATAAAATGCATCTTCATATTCGGGCGATCCTTTTTCAGTAAAGGTGGTCTGGTCAATACAAAAAGGTTCTATACCTGTATATTCCTTTAGCCTCATTTCCATTGTCTCAATTTTTTTCGAGCTTTTTGCAAGATGTCCATAGCCACAGTAAATGATGAATTTGGCGTCAGGATTTGCATCAAGAAATGCTTTGACATGTTGGGCTTGTTCGATCTCACGTTTTTCAGGAGTGTATTCGCCAGACTTAAATGAAGCTTCATAACCAAATACATAATAGCCATCATCGATTGCCGCACGTATCATATTTCCGAACTGCGGCTGTTTGGAATAATAACCGGTGCCCTGTACGGGATATTTTTGGGCATTCAACTCAGAATCTTTATGATAGGGCATGGTTTCACAACCTAAAAACCGATAGACCTCTTTGTAAAGATCCCCAAGCAATGATTCAACAAACACCCTGTGCTGCGGCTGATGATGCGCTTCGTTTATCATTATGATACGCTCTTTTTTAGTCCTTTCAATAATATAGTCATGCGCATTTATTGGTTTGAATTTGTGAAACCAGGCACTGTCGTCTTTAGTAAGTATCTGACCTTTCTGGCTAAGGTTTGTACTGTCCCATTCTTCCAAATCATCTTTATAGTCAATAATAAAAGAAAGCTCGGCTGCCTTTTGCTCGAAATCCGTTTCTTTTGAAGTGTCATTAAAAACATGCCTCATTATAGAATCGGAAAACTGGTAAGGGAGTTGTTGTGCAGAACAAAAAACCGGGTAAGCAAATAATAAAAAGAAAAGAATGGTTTTCATTGGCTTAAAAATATGTGATCAATCTATGGAAATGAAATCCTATTCTGTCCAGTTCTCAAGTTCAATTCCGTGGATTTTCGTAAAATGATCAGTATTGTTTGTAACCATTATCAGGTTTTGTTTGACCGCGGTTACGCCAATCAAAAGGTCAAAATCATCAATAGATGTCCCCGCTTTTCTTAACCTTGCCTTCTCTTTTGCATAGAGGTCAAGCGAATGGAAGATAGGGATAATTTTTATACCTGTCAAAAAGTTGTCAAGGACTATTTGGTTTTTTTCTTTATGAACGCTATTCTCAACGCCAAATTTCAACTCGGCAAGGGAAATCTCGGAAATAAAGCAATTTTCAGGATCGGCTCGTTCAAATTTTTGCTTCAGGTTAAACTTACCTTTTATATAGTAAATACAGATGTTTGTATCTATCAGGTACTTTTTCAAAACCCTTCAATTTGGCGGCCAAACTTCCTGCTTCCACGAATCTCCTGAATCATTTTTTCGGCGGATTTACCTGCTTCCCAAGCCCCAAAGGATTTATAAAAATGTTTTTTACTTCTTTTAACGTCGGTTTTTACGGATAAGCTCAGTTTTGAAATAAGGTCAAGTTTACTTCCCGCGCTCAAATTTTCAAGCAAGTGCAAATAACCGTCAATCAATGAATTATTTATATCTATGACTTTCATACGTTCAAAATTAGTAAATTTTGCAGTGAGGTATTATCAAAACTCTTATTCTTTAACATTCTTTTATGAAATTGAGTTTCATGCGGGATCCGGCTCGCGGTTTTTCAGTTTGGAAATGGAAAGCATACTTTATCTTTAGGAATATTTTGGGCCGCCCAATTTTTAAATAACTCATTACTCCATCTCCTCCAGTGCCATCCTCAACTCATTCTCAGTCTTTTTATCCTTATGTAGTTTTGCCAGTTCTATTCCTTTATTCAAAAGTTCAATTGCCCCGGCACTATTTCCCATATTGGCCTGTAGCAACCCCGCCTGGTAATAGACCGGCAGGTAACCGGGCTGATGTTGGAGGATTAGCGAATAATATTCCATGGCTAGCCCGTCTTGCCCGGCTGCCTCATATTCAAAACCGACGGCATAAAGCAGGAATGGGTCGCGGGGTTGTTTTTCCAGCATTTCGAGCAATTTATCGAGGCGGCTGTTTGACATATATATTTTTGTATTTTTGCACTTTAAACTTGAGCAATAAAAAGCCAGCATGAAGATTTTACTTTGCGCCAGCAAAACCCCTGATACAACTACAAAAATAAACTTCTCTGCCGATAAAAAGTCCCTCGACA
>Ga0134126_10004474_pt1 | contig 17481 bp, 17 predicted proteins | sample KB31752_FD_96881 | JGI IMG/M metagenome (GOLD analysis project Ga0134126, IMG submission 96881) | Terrestrial soil microbial communities with excess Nitrogen fertilizer from Kellogg Biological Station, Michigan, USA - KB3-175-2 | ecosystem: Environmental > Terrestrial > Soil > Unclassified ...
CGGGAAGGTCTCCTGTGTTCCCTGCGCGCGGGCCGCGCAATCCTCATTCAGCGGACACAACGCGCAGGCCGGCTTCTTCGGCGTGCAGATCGAGGCGCCGAGATCCATCAGCGCCTGCGCGCTGTCGCCGGCGCGAGGCTTCTCGCCGCCGGCGCGGGACGCACCGAGCAAGGTCGCGGCCAATTGCTGGATTCTCGGCTTCGCCTGCGGCAGCGGATCTTCCACGGCAAACAGCCGCGACACCACCCGCTCGATATTGCCGTCGACCGGCATGGTGCGGCGGTCGAACGCGATCGCGGCAATCGCCGCGGCGGTGTAGCGCCCGATTCCCGGGAGGCTGCGCAAGCCCTCTTCGCTATCCGGAAAGACGCCGCCATGCTCGTGCATCACCGCGAGCGCACACGCATGCAGGTTGCGCGCACGCGAATAATAGCCAAGTCCGGCCCACACGCGCAGGACATCGTCGAGCGAGGCGCCGGCCAGTGCAGCCACGTCGGGCCAGCGCGCCACGAATTTCAGGAAGTAGGGACCGACAGCCTTGACCGTCGTCTGCTGCAGCATGATCTCCGACAGCCAGACCCGGTACGGATCGGCGCGCTCGCCGGCGCCCGCCCGCCACGGCAGCTTGCGGCGATGGCGGTCGTACCAGGCCAGCAGCAGCGCGGGGCGATCGTCGCCCTCCGGCGCTACGACCTGTCCTTTTCGCGGAGCTGTTTTGAGTTGGGACACGACATACCATAGGATGAGAATCGTTGCCTGACCAGCATTGCGAACTATAACGCGACGCGTTATAGTTCGTCATGATCCAAAGTTTTGCCGATTCCGAGACGGAATTGATCTGGTCGGGACGGCAGAGCCGAAGATTGCCGCCGGACATTCAGAATGTCGCGCTGCGAAAGCTTCGCCTTCTGAATCAGGCCCGGTTGCTCAATGACCTGCGCGTTCCGCCCGGCAATCGGCTCGAAGCCTTGAAGGCGAACCGGCAGGGACAGCACTCGATCCGGATCAATGACCAGTGGCGCATTTGTTTCGTTTGGCATGAGGGAGGACCGATGCATGTCGAAATCGTCGACTACCACGGCTAAGGGCGGACTGTTGCGCAACCCGCGTCCCGGCGAAATCCTTCTTGAAGAGTTCCTCAAGCCTATGGGTCTGAGCCAGAACGCCCTGGCGCGTGCGGTCCATGTCGCGCCTCGCCGCATCAACGAGATCGTGCTGGGCAAGCGCGACATCACCGCCGATACCGACCTTCGGCTCGCGCGCTATCTCGGTGTCTCGGAGGGTTTCTTCCTCGGGCTCCAGATGGATTACGACTTGATGCAGCGAAGGCGACAGATCGATCGTGACCTCAAGGCTATCCGCCCGCGCGCGGCGTAATCGGGACTGCCGGACCCGGCAATGATATAATCCGCCAATGTCCAAGCCCCGCCCGGTCAGCGCAAAGCCCCTCTCCGTCCTGCTCAGCGACGTGTTCTCCGACGCCTATGCCAAGCAAGGCTTTGCGGCGCGTGAACTGGTGACGCGCTGGGCGGAGATCGCTGGAGCGGAGATCGCCGCCCATTCCGAGCCCCTGAAGATGCAGTGGCCGCGCCCGGTCGAGGGCCAGCCGCAGCAGCCGGCTACGCTGGTGCTGCGCGTCGAGGGCCCGATGGCGCTGGAGATCCAGCACACCTCCGACGTCATCCTGCAACGGGTCAACCGCTTCTTCGGCTGGAGCGCGGTCGGAAAGCTTGCCCTGCGGCAGGCGCCGCTGTCGCGGAAAGACCGCCCTTCCCGCCCCGGCGCTCCCGACCCGAAGGCGGTTGCGGAAATCGAGGGGACCCTGTCCTCGGTGGAGGACGAACAATTGCGCGCCGCGCTGGCGCGTCTGGGAGCCGCAATCAAGCGAAATTGACGCTTTTGCCCATGCGGCTGGACGTGGCTGGCCATTGCCACAAAGACCGTTTCAAGCTAGCGAACGGCTGCTTTGTTGGGACAAATCGCGCGCTGAGACGCCAATCCGGGAGCCGAACTTGATCATTACGCGCCGTGTCTTTACTGCCGCCCTGTCATTGACTGCACTGGCCGCCATCGCAGGCCTTTCGCCGCAGCTCATCATCCCCGAAGTCATGGCGCAGACCGCTGCCGATGTCGCCAAGCCCGTATCGCTGCCGGACATGGCGTTGGGCCCGGCGAATGCCAAGGTCACCATCACCGAATTCGCCTCCATGACCTGCCCGCATTGCGCCGCCTTCAACGCGGAAACATTTCCGAAGATCAAGTCGGAATATATCGACACCGGCAAGATCCGGTACATCTTCCGCGAGTTCCCGCTCGACGTCAAAGCCGCCGCCGGCTCGATGCTGGCGCGCTGCATCGCCAAGGGCGACGCGCAAAAATATTTCGCGGTCACCGACCTGTTGTTTCGCTCGCAGGGCGACTGGGTGATGAAGGACACCACGGAGACGCTGGAGCGGATCGGAAAGCAGGCGGGGCTCAGCAAGCAGGAGGTCGACGATTGCCTGAAAGACCAGGCGCTGCTCAACAAGATCTCCGCCGACCAGAAATACGCCAGCGACGTGCTGAAGGTGGACTCCACGCCGACCTTCTTCGTCAACGGCGAGCGAATCAAGGGTGAGGCCTCGATCGAGGAATTCGAGAAGAAGATCAACCCGCTTCTGAAGGGCAGCTGATCTGCCGCCGCATGATTCGGACCCGCAGGTCCCGCGTTAGCGCGAAGTGGGAACCGGCTTTCCGAAAAGATGATGCTCAATCGAGAATCTCAAGCGCGAGCACGCTGATCGCTGCGGTCAAGATTCAATTTCAGCGATAACCCCAGCAAAAGGCTTGGGAAAAGCGGGCTCGCCCGATTGCCCCCGGGCCACGGCAAAGCCATTGTCGCCGGCCTATAGAGGCGCCAAAAGCGACTCGACCCCACATCGACATTGCCTTCTATGGTATTGTCCGGGCAGGGAGATTCGCGCCCTGCCAAGAGAGATTCGTGTTCATGAAGCTGACGCGCCTTCGCCTCCATGGTTTCAAGTCGTTCGTAGAACCCACTGACTTCGTGATCGAACCGGGGCTAACCGGTGTCGTCGGCCCGAACGGCTGCGGCAAGTCGAACCTGGTCGAGGCGCTGCGCTGGGCGATGGGCGAGACCTCGCACAAATCGCTGCGCGCCGCCGACATGGACGCTGTGATCTTCGCCGGCTCCGGCAACCGCCCGGCACGCAACCATGCCGAAGTGGTGATGACGATCGACAATTCCGACCGCTCGGCGCCCGCCGCCGTCAACGACAGTCAGCTCCTCGAAATCTCCCGCCGCATCGAGCGCGAGGCGGGCTCGGTCTATCGCATCAACGGCCGCGATGTGCGCGCGCGCGACGTGCAGATCCTGTTTGCCGATGCCGCGACCGGCGCGCGTTCGCCGGCGCTGGTGCACCAGGGCAAGATCGGCGAGATCATCCAGGCCAAGCCCGAGCAGCGCCGCCGCGTGCTGGAAGACGCCGCCGGCGTCGCCGGCCTGCATGCCCGACGCCACGAAGCGGAGCTCCGCCTGAAGGCAGCGGAAACCAACCTCACTCGCGTCGAGGACGTGATCGGCCAGCTTGCGGGCCAGATGGACGGCTTGAAGAAACAGGCACGCCAGGCGATCCGCTACCGCGAGGTCGCAGCCAGGGTGCGCAAGGCGGAAGCGATGCTGTTCCATCTGCGCTGGCTCGAGGCCAACGCGGACGTTACGGAATCCGCGCATACCCACGACCTCACCGTGCGCGAGATGGCGGAGCGCACGCGCGAGCAGGCCGGAGCTGCGCGGATCCAGGCGCTGCGCGCCGCCGAACTGCCGGCGCTCCGTGATGGCGAAGCCCGCGCCGCCGCCGGCCTGCAGCGGCTCACCAATGCCCGCGACATGCTCGACCGCGAGGAGGAGCGCGCCAAGGAGCGCGTCGCCGAGCTCGATCGCCGGCTGACGCAGTTTGCCGCCGACATCGCCCGCGAGCAGCAGCAGAGCACGGACGCCGACATTGCGCTGCAGCGCCTCGACGCCGAAGACGCTGAGCTCAAGGACGAGATCAAGTCGCGCGTCGAGAAGCGCTCCGGCGTCGACGAGCGCGTCGCAGCCGCCGAGGCAACGCTTGCCGACACCGAGCGGCTGTTCACCGAGCTCACCACCGCGCTCGCCGATCTCACCGCCAAGCGCAATCAGCTCGAAGCCAGCGTCCGCAGCCATCGCGACCGGCTCGCCCGGCTCGACCAGGACATCGCTAACGTCCAGGCCGACGAGCGGAAGCTCGCGCAGGAGACCGCCGGCCTCGGTGACCTTGCGGCGCTCGCAACCGCCATGGAGACCGCGCAACACGATCGCGCCCAGTCGGAGGCCGCGGCGCAGGAAGCCGAGGCTGCCCACGTCGTGGCCCGCGCCAGGCTCGAAGCCTCCCGCAGTCCGCTCGCAGAGGCCGAGAAGCGCGTGCAGCGGCTCGAGACCGAAGCGCGCACCATTTCCAAGATCGTCAACGGCGAGACCAAGAATCTCTGGCCCCCGATCATCGACGGCGTCACAGTCGCCAAGGGTTTTGAGAAGGCGCTAGGCGCCGCGCTGGGCGATGATCTCGACGCGCCGGTCGATCCCTCGGCGCCGCTGCGCTGGACGGTCGCAGGTAGTAACCACGACGATCCCTCACTTCCCGCGGGCGCCGAGCCGCTCGCCGCGCATGTGCAGGCGCCGCCCGAACTGACGCGCCGGCTGAAGCAGATCGGCGTCGTGCCCAAAGAGCGCGGCGCGGAGCTGACCTCGCAGCTCAAGACCGGACAGCGCCTGGTGTCGCCCGAGGGCGACGTCTGGCGATGGGACGGCTTTGTGACCGCCGCTCACGCTCCAACCGGCGCCGCCCGGCGGCTTGCCGAGCGCGCGCGGCTGGTCGATATCGAGCACGAGCTGGAGCAGGCCCGTTCCGACGCATCAGCCAAGCGCCAGGCGCTGGAGACGGCCGACGCTGAGGTAAAGGGTGCCGCGCAGGCCGAGAGCGCCGCGCGCGAAGCCTGGCGCGCCGCCCAGCACGAGGCGGACGCCGCGCGCGAGCGCCATGCCGCGACCGAGCGCGAGATCAACCGTCATGCCGCGCGCAAATCGGCGCTGTTCGAAGCCTACAGCCGCCTCACTATCGACCGCACCGAGGTCGAGGGCGCGCATCAGGATGCAGCCGCCGCGCTTGCCGAGCTGCCTCCAAGTCTTGAGACCGAAACGAAGCTTGCCGCCGTTCGCGCCGACATCGAGAACCACCGCCGCCTGGCTGCGCAAGTGCGCGCCGAGGCGCAGGCGCTCGCCCGCGAGGCCGAGCTTGCCGACCGCCGCGTGCAGGCGATCCTCACCGAGCGCAATGACTGGACCAACCGAAAGGCCAGCGCCGCCTCCCAAGTCGCCACCGTCGAGGCCCGCATTGCCGAAGTTCGCGCCGAGCGCAACGAGTTGGAGAATGCGCCCGCCGTGTTCGCCGAGAAGCGCAGCGCGCTGATCTCTGAAATCGAGCACGCCGAGAGCGACCGCCGCCTCGCCGCCGATGCGCTTGCCGCGGCCGAGAACGCGATGGCCGAGACCGACCGCGCCGCCAAGGCCTCGCTGGAGGCGCTCTCGAGCGCCCGCGAAGCCACGGCCCGCGCCGAGGAGCGCATGCAAAGCGCCAAGCGCCGGCTTGCCGATGTCGAGCGCGAAATCCACGACATGCTCGAGATCGAGCCGCAGGCGGTGGCCGGGCTTGCCGATATCGAGCCGGGCACCGAGCTGCCGCCACTCCCCGAGATCGAGGAGAACCTGGAAAAGCTCCGCCGCGACCGCGAGCGGCTCGGCGCGGTGAACCTGCGCGCCGAGGAAGAGCTGCGCGAGGTCGAGGTCCAGCACGCGACGCTCGCGACCGAACGCGACGACCTCGTCGAAGCCATCAAGCGCCTGCGCCAGGGCATCCAGAGTCTCAACCGCGAGGCGCGCGAGCGCCTGCTCGCCTCGTTCGCGACGGTCAACGATCACTTCAAGCATCTGTTCACCAAGCTGTTCGGCGGCGGCGAGGCCGCGCTGCATCTGGTCGAGAGCGACGATCCGCTCGAAGCGGGGCTGGAGATCATTGCCAAGCCGCCGGGCAAGAAGCCGCAGACGCTGTCGCTATTGTCCGGCGGCGAGCAGGCGCTGACCGCACTGGCCCTTATCTTCGCGGTGTTCCTGACCAACCCCTCGCCGATCTGCGTGCTGGACGAGGTCGACGCCCCGCTCGACGATCACAACGTCGAGCGCTTCTGCGATCTCCTGCACGAAATGACCTCGACCACCGCGACGCGCTTCATCATCATCACGCACAACCCGATCACCATGGCGCGGATGAACCGGCTGTTCGGCGTCACCATGGCCGAACGCGGCGTGTCGCAGCTCGTCTCCGTCGCGCTCGATGAGGCGGTCAAGATCCTCGACCAGAACGTGGCATAAGGGATGCCGTCATTCCGGGCGGTGCGAAGTGCGAACCCACCTGCTCGTCATTGCCGGGCTTGACCCGGCAATCCATCACTCATCAATAAGCTTCTTTCGTTAGAGGATGCGCGGGTCAAGCCCGCGCATGACGAGTGAGGATAGTCCCGGAATGACGCGGAGTGACGGGTAAGCGATGATCCCTCCCGATCTTCCCGCCGCGCTCAAGGCCTCGCTGGAGGCGAAACTGGAGGGCCTGTCGCGGGGCGACGTGGCGGCCCGCGCGGCGGCAATCTCCAGGACCTACCGCGAGGGCGGCACCTCGGGCGCGATCAGGTCGGAAACCGATGCGCTGGCCTACGCGCTGGCGCGGATGCCGGCGACCTATGCGGCCGCGACGGCATGCCTGAACGCGCTCAGCGAAGCGCGGCCGGATTTCGCACCTCAAACGCTGCTCGATGCCGGCGCGGGCCCGGGCACCGCCAGTTGGGCTGCGGAGCAAGCGTTTCCATCGCTGGCATCGTTTACCCTGCTGGATGCCAACCACGCGTTGCGCGCGCTTGGGCTCGACCTTGTGCGCGACAGCCCGCGCGTTCGCGAGGTCAGCTACAAGCTCGGCGAGGCCCGCGACGCGCTCGCGAAAACCGATGCGGCCGATCTCGTCATCGCGAGCTATTTGATTGGCGAGCTCGGCGAGGCCGAACGCCGATCGTTGGCGGAGGCGATGTGGGAGAAAACCCGCGACACACTCCTGGTCGTCGAGCCTGGCACACCCGTGGGCTACGCGCGCATCCTTGCGCTGCGCGCGCATCTGACCGCCGCGGGCGCGCATGTGGCGGCGCCGTGCCCGCATGAGCGGAACTGTCCGCTGATCCCGCCCGACTGGTGCCACTTCTCCCAGCGGCTTGCCCGCTCGCGCGCGCACAAGCAGATCAAGAGCGCCGACGTGCCGTTCGAGGATGAGCGGTTTTCATACGTTGCACTGACGCGCACGCCGGTGGCGCGACACTTTTCCCGCGTGCCGGCACAACCCGTCGTCGGCAAAGCCGGGATTTCCGCAAAACTCTGCACCACCGATGGCCTCGCCATCGCAAAGGTTCCGCGCCGTGACAAGCAAGCCTATGCTCAAGCGCGGCATTGGCGCTGGGGCGATACGACCATGGGAAAAAGTTAACGGCTTCCAGAGCTTACCGTTGAACCCGGAGCTTCTTGCATCGGACCAGGAGGAACCCCACCTCGTCTTCGCTGACGCTCGTCTTCATTCTTATTAGATTATCCGCTTATTCGTCCCATCAGGAGTTTCTCCATGTCGTCCGGCTGGATCGTTCTTGGCGTCATCGTCGTCCTCGTCCTCTTTGCCTTCGGTGCCTATAACCGGCTGGTTGCGCTCGGCCAACGCGTCAATCAGGCCTTTGCCGACATCGATGTGCAGCTCAAGCAGCGCCACGACCTCGTCCCGAACCTGGTCGAGACGGTGAAGGGCTATGCCGCGCACGAGCGCGGCACGCTCGACGACGTCGTCAAGGCGCGAGGGGCAGCGATGTCGGCGCAGGGACCGGCGCAGATGTCGGCGGCGGAGAATCAGCTTTCCGGCGCGCTCGGCCGGCTGATCGCACTGTCCGAATCCTATCCGGACCTCAAGGCCAATGCGAACTTCCAGCAACTGGCGGGCGAGCTCTCCGATCTCGAAAACAAGATCGCCGCGAGCCGCCGCTTCTTCAACAACGCCGTCCAGGAATACAACACCGGCATCCAGCAGATGCCGGCGGCGCTATTCGCCGGCATGTTCGGCTTCACCAGGAAGGACTTCTTCGACCTCGGCACCAGCCGCGCCGAAGTCGAGGCCGCGCCGAGCGTGAAGTTCTAAAGATATAGGTGGCGCCGCCGATGACACTCTTTCGTCATTCCGGGGCACCGCGAAGCGGTGAGCCCGGAATCCATATCCACACCGCGCTTGCGGCTTGCCGCATTCGCGGCAAACAAAAGAAGAGCGCACTTGTTTTTTGAATTTTGCGCGAATGGCCCAAGGGCCAAGCGCGCTCGTGGGTATGGATTCCGGGCTCGCGCCATTGGCGCGCCCCGGAATGACGGTGCTTAATCATGGCCGCGTACGGTCTCTATACCCACATCGCCGCGAACAGGACGCGGTCGATGATCCTGCTCGCGAGCCTGTTCGGGCTGGTCTATGTGGTCGTCTATGCCGGCGGGCTGATCATCGAGGTCCTGCACAACGGCGGTGCCACAGCGTCCTATTACCTGCAGGCCGCGCTCGCCGACGTCGTCCACTCGCTGCCTTATTCGACAGGTGCGGTGATCCTCTGGATCATCATCGCCTATTTCTTCCACCAGTCGATCATCGACACCGTCACCGGCGGCGAGGACGTCACGCGGCTACAGCAGCCGCGGCTCTACAACCTCCTGGAAAACCTCTGCATCTCCCGTGGCATTGCGATGCCGAAGCTGAAGGTGATGGAGAGCGAGGCGCTGAATGCCTTCGCGACCGGCCTCAATCCGCGGCAATATGCGGTCACCGTCACTACGGGCCTCCTGAACAACCTGAACGACCAGGAGATCGAGGCCGTGCTCGGCCACGAGCTTAGCCATATCAGGAACGGCGATGTGCAGATGATGGTGATCGCGGTCATCATCGCCGGCGTGGTCGGCTTCTTCGCCGAGCTGTTGTTCCGCGGCTTTTCCAATTTCGGCTACATCCCGTGGGGCGGCGGATCGTCATGGTCGTCGCCCTCATCGTCCTCGTCGGGCAGCGGCAGCGACCGCAGCGACCGCAGGGGCGGCGGCGCGGCGATTCTCATCATCATCGTCGCAGTGGTGTTGATCATCCTCGCCTGGGCACTGTCGCAGTTCGTCAAGCTCGCGCTGTCGCGCTCGCGCGAGTACCTTGCGGATGCAGGCTCGGTGGAATTGACAAAAAATCCCGACGCCATGATCTCGGCACTGCGCAAGATCGAAGGCCGCGGCGAATTGCCCGGCGCCACCTCGGCCGTGATGGAACTCTGCGTCGACAATCCGCGCGAGGGTTTTGCCGACCTGTTTGCGACCCATCCTTCGGTCGAATCCCGCGTCGAGGCGCTGGTGAAATATGCCGGCGGCCGCTACGAGGGTCCGCTGGCGCTGCCGATGCAGCCGACCGGGGAAGAAGACCAGAGCGATCGGCTGGGAAGCGATCAGATATCGCCGCCCCTGCCCCGACCGCTGGGCCCCTGGGACGATCCGGCCGGCGCCCCGAAAGGTGCTCCCGACACCTCGCCACCACCGTGGCCCGGCCCGTCAGCTGACCCATCATCTGGCCCGTCTTCTGGTCCTTGGGCCAATCGAACCGGCCCATGGGGCCGGCATTAGCGGACGATCCGCCACGAGGGCTGGATTAAACGCTTATCGACGACGCTCCGAATTGAATTCTCCCTTGTTTCTGCCATGTTCGCGCCCAAACAAGATACGGGGACCGGCCGGCCACTGAGGTCGGAGGCGTTTTAAGCGACGGCGTGTTAAGGGGCGGATATGGCGAAGCCGGCAGTGATCGTGGTGGGCGCGGACAAGGGCGGGGTCGGCAAGACCACGGTCTCGCGCACCTTGCTCGACTATTTCAATGCAAACAACGTGGGCACCCGGGCGTTCGACACCGAATCCCCGCGGGGCACGTTGAAGCGTTTCCACCCTGATATCACCGAGATCGTCGACATGACGTCGACGGCCGACCAGATGAAGATCTTCGACACGCTGAACACGGTTGTGCCGTCGGTCACCGTGATCGATGTCCGCGCCGGCCTGCTCTCGCCGGCTTTGGCCTCGCTCCGCGACATCGGCTTCCTCGACGCCGCCAAGGGCGGTCAGATCACCTTTGCCGTCTTCCACATCCTTGGCCCCTCGATCGCCTCGCTAGACGAAATCGCGGAAACCGCCAACTTCATGGCCGGGGCGAAGTATTTCCTGGTGAAGAACTTCATCAACGACACCCAGTTCTTCCAGTGGGATCAGGCGACCCATAATTCCTATTTCCACCGCATCAAGGATGCGACCGACCTCACCATCCCCAAGCTCAACGAGATGGCCTATGAGCAGGTCGAGGTCGCGTCCGTCCCGTTCCTGAAATTCGTCGCCAACAAGGGCCCCCACGACGACGCCGCCAACTATTCCTTCGTGCTGCGCGGCTATGTGCGGCACTGGCTCGCCAATGTCTGGAGCGAGTTCGACCGCATCAAGCTCACCGACATCGTCGGCGCCGGCAAAGCCGTGCCGCGGAGCAGCGAAAAATAATTTTCGCTGCCTCGCGCAATTCGGCTGGATTAGCGGGAAAAATCTCCTGATATAGGCGGACATGCCCGCCACGCCCGTCTACATCATCTGCTCGCCCCGCCCGCAGGTCGGCAAGACGCTGGTCGCGCGGCTGCTCGGCGAGTTCCTGCTCCTGAAGAACGGCAGCGTGCTCGCCTTCGACATCAATCTCAAAGAGCCGTCGCTGCTCGACTATCTGCCCACTATCACCGAGACCGCCGACGTCATCGACACCCACGGCAAGATGCAGCTCATGGACCGCATCATTATCGATGACGGCGTGAGCAAGGTGATCGATCTCGGCTTCCACGCTTTTGACGAGTTCTTCAAGATGAGCGAGGAGATCGGATTTTTGAAGGAAGCAGCGCGTCGCAATGTCGCGCCGATCATCCTGTTCGTGGGCGACACCGACCGCGTCTCGTGGCGTTCGCACGAGATGCTGAGGGAGCTGATCCCCCTGCACAATCTGATTGTAATCGACAACGAGTACGTGGTGCGCGGCGAATTGCCGGCGTCGATGGCGCTCGGCCGCGTCCTGCCCTTGACCGCGCTGCCGACGTTCCTCAAGACCTATATCGACCGCCTGACCTTCTCCTTCACGAGCTATCTGCGTCAGGAGAAGGATTCGTCTACCGAGCTGCACCAATGGATCCGCCGGAACTATTACATGTTCCGCGAGCTCGAGCTGAATTTGATCTTGCAACGGTCGTGATCGACTGTCGTCCCGGCCGACCCGCGGCCCGAAATCGAACGAATTCTAATCCTTCCCCGGCTGTTGCGCGCCTTGATCTGTGCCTTCGTCCTTGCCTTGGTCCGTGCCTTGGTCCGTGCCTTGGCCCGGTCCGCCTGTCGCATGGCCGGCTTGAACGGCTTGCCATGCGGCCTTCGCCGCCGGCGGTAAATTGTCCATGCGCTTCAAGAACAGCGTCAGCGTCCAGATTTCCTGGTCGTTGAGAACGTGCTGCCATGCGGGCATGCCGGTCCAGCGGATGCCGTGCTTGATCTTCCAGAACGTCCAGCCTTCCGGATCATCTTCAACGCCCTCGGAGGCCAGCTGCGGCGGCTTTGGGTTTTCACCTTTGGCGATCGGCGTGGCCGAGCTGTCGCCCGCGGCGGTGCCGTGGCAAACAGTGCAATGCGTGGCATAGAGCTGCACACCGGCTTTCAGGTTGTCATCATTGGCAGCGACCGGATTGGCGCCCTTCGGCGCATCCCTGTCGAGCGTGGCGTGCAGCGAGGTTCCTGCGGCCCATCGCTCAAGCGGGCTCGGCTTGGCATCTGCATTGGCTGGAATCGCCCCGCGCGTCAGACCGAAGTAAACGACGCCGCAGCCGACGAGTACGGCGACAACGATTCCCAGGATAAAGCCGCGAAAGAACATCCTGATTCTCCGACGGGAGCAAAACCTGCCGGAACAGAACCGAGCGGCAAACTCATGGTTCCTGCCGCGTCGAGATGACAAACAGACGCCAGCAGAGTTGATGCTCGTGGCCGACGCTGGCAGCGCACACAAAGCACAAGCTGTCGTCAGGGCGCGGTCGCACTTCAATCGTCGCCCCGAGCCTCGTCCCTGCGCCATCGTCTCGGCGCGTCGACGGGCCGATCACGCTGCAGCGCCGCAGGCCAGTTCCCGCGCCGGAACAGATGCAGATGCACCACACATCGTAAATATTGGTGCATGGCTGTCGCGTCGCGGTCCGAAACAAGAATTCCAGATTACGATCATGCATCGATTCCAGGGCGGCGAACCGCCCGGTCAGCGGCCGCAACGTCGGTCAATTCAAGAGGGGACGATGCCAATTAATCTGCTTTGCGTTCGCGGCGTGCAAGTTGCCGCCTGTGTCGTGGTGTGCCTCGCGCTGTGGCCTTCCGTCAGCCAGGCCTTTACCGAGGAAGATCAGCGACGGCTTTGCACACCTGACGTCTTTCGGCTCTGCTCCTCGGAAATTCCCAGCCGCGAGCGAATTATCGCCTGCATGAAACGGCAGCGGGCCAGCCTGAGCCCAGGATGCCGCAGCGTGTTCGGCAAGCCCGCGCAATCCGCATCGGCAAACAGCGATCGCTACAACGAACACTATAACGATCACGATCATTACAGCGATCGCTATAACGATCGCTACAGCGATCGTTGGTAGCGTCGATCGCTGTTTGCATGCCGGTAACCCCTCTGCCGGAAGCTTCCGCATCCGGAGCCGGCGTCGGCCGCGCTACCCGCCGCTTCAATGCCCCTCGAAACTCATCAGCGTGCGCACGGGCACATCCATCGCGCGCAGTTTCGCCGCGCCGCCGAGATCGGGCAGATCGATGATGAAGCAGGCGGCCAGCACATTGGCGCCGATCTGGCGCAACAGCTTGACCGCGCCCTCGGCTGTGCCGCCGGTCGCGATGAGATCGTCGACCAGAACCACCCGCTCGCCGGGATGCACGGCATCCGCGTGCATTTCCATCTCGTCGAGGCCGTATTCCAGCGAGTAGGCGATCCGCACGGTGGTGTGCGGCAGCTTGCCTTTCTTGCGGATCGGGACAAAGCCCGCGGACACCTGGTGGGCGACTGCGCCGCCGATGATGAATCCGCGCGCCTCGATGCCGGCGACCTTGTCGATCTTCGAGCCGGCCCAGGGATGCACCAGTTCGTCGACGGCGCGCCGAAAGGCGCGCGGATCCGCCAGCAGCGTGGTGATGTCGCGAAACAGGATGCCCTGCTTGGGATAATTCGGGATGGTGCGAATGCTGGATTTCAGATCGAGATCGAAGGTCATCAGATCCTCTCATCAACAGTCATTCCGGGGCGATGCGAAAGCATCGAACTATGGTGCGCAATTGCGCACCTGAGAATCTCGAGGTTCCGGGTCTGGTGCTTGCGCACCATCCCGGAATGACGAGTATGAAAATTCCATCTTCACACCGCAGCCAGCCGGAACGCATTCTCGACAATACGCAATCCCACCTCGCCGCCAAGCGACATCAGCGATTCCGGGTGAAACTGCACGCCGCCGACCGGCAGCGTCTTGTGCTCGAGCGCCATCGCCACCCCGTCCTCAGTCGACGCGGTGACGTCGAGCACCTCGGGCATCGAATCGCGCTCGACATGCAGCGAATGATAGCGACCGATCACGATCTCGTTCGGCAGGCTTCGCATCAGCCGCCCGCCCCTCACCTGCACCCGCGACGGCCGTCCATGGGCGGGCTGGCCGAGCTGGCCGAGCCTGCCGCCGAAATATTCGCCGATCGCCTGCACGCCGAGGCAGACACCGAAGATCGGCAGCTTCTTTTCGATCGCGGTATCGATGGTGGAGGCGATCTTGAAATCCTCCGGCCGCCCGGGTCCCGGCGATAGCACCAGGAGATCCCACTTCTTCCGATTCAGCATCGCTTGCGCGTGCACGTAACGCACCACGGTGACGCTGGCGCCCACCTGGCGGAAATAGTCCGCAAGCATATGCACAAAACTGTCGTCGTGGTCGATCAACAGCACCTGCTTGCCGAGCCGGTCGCGTCCGGTGCAACGTCCGACAGCGGTTTCGGCGGATCGCCGCGCAGCGCCTGGAACAGCGCCGCCGCCTTGACGTGGCACTCGCGGTCTTCGGCCGCGGCATCGGAATCGAAGAGGCAGGTGGCGCCGACACGCACTTCCGCGAGCCCGGCCTTCATGCGGATGGTGCGAATGGTGAGCCCGGTGTTGATGCTGCCGTCGAAATTGACGCAGCCGATCGCGCCGGCATACCAGCGCCGCGGCGTGCGCTCGTGGTCCTCGACGAACTGCATCGCCCACAGCTTTGGCGCACCGGTGACCGTCACCGCCCACGCGTGGGTCAGGAACGCATCGAGCGCATCGAAGCCGGGCCGCAGCATGCCCTCGACGTGATCGACCGTGTGAAACAGCTTTGAATAGGTCTCGATCTGCCGCCGCGCCAGCACCTTGATGGTTCCGGGCACGCAGACGCGCGCCTTGTCGTTGCGGTCGACGTCGGTGCACATGTTCAGTTCGTATTCGTCCTTCTCCGAGTTCAGGAGCTGGCGAATTTGCTCGGCATCACCGATCGCATCGGTGCCGCGCGCGATGGTGCCCGAGATCGGACAGGTCTCCACACGGCGTCCGTCGGAGCGCACGAACATCTCCGGCGAGGCGGAGACCAGGAATTCGCCGTCGCCGAGATTCATCAGCGCGCCGTAGGGCGATGGGTTGATGCGGCACAGCCTTTGAAACACTTCCGCCGGCGAGCGCTCGCAGGGCTCGCTGAAAAGCTGGCCCGGCACGGCTTCGAACAGATCGCCGCGGGCAAAGGCCGCCCGCGCGGTCTCGACCGTCGCCTGATATTCGCCCGGGGCATGATCGGCGAAACCCTGACACGGCGTTTTGGCGTAGACGCTTTCAGCCGTATCGCGCGGAAGGGTCGCGGTCGACTTACCCTTCCAGGCGAAATCGTAGCTCAGAAGCGCGCCGCGCGAGGTGGCGCGGTCATAGGCGAGCAAGCGATCCGGCACATAGAGCACGATGTCGCGCTGGTCGGCGTCACGCGCGCGCTTCTGCACGATATCCTCGATCTGGAACACGAGATCGTAGGCGAAAGCTCCGAACAGGCCGAGCAGCGCGTCGTCGGGAGCGGAAAAGGCCGCGATCACCTCGCGCACCAGGCTCATCACGCTGGCGCGGCGGGTGCGCTGGTCCTCTTCCACGGGAGCAGCGCCGCGCAGGATATGTCCGCAAAGGCGGCCCGCACTCTTCTCGGTGATGACGACGCAGGGATCGCGCAGGGTATCGGCGAGAAAGCCGATCAGGACCTCGCCGCGTCGGTTCAACGCTTGAAGCGAGAAATTGATGCCCGATGTCTCCAGCGCCAGCGGCGGGTCGGAGAAGCCGAGATCAAAACTGTCGTAGCGGCCGGGCACCGTCGTGCCCGAGGACAGCACGACGCCGCGGCGACGGTCGAGCAGATCGATCAATTCGTCCAGCCGGTTGGCGCCGCCGGAAAAATGCTCCACCACGCGCTGCACGGCGAGCCCGCCGCGGGTTGTGTAGTTGCTGCGCTCGGGAAGCGAGAAGACGGTCCTGTTCATGTGTTCCTCTTACGAGACTTGCCGAGGGAACGCCACACAGGACAAACGAAGACCGCCTGCGATGGCGGCCCTTGAACGATGAAAGTCAAACGAAAATCGCACCGGCCACCTTTTCAGGAGGTGGGCCACCAACGATGGGAGGGGCGGACGACGATGCTCATGGCTCACGTAAACACTATCGCGGGCCGCGCCGTCAAGAGAGCTGGTGCCATGGACGGCCCCTAAAAACGGCGTAGCATGCCTCCCCGGAGCCACCGGGCTTGAAGCGGGACATTCAAGGAGGCGCGCCATGATCAGAGGATTGGGATATGCCGGCTTCGGTTCTTCCGCGCTCGAAGACTGGCGGCAATTCGGCACCAACATGGTGGGATTCCAGGCGGTTGAGCACGGCAATTCGCTGCTCGCTTTCCGCATGGACGACCGCAAGCAGCGCGTGGTGATCGACCGCTCGCTTGGCGACGGCGCGCGCTTCTTCGGCTGGGAGGTCGCCGATGGCGCGGCGCTCGATGCGCTGGCGGCGCGGCTCGACACCGCGGGCGTCGCCGTCGCCGCAGAGCCGCAGTCGCTTGCGGACGCGCGGCACGTTCGCAGCCTGATCTCGTTCCATGGTCCGGACGGCAACCGGCTCGAGGCGTTTCATGGCGCCGAGATCGACGGCACGCCATTCTCGCCGGGACGCTCGATCTCGGGCTTTCGCACCGGGCCGCTCGGCCTCGGTCATGTCGTGCTGACGGTGGAGAACATCGAGCCGGTCATGGCGTTCTACACCAAGGTGCTGGGCTTCGGCCTCTCCGATTACATCGAAAAGCCGTTCCGCGCCTATTTCTTCCACGTCAACCCGCGCCATCATTCGCTCGCGCTGATCGAGACCGGCAAGGCCGGCATGCATCATCTGATGGTGGAATTGTTCTCGCTCGACGATGTCGGCCAGTCCTACGACGTGGCGCTCGCCGAGGATCGCGTCAACGTCACGCTCGGCCGCCACACCAACGATCTCATGACCTCGTTCTACGCCAGGACGCCCTCCTCGTTCATGGTCGAGTGCGGCTGGGGCGGTCGCGAGATCGATCCCGCCAACTGGCAGCCGGTCGAGATGCATCACGGCCCGAGCCTGTGGGGGCATGACCGCGTCTGGCTCGGCGAAAAGGACCGCGAAGTTGCACGCGACATGCGCATGAACGCCGCCCGCGAAGGCCTGCGCGCGCCGGTGCAGGTGATGGAAGGCAATTACAAGCTGATGGCCGGCACCTGCGCGTGGTGGGATGGGGTGAAGCAAGAACCCTGAGCGCGGGGCGAATACCGCAGCCTCATAGGCCGCACTTTTTCCAGAGCGCAGCCATCTCCTCATCGGTCGCAAACTCGCCGCGATCGGCCTGTGCAAGCCCTTCGTATATGGCTGCACGATGCTCCTCAGGCACCACGAGCAGATCGCTGCCGGCGGCCGCGATCTGCTCCAGCACTTCCGCAACATAGGCTTGCCGGTCTTCCGGCAGCCTGCGTACCTTCTCTATGGCGTCTTCCAAGACCTTGGTCATTGTCCCGATATATATCCCCGCGCTGCGGAATACGAGCTACGCCCTACCCCAGATGTTTGGCAAAATACTCCGTCGCCCTGCCCCAGGCGAGCTCGGCACACTGGCGGTCGTGCACGGTCATCCGCTGCTCGTTGGCAAAGCCGTGCTCGGCATCGTAGCGGTGGA
>Ga0134126_10004475_pt1 | contig 17480 bp, 14 predicted proteins | sample KB31752_FD_96881 | JGI IMG/M metagenome (GOLD analysis project Ga0134126, IMG submission 96881) | Terrestrial soil microbial communities with excess Nitrogen fertilizer from Kellogg Biological Station, Michigan, USA - KB3-175-2 | ecosystem: Environmental > Terrestrial > Soil > Unclassified ...
GGCAGCGCGGCCCTTGCGCTAGCGATGGAGCGACGTGAAAGGTGGTCGCTGCTGCCCTGGCTCATGTTGCAGCGCTTCGGCTACCGGCAGCTAATGTACGTCATTGTCATCAAGGCCGCGTTGACCGCGGCGGTGGGGCCGTTGGTGGGCTGGGGCAAGCTTGAGCGAAAATCTACGGTGGCGGCAGCTGCGTAGGGCCGATTAAGACGGCGCAAACCTGCCCATAGGAGGAGGCCGCTCTTTCTTCAACTGTCGTCGCAACACGATTGCAAGAATCTGGGCATTGCGTTGGCGATGGATCGACGTGAGAGATGGTCGCTGCCTGCCCTGGCTCATGTTGCAGCGCTTCGCCTACCGGCAGTTAATGTACTCCATTGCGATCAAGGCCGGCGTTGACCGCGGCGGTGGGTGGGCTGGGACAAGCTGGAGTGAAAATCTACGGTGGCGACAGGCCGGGGCCTGCGTGGCTAGACGCGATCACACTCCACCCCTCTCGTTTTTTCCAACGCGATGCACGTCCACAAAAAAATCGAGTGAAGCACGGCGGCTTAGTCGCCCACTCTCTCGACCTTCGCAGCCAGATTGGGAATGAGCGTCAACCCGATAGCTCGTGTTCTGGCAGCGCAGCAACCAAACTGTCTCGTTGGCCGGTAGACGCTGCCATACCGCGCTCGGCGCTTTGCGGGGAGTCACAGGCATAACCCTGAGCGCGGATTTGCGCGGCAATGATGTCCTGGGCCCTTCCTGCGCTTTTCCCTCAGCAACCCGGTCCATGGTTCCTGCTGCCATCACAAACAGTGTAAAAAAATGTGCCAGATACGTCGCACCTCGCTCTCCAAAGCTTTCGATGCATTTTCCTAGGGACGCAAAGATTGCGTCTTTTACGGGTGCGCGCCTCGGCTTGGGATCCGTTGGTCCGCGGGATAACAAAGAGTCAGGCTTACCCGTGCTTTGGATGCCGCCGCGACACAAGACTCAGCATAGCGACCGGAAAAACTGGCGCTGTCTCTGAGCCAGCCCGTTGACACCGTCTTTGCTTATCAAAAGACGGCAGCCATAAAAACCGCCATTAGTTTTATATTATGGGAAATGACACGTTTGCTTGTATGAAGTGTAACGATCACTCCTGGAAAGCCAACCTGCCGGCGAGAGCCGAGCATCTTCAGGCTGCATCTGCGCTTACTTGTCACCAACCTGGATACGGAGCTTGAGTAGGTCCGTTATTTAAGGAATCTCGCCTTTGATAGGCAGAACGAGGTGAAAACTTGCGCCGCATGGGGAGTTTTCAGCAGCCCATAAGCGGCCGTTATGTGATTCGACGATGGTGCGGCTGATGGGTAATCCCATGCCGGTCCCATCACGCTTGGTCGTAAAGAACGCATTGAAGATCTGGTCCGCCTGCTGCGGGGGCAGCCCCACCCCGCTATCGCTGATACACACCGCAATTAGTCCGTCCTCCGCTCGCTGCGACTTGATGGCTAGCTCGCGCCTCCCATTCACATCCTTCATCGCCGCGATACTGTTGGTGATGAGGTTCATCATCACCTGCTGTAGTTGCACGCGGTCTCCGGTGACGTGCGGAAGATCTCCAGCCAGCTCGGTGCGGACCGATATGGAGCATCGCGTCACTTCGCTGTGCAGCAGGACGATCATTTCTCGAATGACTTCGTTCAAATCGACTAGCTCCCGCTGCGGAGTTGCTTTCTTGAAAAGCAGGCGGATATGGCTGACGATTTCGGCCGCACGCGTTCCGTCTTTCACGACATTCATCGCCGCCGCGCGCGCTTCGTCGAGATTTGGAGGCTGCGCAGCGAGCCAGTGCAAGCAGGCGCTGGCGTTGGCGACAGCGGCGGCAATCGGCTGATTCACTTCATGTGCCAGGGAAGCGGTTAGCTCTCCCATGGTTGTCACCCGGTTGACGTGTGCGAGATCCGCCTGTGCCTGGCGCAACGCCTCTTCAGCGCGCCTCTGCTCGGACAAGGAGGCGGCCATCGCGAGCGCGAGGATGAAGAAGGTAATGCAGGCAACCGCCAGCGCTAAATTGGTTTGATCGAAGCTCGCGGCGTCTTGAGCCTCGCCGTGAGCGGTAAAAATGGCCGCTTGCATCCCCGTGTAGTGCATCCCGGAAATGGCCAGTCCCATGACGACGGCGGCAACGAGCTTCTGCGCAAGATCAGTGGTGCGGAATGCCAGCCAGAGAGCGATCGTCGCCGCGCCGATCGCTATGACCACCGAGAGCGCAACGAGCAGAGGATCGTAACTAATCTCGACGTTGCCCTGCATCGCCGCCATGCCGGTGTAATGCATGGCGATGATGCCAAGTCCCATGAAGATACCGCCGAGGATGAGGTACAGCGGCGAACCGTTCGAGTAACTGATCACGTAAAAGCCGCCGCTCGTTACGACGATCGCCACCAAGAGGGAAAGAATGGTCAATCCGACATCGTAGGACATCGTCATCGGCAAGGTGAAGGCAAGCATGCCGATGAAATGCATCGACCATATTCCGCCCCCCATTGCGATCGCGGCCGCCCACAGCCACACGCGACGCGTGCCTCCTTGCGCACCTTTCACCCGGCCGCCAAGATCAAGTGCAGTGTAAGCTGCGAATACAGCGACCAGAATGGACAGGGCGACGAGATAGGGATTGTATACTCCGGTAACGACCATGGGGATCGCCCCCAATTTTCGAAGCAGATCTGCAATTACCGAGTGGAAACCCCATGATTAAGACCTCAGTTCCGCGTATTCATCGTACCGGCAAGCGCTTAACTCCGCGATGGTTCGCTCGCCGCGGGACGATCGACCGGTCTCGGCGGCACGCTCCCTACCTTTCCCTTCCTGATTCCGAATCTTGGCCACGCGTTCGCTCCGCCGCGCAGATCTGCCTTCAACCCGAAAAAACCGACCTTCATCGCAGCAATTTTTCCGCCCCAGATGCAGCTGGGCAGGGCCCCGACGAAGTAGCATCTGCATGTCGGCATAGGAAGCGGACCGCAGCGCGCCTCGAAGGTGGTCAGTTTTTGCCTAGGCCACCACCTTACACAGGAAGGCATAGTGAAAGGCGCGACGACCGTTACCCCTCTAGGTGGAATTGCCGCCTAGCCCGACTGGATCTTGTCGGCTCGTGAAGCGGTCCGGCCATTATTTCCAATCCTAAGCCGGCAGACACCAAGCCTTAAAGACGATTTCTTGAACGCCGGCCAGCCCTTGTGGGGCGCGTACCGAGCGCAATTGGGCAGGTAAACAAAGCGGCGGCGAAGCCCGTGCGCCGATACAGATAAGAGCGTAGGCACCGGCTAGCGAAGATTCAACATAGTTTAGACCGGTCCTTGACGATGGGGTCAGGGCTAGGCAAGCAGCGGTACCGCGCTTCTTCGTGGCGGAGCCCGGTCCGTGCCAGCGCTCGACTTACGCGGATACGTGTTGTGCCGAGCCGTTAGGGTGGATCATGGCAAGAGCCCGTGCCGCGTCGCTGAAGACTAGTTAAAAAAAGACCCGAGGCTGTCCCACGGGTCTTTAGGTCGAACTAGAAACTGTAAAGTGTTTAAGCGACCTTCCTGGCGGTCTTGCCAGCGACTTGCTCGACGGGCTGGTAGGCATTACGCGCCAACTCGACATACATCTCACCGAGCTTGGACGCCTGGGCGATGTAGGCGTCAAACGCCTTCTTGGCGTATTGAGACTGAATCTCCCACGCCTGCTCGAATGATTTCGCGGCAACCAACTGCTCGAAGGCACGCGTGCCGTCCTCGAAAGCCTTTTTCGAGTAGTCGCCGACTGTGGCGGCAATGGCCCGGAAGCCCTTGTTAACCTCACCAAGCGACCGAACGGACGCATCGAAGCCGTTCTTGCTTACTCTCTGAAACTCTTCACCAAACTTTTGAACGTCTGACATTCACTACCTCTATCTTGCTCCCGCCTCGGCGGAATATGTTGCGTGTACCAACCTTATATGCTGCACTGCACAAATTTGCAATGGGTATTATTGCACCGCACAAGAGGCTGGCGCGGTGTCTCTCTAAATCGGGCGGGACGGGGTCGGGGTTTCGGTGGAGGTCGATAATATCGTACGTCTTCAGGATTCCCTCTTACCACGGCGACGATCGCCGCGCGTTTTAAGTAACAGCTGTCAGTCTCGAATCCTCATCGGCCATTCTGGTGGTTGAGCGCCCAGATATAGTCAGCGAGCGCCAAGACGTCGGTCGGCGTGAGCTGTGCCCCGCCCATCGGCGGCATACCGCTGCGGTAATCTTTCGGCTGCGGCACGCCTTTGGTGATAGTCGCAGCGATCGAAGGAACGCTGCCATCACCCCAACGCCATTTGCCGTTAGTCAGGTCGGGCCCGAGCGGCGAACCCTTCGCGCTGGCGCCGTGGCACCCGGCGCAAGTCCCACCTTTCTGGCCGTGGAAAATTTGCTCGCCTAGGGCGACCTGCTCTTGCGTTTGGCCAGGTGGCGTCGGCAAAGAGCTCGTGGTAGCGCCGGCATTCGGATGGATCCCTTCCGGAGGCTGCGCCTGGGCTGTGCCACTGGTTGCCGAAGACGATGCGCTCTGCGGCGGAGCCGGCGCGGGCTCGAGGCCAGCTGTCTTCTCGCCATTAAATGTGACCCGCCAGATGCGGCCGTGCTGGTCGTCGGCGATATAAAACCCGCCATCGGGACCGCTGGCCACTCCGGAAGGCCGATGCGCGGCTTGGCCCGGATCCAAATGACCTCCGGCGAAACCATCGGCAAACACGAGATACTTTCCCGACGCCTTACCGTCGGTAAGCGGTTGGAACACGACATTGTAGCCGGCTTGCGGCAAGGGCGCCCGGTTCCACGAGCCGTGAAAGGCGATGAAGGCGCCTCCGTTATAAGCTGAGGGAAATTGCGTGCCGTTGTAGAGCATGAGGTCGTTCGGTGCCCAATGGGCCGGGAAGAAGGCTACTGGCCCTTTCTTCTGCGCGCAAACTCCGACCGTCTTACCGCCGTCGCCGCCATATTCCGGGGCGAGCACCAACTTCTGCTGGTCATTGTCGAAATAGCATTCGGGCCAACCAAAGTCGTCGCCTTGCGCGACCTGCAGGAGTTCCTCGGCGGGGAGGTTCGCGCCCTGATCTTCGTTGTAGAGCTTCGGCCAGTTTTCGTAGAGCTCGTCGCGTCCCTGCTGGGCCGCATAGAGGCCCAGGCCAGTCGAATCCATGGCAATGCCGTCAGCATTGCGAATGCCGGTGGCATAGCGCTCGGTGGTAGAGAATTTCTGGTCGGTCTTATTGGCGTCGTAACGCCAGATGCCAGCCCGCGTCTCAAGCTCCGTGCAGGGCTTGTCCCCGGAGACATTGGGCATGCGGTTCTGCGCTTGGCAAGAATTGGTGGCGGAGGCGACATCGATGAAGAGGTTGCCTTTGGCATCGATAGCGAAGGGGTGCATCGGGTGATCGCCGGTGAGCGGCAGGCCCGAGACAATGGTTTCGGGTGCGCCGGTCGGCATGATGCCGTCTTTTGGTAGCCCGTAGCGGACAATGCGGTCGTTCGTTTCCGCGTAGAGCGCGTCCTTGTAAAGCGCGATGCCGGTGCCGCCGTGATCGCCCTGCTGAATGGTGTCGCCGAAGCGCGCGGTAACGTCGGCCTGGCCGTCTCCATTAATGTCTTGCAAGGCAACGAGGAAGCCGCCGGGTGGCGGAGTGTCGTTGCCGTAATAGGTGCCACTCCAGGTGTTCACGTAGAGCACGCCATTTGGGGCTACAACCAAATGTCGGGCGTGTCCGATATTGTCAGCAAACACTGTGGCGCGGAATCCTGGGGGCAGCGTGATGCCGCCATTATCACCCGCGCATGCTTGCGCTTTCGGCTCTGAGTTGGGTGTGTCTTCCGTCGCTGCGAATGAGGCCGAATCAAACGCGAGCATGGCAACGATGGGAAGCAGTGTCGGGCTTAGTAGCACAGCGCCAGTCCGAACGTGGAAGAAAATAGTCATTGGGCTACCTGCAGGAATTTGCCGATTAATTACTGTCGTCTTCTCCACATCGGTCAGGCCCGAGCCGGAGCAGTACCGTCCCAAGAGCTGGCGCGACGCGCCCCCTTCTGCATAATGTGCCTAACTACTCGCAACCGCTGCCTCAAGGACATTAGAACTGAGCGACCCAATGCAAAAAGGCTGCACAGAAAAAAATGAACGACGCACATTCCAAAGCGAATTCTATGTCTGGTCGCTTGAGGAAAGGAAATATGCTCTTGAACATCAATTTGATTCCTTATATTTGGCCTTGTCGAGCGGCGTCGACACGCCTCGGTTTTTAGGCTCGCAAGACCATCAAGAATCAAGATCGTGCTGGGCGGTAACCGACGCCAAGCTATGAGAAGTAGCAACCCACCGATTAATTAACTTGCTTTATCTTGCCGCTGATGTTGCGGACTTGCTTCACGATACGCGACTTCATATGCGACTTGGAATGGGCCTCTCTGAAGCGCTGTCCGACGATGGAAGTGTCACCGGCCGTGGTAGGTCCGCTGCGCCGTGGCACGATCACTGTCGTCGCCACCGGTCTTGGGGGCATTCTCCACACTTTTTCCTTCCTCACAGAGTCTTGGCATCGCGCTAAAGCTCGCTTACGCGGTACACCGAAGCGCCTCCCGGAGTGCATCGAGCTTTGGCGCCTCTGCCAGGGATATAGCCAGCATATTCCCAAGCGCACGGTTCGCGCTCTTCGCCGGATCGCCGTTTCCTTTTCGCGCAAATGTGCCTGGTAACTGCTGGCTCTTCTTCGCCGCAGGCCGTACAGCTAATTTCTGATCGAGCTTGCGAAAGCATTTGGGGCAAAACCACTTCAAAAAAGGCAAGAAACAGCAAACGCTGCTGCGTGCACGCTCTTATATCGTGGACGATACGGTTCACTCTTTGTGAACATCCAACCACATTAAGGAGAACTTCAATGCTGAGAAACCTGGCTTTAGGCATCGCAGCCGCTTTACTGTTAGCTGCCGCGATCACCCCAGCACCGGCTTCGGCAAACTACGCTCATTGCACGGAGCAGCCCAATGCCGATACTTGCCCGACTTATTAAAGGGCAGGGGTGCAGAACGGCTTGATATAGCAAAGCACAGCAAATGAATGGGGAGGCCCGTCTTCAACGGCGGGCCTCCTCGCTTATGGAAGCGACGTCGTAGACAGACCATAGCCGCGCGAGGGCAATACTGCTCACATCTGCCTGGTGATGGCTGTAGAGGGACCAAGCCCATCGCTAGGCTTGCCGGAATCGGCCAGCTCGAAAATTCAGGTCAATCGGCGTGTTGGGGAAAAGTGCGTTCAGACAAGTTATCTTGTTATCGAGTATTTTGCGCGTCGATGGGTTGGCCGGCTTCAGTGTCCTCCCTTGGCGATTTTTTGCAGAAGCTCATTGTCGTCTGCCACTTCTTAGCTAACCAAAGCGGCTATCTACAGTGGAACAGTGGCGGGATCGACGTTGAGGAGGTACAACGACTCTCCGAGTTCTCTCGTCGACTGCGAAGAATCGCTCAATATTAGAATGCTCGGATCTAAAACTAAGCTACGAAGCGAATGTCGCTTGGTTCGATGCTGAGAGTTCCGTTCCATCGGCTGGCAGCGTGAACTGAAAGATAGCGCCGTGCGGGATGTTGGGCGATGCCCAGAAACGCTCGCCATGTGCCTCGATAATCGATCGGCAAATGGAGAGTCCCATGCCCAACCCATTGGGTTTCGTCGTGAAGAAGGACTCGAAGATGCGATCTGCGGTCTCAGGAGCTATTCCTTCCCCGGTATCCTTGACTGCAACAAGGACCCCGCCCGAGTCGACGCGTTCGGAGGATATGGTCAGCAGCTTGGCTCGACCCATCACCGTGCTCATAGCTTCAATTCCGTTCATGATCAGATTGAGCATGACCTGCTGCAACTGAACGCGATCGCCAAGGACCATCCGATCCGCCGCGGACAGATCGGTTCGGAGGGCAACATCTTGCTGTATCAACTCGCTTCGGGTGAGCAGTAGAACCTCCTCGATGGCGCTGTTGAGGTCAAATCTTACGGATTGGGGCTCGGATTTTTTAGCCAGCGCGCGGAGGTTTTCGATCATTTTTGCCGCGCGCCTGCTGTCCTGCGTGATGCGCGACATTGCATCGCGCACTTCGTCGAGATCGGGCTCGTCCCGCTTGAGCCAGCGCAGGCCGGCCTCACTATTTGCCAGAATAGCGGCCAAGGGTTGATTGATCTCATGAGCGATGGAGGCAACCAGCTCACCCATCGTGGTTAGGCGTCCGACACGGGCGAGTTCCACCTGAGCCCGCTGGCGTTCGATCAAGTTATCTTTAAAGATCTCGGTCGTGGTCGCCATCGCGCCGATCTCATCCCTGCGGTTAATCCCCGGCACTTCCACCGTAGTATCGCCCTTAGCGAGCGCTGTCATAGCTCTGGTCATGCGAGCAATCGGCACCGCGATACCACGTGTGAGCAGCATGCCCATCAGTATCGCGACAATCAGCGAGGCTAAGCCCCCGAAGATTGTCATCATGTAGCCAGTCGCGAATGCCTGCTTCTGCACGGCTTCGCGCTTGGCCAAGAGATCGCGCTCGACTCCCTCGATTTCGTTCACTTTGGCCCGGACTTGATCCATTGCGTTTTTGCCGGCCATCGAACTTTCCAAGGCGCGTGCCTCATTGCTCGTCTCGGGCTTAGCCATTAACCCGATCTCCCGCTCGGCGATTGCTCGCCAATTCTTTGCCAACTCGTTCAGTTGGTCGAGCCGGCTCTGTTGCATAGGGTTATCCAGCGTTAGCTCTTTCGCTCTTTGCATCGCGGCGCCGTACGCATTGCTCCCGTTACGATAGGGCTCCAGGAATTTCGCGTCCCCGGCGATCAAATAGCCGCGCAGACCGGTTTCTTGATCCACCATGGCGTCCATTGCGTGCTGTAGCGTTTCCAAAATATTGGTGGTGTGGACACGCGAGTTCTTCGCCAATTCAATCACGCGAAGCCGGTCGTATACGATGGCGCTGCTCGCAAAAATAACCGCAATCACGGCGGCAAACGCTGCCGTAAGTTTGCGCGAGATCCGTAAATTCGCAAAAGCTGACAATCGATCCTCTGAAGCGCTAGGCCGACCCAAAGGAGTGAACAACTATACCCCGCCTGCTCACCGATCGGGACTCGCAGTAGATCTATGTCAGAAACCGACATCTATCTTGGCAACCAGGAATGATAGGAAGGACGACAGGCGTCCCCGATACCTTGGAGGTCGATCGGGGCAACGGTGAGCCAGCGGCAGCAAAATAGGCCGAGCCGCGAGGCAAACCACTCCCTACATATGCAGGACGGCACAGGACGGCAGAAAGTGGACGCCGGCTCAGCCGTGGAATTATCCTAGGGAGCTGACGTGATCAGATCGTTCATAATTTCGCTGTTGTTTGCGGCTTGCGGTTGTGGAAGCGCGGCCGCACAAGTTAGCGCGAATGGTGGCGCTCTTCCCACACCGCTTGGCGTCACCTCTCCGCTTGGCCTCGGGTCAGCCCCCCCGGTCGGATTCACGGGAATACCATTGGGAGCAACTGAACTCTCGACATCTGGAGTGAGCCCAATGCCACTGGGCATCACCGCAGGTACTGTATCGAGCTGTTCCGGCATGGGCTCCGCGCCCCCCGCGGGCTTAACGGGAAACTCGCCATCATCCACACTTTTTGATGGCGACAGCACGGCTACTGCCGGAACTTCCTCTGGTACATGTAACACAAGCGCTACTAGCAACTTGGCGCAACCGGCAGCATCCGCATCCTCACCCACGGGAATGGCTGCGACTGCGCCTGTCGGAAGGGTTGGCATATCGATGGGTAGTACCGAACTTTCACCAGCGGGCTTGAGCCCTATACCTCCAACCGGAAATTCGCCGACGTCGACCCAAACCCCAACCCCATCCCTACCATAACAGCAGATGGAGACGTTAATGTCGTCATCCCCAATTTCAAAGGAGGGGGTGAACCCCAGTGAACCGCACATTTAGCTCGTCTTGACGAACTTCGCGACCGCCGTTCTCAAGATCTCGACGCTATGCTCTAAAGCGTGCTTTTCGTCATCCGACATTTCCGGCCAGAGAATTTCATTTACACCGCCAGAACCGACGACACTGGGTAATGATACAGTGACGCCGTAACGCGCATTGTACGAGCCGACGGGAACCACCGCCCGCTCGTCCCTGAGCACGATCTCCGCGAGACGGGCCGCCACCATGCCGATACCATACTGGCTGGCACCAATTCCCTCGATGATCGAGATATTCGCGAATCGCACGTCATGCTCGATCGCCTGGCGAAACTCGCCTAATGCAATCCCACGTGACATGAGCAAATCCTCCACTCGCATGCTCCCCACGCGCGCCGAAGACCATAGGAACACGCTGGAGGTGCCGTGCTCGCCGATCACGTAGGAATCCACGTAAGCTGGGCTCACTCCAAGTCGTTGGGCCAGGTGCACGCGGAAGCGAAGACTATCAAGATACGTGCTGGTGCTGACCACGCGATTGTGGCCTGCCAAATTGCGCGCAATATCGGCCAGTGGCTCCGGTGGGTCAGTGGTAACTAGTAGTACAGTCTGCGGAGCCACATCGACGATTCGCGGAATTATGTCCTCAAAAACCTTTGCATTTGCGTCAAGCAGGCGCAATCGACCGAGCGGATCATTGCGATCAGTCGCACCGCCTGATTTTTCATTGACGCCGGCGGCGATGATCGTCACGCCCGCGCCCGCTAAGTCGCTGTACTCGCCGTCTGCGACCCTCACTAGAGGTGAAAGCGGCACCCCGTAATGCATGTCGGTCGCAACTGCCTTGGAGCGCGCGCGATTACGGTCGATTAAGATCAGCTCCCGCACACGAGCCCGCAGAACGACCGCCATCGCGGTCGCAGCACCGACCGCACCGATACCTACGATCCCGACCTTCATCATGTGCTTCCTCCGGGCTTGCGGGCTAGTTCAGAGGATACGAGTGCTACAAGCACCGCGGCTGCGGGAAACCAGATCAACGTTCCGAGGTGATTCGTGACCAGCATTCCAGCCACGGCCGCGCCGCAGCCGTACGCAGCCAACGTTTCGAGATCAAGCTTGATGTTAGATAGTGATGCCAGTTCGGCTCGACGACGGAGCGCGTCAGTTGCGGAAATCACGATACGGATGAGCGCACTGGTAATTACAACCGTATTGATCCCGAGTGAATTGATGCTGCGCGCGGCAACCGCCTGTATGCCCATACTGAACGCCAAAAGCACAATGACCCCGTAAAGAACAATACCTTCGACCGGACGTGAGCTCGCGCCCCACAAAATCGAACAGCCAACGAGGAAGATGAGCTCGAGCACCAGGAGCCACCTAGTTGGGCTGCGCGTGCTCTGATGTTCGGGTGGGTAGATCAGGGTAGCCAGCGCAACGCCAAGTGCAAAAGCCAGAAGGGCGCTTAATGAGCGGGAGGCGGCTAGCCAGTCCCCACGGCTCATCGCAAGGGCGAGCAGTGCGCTGTTGCCAGTCATGGCCGATGCGAACAGATCCTTAAGCTCGATGAAGCTCAGCACGTCGATGCAGCCCGAGGCGAGCGATAACCAGGCTAGGTTGACGCCGCCATAACTGGCGTGGCTCTCCTCGGAGGCGAGTATCATTGGTCCTCGCAATTTGCTTGTGAAGGTGGCCCCTTTAACCAAGCTGCTTCCACCCAGAAGGTCGGGCTACTTACACTTCAGATACGACGCTGCCAGCATCTTCATGGGAAGCGTGTCTTTTTAGCGCCTTATCGATGCACTCGATGAGCGCCTGAGCGCGGAAAGGCTTGCTGATATAACAGACTGCTCCTGAGCGAAGGACTTGTGATCGAATTCTGTTTTCAGGGTACGACGTCATGAAAATCATGGGGATGCGACGACCTTGGGAGAGCAAGGCGCTTTGTAGTTCAACGCCGCTCATCCTCGGCATTTGTACGTCGACGATCAGACAAGATGACTCATCAACATCAGCCGATTGTAAGAAGGCTTCGGCGGCTGCGAAGCTGTGAACAACATGTCCAAGCGACCTCATCAGAGCGGTCGTTGCCACGCGCACGGATTCGTCATCGTCAATGATTGATATCAATGAGACATTCGACAAAGGTGCAATCCTTAGCTGGCAGTTTCGATTTAAGGGTCGCAACTAAGATCGGGAGAACAATGCAACGCGGCTTGGGGGATATTGCTGCCGATTGTCCAAGGTTGTGCCGATCGATCATTGACGTGGATGTCGAGGCAATTGTGCGACGTCATTTCCTCATCCATCCGCGGTCTGGCTATCAAGCAAATGAAATGGGTTTTGGCGTCCTTGCTACGCCCTTCAGGCCTAGTCTCTGTGTGCCCCTTTCGAGCAAGCGCGCGTTTGGGAGTGCATGCACGTTTAAATCAAAAAGACACGAGAATCGCTGGAGGAATGGAGGCCTGAGGCGAGGGCAAAACCTTTGGTAGGTGTTCTCGGGTACTGTTGCGATCTTGCGAGCGATCCGATTCGCTTTGCCTCGATTTCGATACGGTGAAATGAGCAAGGGCAGCCCAACCGCAGCAACGGGGCCCAAGCCCAAGCGGGGGTTTCGGCGATCCTCGTCGTGACTTTTGAAACGGCCACGACCGGCTTTGTGCGGATGCGGGCGTCGGGCTTGTCTTTAGCTATGTCCTTCCCGCTCCCTGGCAAATCAAAGGGCCAAGAGCGACTGACCGGCGGCTGCCTTCGAACGCTATCCGCTACCGATCTCCGCAAGGCTGAACCATTTGACGCAATCCCCGCGCAGCCCAAGCACATTCGATTTCCTATCTTCGGATTAGCAACAAGCGTCGATTGTGAGGAGCCATGCAAGATACTAACTCTCGTTCCATCTCGTCGAAAGACGAGGTTAAGTCTCTCGCCTCATCATCGGGTCGATCGGCTCGGGTCATGCGAAAGTCCTTCAAAGGAAGCATCGGCTTCATCGGCCTTGGTCACATGGGCAGCGCCATGGCGGCCAATCTGGCTGGTGGCGGCTTCGCCGTTCTGGGCTATCTGCGCCATCCTGAGCGCAATGCCGACATTAAAGCGCTCGGCGTTGAACCTACGAACAAGCTGGCTGAACTTTTCGACTGCGACATCGTCATCACCATGGTGTCCGATGATGCGGCAGCTCGTGAGATCGTACTCGGCGATGGTTCACCCAACGGCGAAGGCCTCGCATTGGGTCTCAAGCCCGGTGCTTTGCACGTCTCGATGAGCACCATCAGCCCCACGCTGTCTTCCACAATCGCAGCAGAACATGTGCAGCATGGTCAAATGTATGTGGCGGCGCCGGTGTTCGGAAATCCAGATGCCGCCAAAGCGCGCGAGCTCTATATCATCGCAGCCGGGGAACCCGACCAGATTGAGCGCGTCCGTCCTCTATTTGACCTTCTCGGTCAATGGACCTTCGTCATCGGCGATGAGCCGGCAAGCGCAAATTTGGTGAAGCTCGCAGGAAACGCCATGACCGCCACCACCTTGGAGGCGCTGGCCGAGGTTCTTGCCCTTCTGCGCAAGCGCGGTGTCGCGCCCGAGAAATTCCTCGACATCATGACCAGCACGATGTTCGGCAGCCGCGTACATAAAATCTACGGGGCCAAGATGGTGCACGAGACCTACACACCGGGTTTCGCATTTCCCCTCGCCCTAAAGGATGTCCGCCTGGCGCTCTCGGAGGCGGATAGCGCGAGCGTCCCCCTGCCATCACTCGATGTCGTGCACAATAGGCTTGTTGCCGGAGTGGCACGCGGCGGTGGCGGACTGGATTGGTCGGCGCTGGCCCTAGTCGCCGCGGAGGAGGCCGGTCTCCTGGACGAAGGCCTCAAGAGGAAGGCATGAAGCGGACAACCCATCGACGCAAATATTCGATAGCGGAATAGATGCTGCTCTGACTTCGGCTGCGCATCACCCTCGGCGCGCAGCGTGCTCATCGAGTTCGCTGGTCACGACTTAACTGCTCTGCACTTAGCGCCAGGAGGTGAGGATTCATTCCTGACACCGCACGGACGTAAGGGCGCCCAAAGCATTCCTATGCCTTCCACGAAAAGACGCTCAAGGCGCGCATTGCATGATGCGTCACATGCATTTTGAGCACCATTCGACAGAAAGTCTGATCGAATGCTGGGAACTACGCTGTGAGCGACTAGATGGGGGACGGCGGGTGGAAAAAAGTGTCTACTAAAGTATAGGTCGCTCAGACCAATTGCGGTCATCGATCCCACCCCATGTACGATAGCGGTTTTACTCGGCTGGGACCTATCTTCTAGTCAACAACACCGACGAAACCAGAAATAAAGGTTGGTTGTCATGTTGACTAGCGCAGTGCGCAACAATGTTGCATTTCGGTTTCAACGAAATATCTCGCTTGCAACAACGGGCAAGGCTGTCGTTCCGCCGATCCGGGGCAACGGTTTCGCAGACCCGGCGACGAGGGAGAACGATCACGTTGGTCCTGGTCAGGTCACGCTAGCACAACATCCCGTTGTAGAGATTAGCCCCCGACAGAGTGTCCGCCGCCGGATGGTGAGTTCGCCTGGAATGACGGCCGAGCTCGTGCAAGAGATGGGCAGCGACCGAATCGATTATCACTTCGTGGCGCCAAGCCATCTTCTAGTCCTATTTGAACGTGGTGTTCGTCGAGAGGGGGAAACCAATGTCGCTGGATTGCCGCCCTCTACACTCCGCCAGCTCACGCGTAAGTTCGTGTTCGTACCCGCAGGTCACACATATCGCGATTGGCACGAGCCGGACACGCCCGCGCGAATCACTTTCTTTTATTTCGATCCCGCAGAACTGCCGGGCGCTCGGGACGGCAACAGGATTCCTTTAGGACCGCGGCTGTTTTTCGAGGAGCCGCACTTGTTGGCCACGGCTCAAAAGCTCGCGGGGCTAATCGATGGGTCGGAGTCGGACAATCGTTGCTATATCGAGGCGCTTGGCCGCGTGCTTGCCCATGAGCTGACACGTTTGAATTACGGGAAGCTACGCAAAGGCGCGGTGCGCGGTGGTCTTGCCGCTTGGCAGCAGCGCATCGTCGCCTGCCATATCGAGGATCACCTGGCCGAGCCAATACCGCTTGCAACTCTTGCAGAGCTAGTTGGGTTGAGCACCTACCATTTCTGCCGCGCCTTCAAACAATCCTTCGGCATACCACCGCACCGCTACCATACGAGCCGGCGTATCGAACGTGCCAAGGCTCTTCTCACGAAACCCGCGCCGTCGGTGACCAGCATTGGATTGACTCTTGGCTTCAGTGACACGAGCTCGTTCACCGCAACCTTTCGCAAGGCAACCGGGCTCACGCCGACCGCTTATCACCGAAGCCTCGCATAGCGCTCGGCAAATCCGCTAATCGGGGCAAAGACTCGGCAGGCCCTGAAATCAGATTTCGAACCTGCCGTTCTGCTTGAGAGCTTTGAGATCGTCCACCTGCACGCCTAGAGCGGACAACGGAGCAAGGCTGATGAGACGAAGAGTTGCAATTCTTGCAATCGCGATTGTCACAATCCTCGTGGTGGCTGGTGTCGTCCTAACCGAAGGGGGCGCGCGAGATACGGCAAGCACGCCGCCGCCAGCACCCCCGGCCGTACCGGTCGTCGCCAGCACCGTTACCAGTGGCGATGTGCCAATCTATCTGCGCGGGATCGGAACGGTCATCGCCTATAACACCGTCGTCGTTCGCAGCCAGATTCAGGGTCAAATCACAAAGATTACCTTCACCGAGGGACAGACCGTAAAAGCCGGCGACACGCTCGCCGAAATCGACCCGCGACCCTATCAGGCTCAACTCGACCAGATGATGGCCACCCGCGATCGCGATCAGGCCCAACTTACAAACTCACAAGCTAATCTCGACCGATACAATCAATTGCTGGCCAAAGGCGACGCAACGGTACAGTTGGCGGACACCCAAAAAGCGCAAGTCATCCAACTGCAAAGCGCCATGAAATCCGACGAGGCGCTCATCGAAGCTGCGAAAGTGCAGCTTGAATACACGAAGCTCGCCTCCCCGATTGCCGGGGTCACCGGTGTGCGGCAGGTCGATATGGGCAACATCATCCACCCGACGGATCCGAACGGTCTCGTAGTGGTCACCCAGATCGAGCCGATCTCGGTGATCTTCACGCTGCCCGAGGCAGACCTGCCAGAAATTCAACAGCAGATGGCCAAGGGACCACTTACGGTCCTCGCCTACAGCCACGACGACAAGGTCCGACTCGATGAGGGCAAACTCACCTTGGTGAACAACGAGATCTTGCAAACGACTGGCACGGTCCAGCTGAAGGCCGATTTTCCCAATACGGCGCACACGCTGTGGCCGGGCGAACTCATCAATGTCAGGCTGCTGCTTGAGACCAAGCGTAACGCGCTCAGCATCGCGTCGTCGGCAGTGCAGCAGGGACCCAAGGGACCTTATGTTTATGTGATCGGACCTGACAGGACGGTGCAGATGCGCCCAGTTACCGTGGCACAGATCAGCGAGGGACAAGCGCTGATCGATTCCGGCCTCAAACCCGACGCGAAAGTCGTGCTCGAGGGGCAGTACCGCCTCCAGCCTGGCAGTCTTGTGGAGGAGCTGCACGGCAAAGCTGCCCAGGAGGCCGATCTGCAAAGCTCAGTCGAAGAGGCCATCCCGTGAACCTCTCGGCCCCCTTCATCCGTCGACCGATAGCCACTGTGTTGCTCATGGTCGGCCTGCTGGTCTGCGGCCTCACCGCCTACCGGCTGCTGCCGGTCTCCGCCTTGCCGAATGTCAACTATCCGACGATCGCCGTGACGGCGCAATTGCCCGGCGCCGATCCACAGACCATGGCGTCATCAGTGGCCACGCCGCTCGAGCAGCAGTTCAGCCAAATTCCAGGCGTTACCCAGCTCATCTCAACGAGCGCGCTTGGCATCACCCAGCTTACGGTTCAGTTTGAATTGAGCCGCGACGTTGATAGCGCGGCCGAGGACGTTCTGGCGGCAATCAATGCAGCGAGTCCTTTTTTGCCCGTCGGTATCCCCTATCCGCCGACCATCCGCAAGGTGAATCCGGCTGACACGCCGATCCTCGTCCTCGCGCTAACCTCCGATTCGCTCCCGCTGACCACCGTTGATGCCTTCGCCGAAAGCATTCTCGTGCCGAAGCTCTCGCAGATCTCAGGCGTCGGGCTGATCGGCATCGGCGGACAGCAAAAACCGGCGATTCGTGTCCAAGTCGACCCGCAGGCGCTGGCTAACCGCGGTATCGGCCTTGAAGACGTCCGCAATGTGCTCGGACAGGCCAATGTCGATCTTCCCAAAGGAACGCTCAACGGCCCTCAGCAAAGTTACACGCTCAACACCAACGACCAGCTGTTGAAGCCTGACGCCTACAACAATCTCATCGTTGCCTACCGCAATGGCTCACCCGTGCGCATCAGCGACGTGGGCCGGGCCATCGAGGGACCTGAAAACGACCTGATCGCCGGCTGGTA
>Ga0134126_10004476_pt1 | contig 17480 bp, 10 predicted proteins | sample KB31752_FD_96881 | JGI IMG/M metagenome (GOLD analysis project Ga0134126, IMG submission 96881) | Terrestrial soil microbial communities with excess Nitrogen fertilizer from Kellogg Biological Station, Michigan, USA - KB3-175-2 | ecosystem: Environmental > Terrestrial > Soil > Unclassified ...
CGGGTTTTGGTGAATCGCCCACTGTGTTAAGGGTCTCATTGATAGTACGGTAACCTAATTTTAAAAACCGGCTCGAAAATAGAAATAACTATTCTACTTATTTGTTCGTTTACTGTGATTCAATGTGTCAGTTTTTTGATTTGGCTATACTTAAATTCTGTAACCTGTATTTTATAGTAAACAAACAATTACCACTGATTTTTATTTTGCCTAAAAACAAAAAGGAGCAAGATTTTCTCTTACTCCTTTAATTTTTTATAAAATATAAATCGTTTTATTCTTCCTCGTCAAAAGCCATTGCTTCTTTGGTAGTCATCAACAATTCATATTCTTCTTTACTTCCTACGATCATATTTTCAAAATCCCTTAATCCTGTACCAGCCGGTATTGGATGGCCGGTGATTACGTTTTCTTTCAAGCCAAGCATAGTATCCGTTTTGCCTTGTATGGCCGCAGAAGACAATACTTTAGTTGTTTCCTGGAATGATGCTGCAGAAATCCAGCTTTGAGTTCCTAATGAAGCTTTTGTGATTCCCAATAACAAAGGCGAAGAGGTTGCAGGATGTGCATCACGGAATTCAACTGTTTTTTTATCTGCACGGCGAAGAATAGAATTTTCTTCCCGTACTTCTCTCAGAGTTACAATTTTACCAGGGCGCATTTTTGTGCTTTCGCCAGATTCAGTAACTACTTTCTTATCAAAAATCCAGTCATTTTCAGTGTTAAAATCGTGCCTGTCTTCAGTATCGCCTTCAAGGAATTTAGTATCGCCTGCATCTTCAATAGTGACTTTGCGCATCATCTGGCGAACAATAGTTTCTATATGCTTATCATTAATTTTTACCCCTTGCAGCCTGTAGACTTCCTGTATTTCATTCACTACATATTCCTGTACTGCAAATGGCCCTTTGATAGAAAGTATATCAGCTGGCGCAATTTGTCCGTCTGATAAAGCAACGCCTGCTTTAATGAAATCACCTTCCTGTGCGAGAATCTGCCTGGTAAGTGGTACAAGGTATTTTTTAATAACGCCATCTCTTGCTTCTACAATTATTTCACGGTTTCCACGCTTTATATTCCCAAAAGAAACTACACCATCGATTTCAGAAACTACAGCCGGGTTTCCGGGGTTTCTTGCTTCAAATAATTCTGTAACGCGAGGCAAGCCACCGGTAATATCTCTCAATTTTCCTAAAACACGCGGTATTTTTACAACTACCTGGCCTGCTTTTACAGTTTCTCCTTCTTCCATTGTAATATGAGAACCTGCCGGGAGATTGTATCCTTTAGACTCCTTTTTACCTTCAATAATCATAGAAGGAATACGTGCTTTATCCTTTGTTTCGATAACTACTTTTTCCCTATGGCCCGTTTGCTCATCAGCTTCTTCGCGGTAAGTAACGCCTTCTATAATATTTTCAAATTTTAATTCACCATCAATTTCAGAAACGATAACATTATTAAAAGGGTCCCAAGTGCAAAGCACGTCTCCCTTGGTTACCTTCTGGCCATCTTTTACATTTAAAGTAGAACCATAAGGTACATTATTACTAATTAATAAACGGTCGTTTTTTACATCCATAATCCTTACTTCACCAGTACGGCCAATTACCACCTTTACCTTTTCACCTGCATTGCTTAATGTATCCACGGTACGTAGCCCATCAAATTGTACCGTTCCATCAAAACGTGCGGCCAACGTAGATTCTACAGAAGCAGAACCTGCTACGCCACCTACGTGGAATGTACGAAGTGTCAACTGGGTTCCAGGTTCTCCGATTGATTGAGCTGCAATAATTCCCACTGCGTCTCCTTTTTGAGCGGTATACCCTGAAGCGAGATTTTTACCATAGCACCTTACACATACACCCCGGCGGCTTTCGCATGTAAGAACAGAACGTATCTCCATACTTTCTACACCTGCCTCTGTAATTGCGTTTGCAATATCTTCTGAAATGATTGTGCCTGCCTCTACCAAAATCTCATCTGAAACCGGATCGTAGACATTATGTAAGGAAGTCCTTCCTAAAATCCTGTCGTACAACGGTTCAATGACGTCTTCATTGTCTTTTAAAGCAGATACGGTAATACCTCTTAAAGTGCCGCAATCTTCTTCATTAATTACAACATCCTGCGCCACGTCCACGAGCCTTCTTGTAAGATAACCGGCATCAGCAGTTTTTAGGGCTGTATCCGCCAAACCTTTACGGGCACCATGCGAAGAAATAAAATATTCTAATACGTTCAATCCATCTTTGAAATTAGAAAGAATAGGGTTTTCAATAATTTCACTTCCTGTACTTCCCGATTTACGGGGTTTTGCCATTAATCCCCTGATTCCTGCAAGCTGTTTGATCTGTTGCTTGGAACCACGGGCACCAGAATCCAACATCATATAAACAGAATTAAACCCTTGCTTATCCGCAGCCAGTTCCTGGATTAAAGTTTCTGTAAGCCTCGTATCCACACGGCTCCAGATATCAATAATTCCATTATATCTTTCATTATTAGTGATTAACCCGGAATTATAGTTGTCCCAAACTTCCTCTACTTCCCCTGAAGCATTTTCAATCATAGTTTCTTTGGTATCAGGAATAATAAGGTCATTTATATTAAATGATAATCCTCCTTTAAACGCCATCCTGAAACCAAGTAATTTAATGTCATCCAAAAATTTTGCCGTAGTTGGGATATTGGTCCATTTGATAATATTGCCAATAATCTCACGCAAAGATTTCTTAGTTAGTAATGCGTTAACAAAGCCAACAGTTTTAGGAACATGCTGATTAAATATAACACGCCCGACAGTAGTGTCTATTAATTTATTTGTAAGGGAACCATCATTGTTCCTCTCGTTTGCTTTTACTTTTATTGCAGCATGAAGATCAACTTTATGTTCGTTATAAGCAATAATTACTTCTTCTGGTGAATAAAAAATCTTTCCTTCACCTTTTACTGTTTCTTCCGCCGTGGATTTCTTTCCTTTAGTAATATAATATAATCCCAGAACCATATCCTGTGATGGAAGAGTTATCGGAGTACCATTCTGAGGATTCAAAATATTGTGGGAAGAAAGCATTAACATCTGAGCTTCTAAAATTGCCGCACTACTCAATGGAACGTGAACAGCCATCTGGTCACCATCGAAATCCGCATTAAATGCTGTTGTTACTAATGGATGAAGCTGAATGGCCTTTCCTTCAATTAATTTAGGTTGGAAAGCCTGGATAGATAACCTGTGCAATGTTGGCGCACGGTTAAGCATTATTGGATGGCCTTTCAAAATATTTTCAAGAATATCCCAAATAATGGCTTCTTTTTTATCAACCAATTTCCTCGCACTCTTCACCGTTTTTACGATTCCTCTTTCTATTAATTTGCGGATAATAAAAGGCTTGAATAATTCAGCGCCCATATCTTTTGGTAAACCGCATTCGTGCATTTTTAATTCAGGCCCAACAACGATTACAGAACGGCCTGAATAATCAACACGTTTTCCCAAAAGGTTTTGGCGGAAACGCCCTTGTTTACCTTTCAGTACATCACTCAAAGATTTTAACGCACGTCCTCCTTCCGCTTTTACTGCATTGGATTTACGTGAGTTATCAAACAATGAATCTATAGCTTCCTGTAGCATACGTTTCTCATTTCTGAGAATTACTTCAGGCGCTTTAATTTCCAATAACCTTTTTAATCGATTGTTACGAATTATAACACGGCGGTACAAATCATTCAAATCTGATGAAGCAAAACGCCCTCCATCCAATGGAACCAAAGGACGTAACTCCGGTGGAATAACCGGAATATATTGCATTACCATCCACTCAGGGCGGTTATTAATTCTTGTATTTGCATCGCGGAAACCTTCTACAACACTAAGCCTTTTTAATGCATCGGCTTTGCGCTGCTGTGAAGTTTCGTTGGCTGCTGAGTTACGAAGGTCAAAAGACAATTGGTCCAAATCAATTCTTTGCAGCATATCGTGAACCGCTTCAGCGCCCATTTTGGCGATGAATTTATCCGGATCTTCGTCAGGCAACATTTGGTTGTCCTTTGGAAGCGTATCCAAAATATCAAGATATTCTTCTTCTGTTAAAAGGTCGCTATAGTTTTGGCCTTTATCCGCACGGATTCCCGCCTGAATAACGACATATCTTTCATAATACACAATGGTTTCTAATTTCTTAGAACTCATTCCGAGCAAGTAACCAATTTTATTAGGAAGAGATTTGAAATACCAGATATGAACCACTGGAACTACTAATTTAATGTGGCCCATTCTTTCACGGCGCACTTTCTTTTCGGTAACTTCTACGCCACAACGGTCGCAAACGATTCCTTTATAACGGATACGTTTGTATTTTCCACAAGCGCATTCGTAATCCTTTACGGGGCCGAAAATTCTTTCGCAAAACAAACCATCTCTTTCTGGCTTGTAAGTACGGTAATTAATGGTTTCAGGCTTCAAAACTTCACCGTAGCTTCTTTCAAGAATGGAATCGGGAGAAGTAAGGCCAATAGTAATTTGAGAAAATGTTGGACGTGGACGATTTTCCTTTCTTTGCATATATTTTTTTCTTTAAGCTAATAGCTTTTAAAAAAAGCTAAAAGCAAAATTTTAATTATTTGTTTGTTTACTGGCAGCAAAACATCGCCGCCACTATATTTATTCAAACTGCAGGTCTAATCCCAAACCTCTTAACTCATGAACCAAAACGTTGAACGATTCAGGGACACCAGGCCTTGGAATATTATCTCCTTTTACAATTGCTTCATAAGTTTTTGCCCTTCCGATAATATCATCAGATTTTAATGTCAGCAATTCCTGGAGAATATTTGATGCGCCATAAGCTTCCAATGCCCAAACTTCCATTTCACCAAATCTTTGTCCACCGAATTGAGCTTTACCACCCAAAGGTTGCTGAGTAATCAAACTATATGGCCCGATAGAACGTGCATGCATTTTATCATCAACCATATGGTGTAACTTAATGATATAAATAATTCCCACGGTTGCTTTTTGGTCAAAACGTTCGCCGGTTTCACCATCGTATAAATAAGTGTGGCCAAAAGTTGGAAGGTTTGCTTTTTCTATTTCCTTAGCAATTTCTTCCACTGAAGCTCCGTCAAAAATCGGAGTACCATAAGTTTTGCCTAATTTTTCTCCTGCCCAGCCGAGAACAGTTTCGTAAATCTGGCCAAGATTCATCCTGCTTGGCACACCCAATGGATTTAGAACAATATCAACCGGTGTTCCATCTTCAAGAAACGGCATATCTTCCTGGCGTACAATTTTTGCTACAATACCTTTATTTCCGTGACGTCCGGCCATCTTGTCCCCTACTTTCAATTTACGTTTTACGCCTAAATAAACTTTCGCCAGTTTTAAAACACCTGCAGGCAATTCATCACCAATTGAAATATTAAATTTCTCGCGCTTGTACCTTCCTAATTCCTCGTTGTATTTAATATTGTAATTGTGCAAAAGAATATTGATATGGTCATCTGTTTTAGAATCTCCTGTCCATCCTAATGGATTCACATTCTGATAATCAATATTACCAAGGTTTTTTTGTGTGAACTTAGCTCCTTTTCCTATCAGCATTTCTCCAAAGTTGTTACTCACACCCGCAGAAGATTTATCTTTCGATAAAACCAAAAGCTTGCTAATTAAAAGTTCTAACAAATCAGCCTCATTTTTTTCATGAGTCTTCTCTATTTTTTCCAGGATGCTTTTTTCTTTTACTTTGCCGCTCTTATCTTTCTTGGCGCGCTGGAATAATTTTTTATCAATTACAACTCCTTCAGTTCCGCTTGGTGCTTTTAAAGAAGCGTCCTTTGCGTCCCCGGCTTTATCACCAAAAATGGCACGTAGCAATTTTTCTTCCGGCGTAGGGTCGCTTTCTCCTTTTGGAGTAATTTTCCCTATAATGATATCGCCTTCTTTAACATGCGCGCCCACTCTTATCACTCCATTCTGATCAAGGTCTTTTGTAGCCTCTTCGCTAATATTAGGAATATCCGGAGTTAATTCTTCTTCTCCTAATTTTGTATCACGAACTTCCAATTCGAATTCATCAATATGAATTGAAGTAAACAAATCTTCTTTCACTACCTTTTCGCTAATAACAATCGCATCTTCAAAGTTGTATCCTTTCCACGGCATGAATGCCACTTTAAGGTTACGGCCCAAAGCCAATTCTCCGTCTTTTGTAGCGTATCCTTCAGTTAAAAAATCGCCTGATTTTACGGCCTGCCCCTTTTTTACAGCAGGGCGCAGATTAATACAAGTACTTTGGTTCGTTTTTATAAATTTAGTCAATTTATATACCATCAGGTCATTTTCAAAACTTACTATTTTTTGAGAATGATTTCTATTATAACGAACGTGTATTTCATTAGCGTCAACATATTCAACAACACCATCGCCATCTGCATGAATCTGTATCCGGGCATCACGGGCAGCCTTACCTTCCAAACCGGTACCAACAATCGGTGCTTGTGGCAAAATCAAGGGAACCGCCTGGCGCTGCATATTTGAACCCATTAATGCACGGTTGGCATCATCATGCTCAAGGAAGGGAATTAACGAAGCACTCAAACCCACAATCTGATTCGGAGCGACATCCATATATTCAACTTCATTTTTATCAAGAATAGGAAAATCACCGGTTTCACGAGACTTCACTTTATCCAAAACAAAATTTGAATTTTCATCCAACGGTGCATTTGCCTGTGCAATTTTTGCAGTATCTTCCTCTTCTGCACTTAAGAAAAACACCTTTTTCATATCTACATGCCCATCATGAACTTTACGGTATGGTGTTTCAATGAAACCCATTTCATTGATTTTGGCATGAACACACAAAGTGGAAATTAACCCGATATTCGGGCCTTCAGGTGTTTCAATGGTGCAAAGGCGGCCATAATGAGAATAGTGAACGTCACGTACTTCAAATCCAGCTCTTTCCCTGCTCAAACCTCCGGGCCCGAGCGCTGAAATACGGCGTTTATGTGTTATTTCACTCAAAGGGTTTGTCTGATCAAGAAACTGGGATAATTGAGAAGTTCCAAAGAAAGAATTGATAACAGAAGACAATGTTCTTGCATTAATTAAATCTACAGGAGTAAATACTTCATTGTCCCTTACATTCATCCTTTCACGTATGGTACGCGCCATACGTGCTAAACCAACTCCAAACTGTGCATACAATTGTTCGCCCACAGTACGTACGCGGCGATTGCTCAGATGGTCAATATCGTCAATTTCACTTTTAGCATTGGTCAATAAAACCAAATATTTAATGATTGCAATAATATCTTCTTTAGTCAATACCTTTTTAGTAATTGGATAATCCAAACCCAATTTTCTGTTGATTTTGTAACGGCCAACTTCTCCCAGATCGTAACGTTTATCACTAAAAAACAACTTATCAATAATACCCCTTGCAGTTTCGTCATCAGGTGCATCTGCGCCTCTTAGTTGACGGTAAATATGTTGTACCGCTTCAATTTCACTATTAGAAGTGTCTTTATTTAATGTATTGTAGATTATCGCATAATCACCACTCACTTCTTCACGTTGGATAAACACACTTTTTACATCCAGTTCGAGGATCATATCGATTTTATCTTCGTCAAGAATAGTATCCCTTTCTAAAACGATTTCATTCCTCTCAAGGCTTACAACTTCGCCGGTATCTTCATCGACAAAATCTTCGACCCAACTACGCAAAACTCTTGCAGCAAGGCGTTTTCCAAGATTTGAATGCAAAGTTTTTTTATCAGCTTTTACTTCTACCGCCATACCGAAAAGTTCAAGGATATCCTTATCAGTTTCGTATCCTATAGACCGAAGCAATGTTGTAACGGGGAATTTCTTTTTACGGTCGATGTAAGCATACATGACATTATTAATGTCTGTAGCAAATTCCATCCAGGCTCCTTTAAAAGGAATCACCCTGGCAGAATAAATTTTTGTTCCATTTGGATGAGTACTTTGTCCGAAGAACACACCAGGGGAGCGATGAAGCTGGGAAACAACGACGCGCTCGGCACCGTTAATTACAAACGTACCGCGCGGAGTCATGTAAGGAATGTTTCCGAGAAAAACATCCTGAACAATAGTTTGGAAATCCACATGTTCCTCATCATTACAGCTAAGGCGTAACTTTGCCTTTAAAGGAACGGCATAAGTTAAGCCCCGTTCAATACATTCTTCAATGGTGTAACGTGGAGGGTCTACAAAATAATCAAGGAATTCCAACATGAAAATATTTCGTGTATCATTTATTGGAAAACTTTCCTTAAATACACGAAACAACCCTTCGATATTACGTTTGTCGGGTGTGGTTTCTAACTGAAAAAAGTCTTTAAAAGACTGAATCTGTATCCCTAATAGGTCTGGAGTTTCCGCCAAATGTTCAATTTTTCCAAAACTGAATCTTTGTGGTGGAGCTACTTTTGTTGAAGGCATATTTTAGTTAAAATATTTTAAAATGAGAGAGCTTTAAACCGGATTTTATACTACATTAGACACGTACCGAAATTTAAAGGATTGCAAAAGTAAACATTTTTTTGAATTTAAATAAAACTTTATTAAATGTTAACCATTCATTTTGACATTATAAAAAACATTAAATCTTGGTATTTATGCTTTCGAAATTCGTAAAAATATTTTTTTTAATACAATAATAAGATGATTGATATCATATCGGCATTTATTATAGTCGAATAAGCATTAAATTTGCGGGCACTTAAATAACATTTAAAATTTTATACCATGAAGAAATTATTTTTTGTACCCGTAGCAGCAGCTTTATTATTTCTTGCTTCTTGCGGAGGTAACAGTTCAAGCGATGAAAGCACCACTGCAGCACCAGCAGATACAACCGCAGCAGCTCCCGCAGCCGCTGAAGCGCCAGGTGCAGATATTCCCGGAATTGATTCTGTTGCTGTTACTGACCACATTAACCTTACTGGAGACGATGCGATGAAATATGACAAAACACTTTTTAAAGTTAAAGCCGGGCAATCCGTAACCTTAGATTTTAAAAATATTGGCAAACAGCCGGCAGCAGCTATGTCTCATAATGTAGTGATATTAAAGCCAGGAACTGACGTACAGGCTTTTGGAGAAGCAGCTATTCCGGCAGCAGCTACAGGCCACATTCCTGCTTCAATGACAGATGATGTAATTGCACATACTAAGTTATTAGGCCCAGGCGAAAGCGATAAAATCACTTTCACCCTCCCTGATACTGGTGTTTATGATTTTATATGCACATTTCCCGGCCACTTTGGTACAATGCATGGCCAGATAGTAGCCGTAAAATAAAAAATTAAAAGAATTAAAAGAAAAAAGGCGTCCGGAAATGGATGCCTTTTTCTTATAATCAAATGGTAGCATAATATTCAAAAATTAAAAATTGCGACTATTTATTCGTTTACTGTAAACCAAAAAGAATTATCGTTCAAATACGATTAAATATTCACAATATCTTCCCGTTGAGGATATTGGTGCTGTTGTAAAAGTGAATTAAGTAAATTATCAGAGTGCTTCTCATTTCCAATTAAATCACTTAATTGTATTTTATCTAATAGTTGGTCAATAGAAAACTGAACCATTTGCCAAAGAGAACGAACTGAACAGTTGACTGAATTTGTACATAACCTGCTGGCGCCTGTAAAATCATTACAAAACTCTTTGGAATATAAAGAACCGCCTAATGTTTTTAAAACTGCATTTACATTAATTTCATTAGCTGGTTTTGCTAAAACATAGCCACCAATATTTCCGGGCGTACTATTGATAAATCCTGCCTGGCGGAGTACTCTTGTTAGTTTGGCTGCATAAGCCGGCGACAAGCCTTCAGCAACGCTCAGGGCTTGAATGCTCATACTTTCTTCGTCATGGCATCGTGCAATGCGCAGTAATATCCGTAAGCCGTATTCTTCCTGTGATGTGATTTTCATGATGAATTTATTTTATTTCACTAATTATATCTAATTAAACGTACTAATTATTTTTTGCTTAAGAATTAAGTTACAATTACAAACTACAAACTATGGCCTAAATCTACATAAACCCCAGTTCCAGCATAGCTACTTCGCTCATCATACTCCTGTCCCATGGCGGATCCCAAACCACAGAAACACTAACTTCGTTTACATCTTCAATTGCCCTGATTTTATCCTCCACTTCCACCGGAAGTTCCTGTGCTGAAGGGCAACTAGGAGCGGTAAGCGTCATAACAATTTGAACATTGTTAATAGGCAAAACTTCTACCTCGTAAATTAACCCCAATTCGTAAATATCAACCGGAATTTCAGGGTCATAAATTTCATGTAACGCCTCTATTACTTTTTCTTTTAATTCTTCTGCTTCCATTTTGATTTATTTTAGTTGGACGCACTTATAGATTTATAAGCTAGCGCATAATTTTTAATTTGCTTAATCATCGATAACAAACCATTGGAGCGGGTTTGGGCCAGGTGCGTCATCATCCCGATGTCATTAATAAAATCCAGCTTTGCATTTAAAATATCATCCGGATTATTATCTGATAAAACTTTTATCAACATGCTTATCAACCCTTTTACAATCACCGCATCACTGTCCGCTTTGTAATAAATTTTTCCATCTTTAAATTCAGAAGTAAGCCAAACCGTTGACTGGCAACCTTTGATAATATTCTCCGGTACTTTAAATTTCTCATCCAACGGCTCCAGCTTTTTGCCCAGGTCAATAATATATTCATATTTTTCTTCCCAGCTATCAAATAAAGAAAACTCTTCTGTTATCTCTTCTTCCCTTTCTTTTATTTTTGTAATTTCATTCATGTTTACGAGAGCATTTTTATCGCTTTTTTTATCGCACTAACCAACCTGTCTATTTCTTCTTTGGTATTGTACATTGCAAAGGATGCACGCACAGTTCCCGGAATTCCAAAGCGCTTCATCAAAGGTTCAGTGCAGTGGTGGCCGGTTCTTACAGCGATTCCCTGGTTGTCTAATAATACGCCAATATCCTGCGGATGAATATTTTTTATAACAAAAGAAATAACGCTTACTTTATTTTTTGCCGTGCCAATTATTCTCAGGCCTTCAATCAAACTCATTTGTTCAGTAGCGTATTTCAACAAATCATTTTCATGATTTCTTATAATATTTTTTTTGGTTTCTGTAATGAAATCCAAAGCCACTTTTAGCACGATGGTATCTGCGATATTCGGCGTACCAGCTTCAAATTTATAGGGCAAATCATTAAAAGTAGTTTTCTCAAAAGTCACCTCTTTTATCATTTCGCCACCACCCATGAAAACAGGCATTTCTTCTAATATTTTTCTTTTTCCATAAAGCGCTCCAACACCCGTTGGCCCATAAATTTTATGTCCTGAAAAAGCAAAAAAGTCACAATCCATTTCCTGAACATCTATATCCAAATGAACGGAAGATTGAGCGCCATCAACCAAAACAACTGCGCCGATTTTATGTGCTTCTTCTATAATTTCTTTTACCGGATTGATAGTTCCCAATGCATTTGACGCATGAACAATGGAAACTAATTTTGTGTTTGAAGAAAGCAATTTTTTATATTCATCCATCAACAATTCTCCATCATCATTTATCGGAATTACTTTTAGAACTGCTTTTTTTTCATCACACAAAATTTGCCAGGGAACAATGTTTGAATGATGCTCCATGGTGGAAATAATTATCTCATCTCCTTGGTGAATATTTTTTCTGCCCCACGTATAAGCGACTAAATTAATTCCTTCTGTTGTTCCTTTTGTAAAAATTATTTCTTCCGAATATTTTGCGTTGATAAATTTCTGTACCGTTTTCCGTGTGGCTTCGTAGGCGGCAGTAGCTTCTTCAGCAAGTGTATGTATGCCACGATGAATGTTCGCATTATAATTTGAATAATAATAATTCAACGCGTCAATAACAGCTTGTGGCTTTTGTGAAGTAGCCGCATTATCCAAATAAACCAATAATTGATTGTTCACTTCGCGGTTAAGAACGGGGAAAAGCTCCCTGATTTTCTTTACATCAAAAGTGGGTTTTATAATTGTTGTTTCCATTTTTTTGTATTTGCATTTTGCCTTCAGCATTTAGCTTTCAGCCTTCAGCCTTTCCTCAATTAATTGCCCGGCAAAATCACGAAGCGGCTCTATTTTTATTTGTTCTATTATACTCGCCGCGAAAGCCTGCAACAACATCGCCTGCGCATGTTCTTTGGAAATACCGCGCGTTTGCAAATAAAATAAAGCTTCTTCATCCAATCTCCCCACCGTACAACCATGCGAACATTTTACATCATCCGCGTAAATTTCCAATTGGGGTTTGCTGTTCACACTGGCCTTATCACTCAATAAAATATTATTATTACTTTGGTACGCATTCGTTTTTTGAGCATCAGGCCTCACGAAAATTTTTCCGCTAAATACACCCGTTGCACTTCCGTCAATAACTCCTTTATACAATTCGTTGCTGAAACAATTCGGCATTTTATTATCCACCAAAGTATGATTATCCACGTGCGTATTTCCTTTCAATAAATACAAACCATACATGTGCGCTTCATTTCCTTCCGCTTCCATTATGATGTTGGTATTGTTTCTTATCGTGTCGCCATTTAAAGAAATTACCAGTGTGTGTGCATAACTTTTTCCTGTTTGCCGAACATGAGTTGTGCCTACCTGGCTGGCGGACGCCTTGTCATTTTGAATTTTATAATGCTCAAATATGGCATCTTTTTCTACCACTATTTCGGCCACTTCATTGGTAAAACTATCCATTGAGCCAATGGTTTTGTACGTTTCAACCACCTGTAATTTTGCACGTTCGTCAACATAAACCAGGCTGCGCGGCTGAGCTAAAATGTGATTGTCTCTTGCATCAGAAATGTGGTAGAAGTAAACAGGATTTTCAATTATTTGTTTGTTTACTGCAAAAATGAATACGCCACCGTAGATAAATGAAGTATTAAGCGCATGAATACCATCGTTGATGAAAAGAGCGCTTTTTCCCAAATGTTCTTTTACAATTTCTTTGTAAGCTCCATTCTCAGCTTCTTCGAGTGGCATGATAAACAATTGGTCTTCAGAACTGCGAATAGTTGAAAGTTCAGGAATGTATTTCCCATTTACAAAAACCAATTCATTGGCATTTTCGAATCCGGGTAAGCGTATTTCATCAATATCAGCCACCGTAACCTGCAAACTTTTTGCAACTTCAGTAACCTGGTATTCTTTTTTAAACAAATCACCTACGTTCAATGCACTGTATTTCCATTCTTCATTTTTATGAGTAGGAATGCCTTTGCCATTGAAATTGTCAAAGCCTTCTTTTCTCAATTTGCTTAAGAAAGCATCAGGGTCAGAAGTCTGAAGCTTATTAAAGTTTTCGCCGAAATATTCTAAATTAATTTTTTCCATTTTATTTATTTGCCACGAATTACTCGAATTGACACGAATTATTTTGATTCTATCTAACCATCTAAACTAAATTCTCTAAACCATTCTAAACATTGAAGTTCCTCTAAACTTTCTCCTCCGTTCCGTTCATACTAAACTCTTCTTTGATAAAATCATATCCTTTTTCTTCCAGTTCCAAAGCCAGTTCCTTTGTTCCGTTTCTTACAATTTTTCCATTTAATAATACATGAACAAAATCCGGTTGTAAATAATCTAACAAACGCTGGTAGTGCGTAATTACAATGATAGCGCGGTTTTCATCACGTAATTTATTGACGCCATTGGCTACGATTCTCAGCGCATCAATATCGAGCCCGGAATCGGTTTCGTCTAAAATAGTAAGAACCGGTTCAAGCATCGCCATCTGAAAAATTTCATTTTTCTTTTTTTCGCCGCCGGAAAATCCTTCATTAATTGAACGGGATAATAAAGATTTATCAATCTCCACCAGCTTGATTTTTTCTTTCATCAGTTTCATAAAAGAAACTGCGTCCAAAGGTGGTTGTCCGTGATATTTCCTCTTTTCGTTCAAAGCGGTTTTTATAAAATTGTTGGTGCTAACGCCGGGAATTTCCACGGGATATTGAAAAGCCAAAAACAATCCTTCACGGGCGCGGTCTTCAGGAGACAATTCTAAAATATCTTTCCCCAAAAATTCCACGGAACCTTCGGTTACTTCATATTCTTCCCTGCCTGCTAAAACAGATGCCAGTGTACTTTTTCCCGAGCCATTTGGCCCCATAATCGCGTGAACTTCGCCTGCATTTACCTCAAGGTTGATTCCTTTTAAAATCTGCTTTCCCTCTACTGAGGCATGTAAATTTTTGATTGATAACATATTCTTTTTGATATAATTGATATAATAATTGTTTTAGCTAAAAGCCATTAGCTAATAGCTATTAGCTGTTAGCCCACGCTTCCTTCCAAACTTATTGCCAATAATTTTTGGGCTTCAACCGCGAATTCCATGGGCAACTGATTCATAACTTCCTTCGCAAAACCGGTAACGATGAGCGCAACTGCAGCTTCCGTATCTATTCCGCGCTGGCGGCAATAAAAAAGTTGGTCTTCACCAATTTTTGAAGTGGTGGCTTCGTGCTCTATAATTGCGGTTTTATTTTTTGATTCGATGTAAGGAAAAGTATGTGCGCCGCATTTATCGCCAAGCAACAAAGAATCGCACTGGGAATAATTTCTTGCGTTCAACGCATTCTTTGAAGCCCGAACCAAACCCCGGTAACTATTCTGGCTTTGTCCTGCGGAAATTCCTTTTGATACGATACGGCTCCTTGTATTTTTTCCAAGGTGGAGCATCTTTGTTCCCGTATCTGCCTGCTGAAAATGATTGGTGAGTGCCACGGAATAAAACTCCCCGATTGAATTATCGCCTTTCAAAATAACACTTGGATATTTCCACGTAATGGCTGAGCCGGTTTCTACCTGCGACCATGAAATTTTGGAATACTCACCCTGGCAAATTCCACGCTTGGTTACAAAGTTGTAAATTCCCCCGTTTCCATCCTTATCCCCTGGAAACCAGTTTTGAACCGTAGAATATTTTATTTCTGCTTTGCGCATGGCTACCAGTTCAACCACTGCTGCGTGCAATTGATTTTCATCACGCTTTGGCGCAGTGCAACCTTCGAGATAGCTGACGTAAGATTCATCTTCAGCCACAATTAAAGTGCGCTCAAACTGTCCTGAATTTTCGGTATTAATTCTAAAATAAGTGGATAATTCCATCGGGCAACGAACGCCTTTTGGGATATAACAAAAAGAGCCATCAGTAAAAACAGCAGAATTTAAAGCGGCAAAATAATTATCAGTCATCGGCACCACAGAGCCCAAATATTTTTTTACCAAATCAGGATGATTTTGAATCGCTTCGCTGATAGAGCAAAAAATAATTCCTACTTCTGACAATTGCTTTTTAAAGGAAGTTGCCACGGAAACACTATCCACGACTACATCCACCGCTACGCCACTTAATCTTTTTTGTTCATTGATAGAAATTCCTAATTTGTCGAAGGTTTTCAGTAATTCCGGGTCCACTTCATCCAGGCCGTTTACAGTCTTTTTTTTCTTAGGTGCGGCGTAATAAATTATCTCCTGGAAATCAATTTTTGGAAAATGAACATGCGCCCATTGAGGCTCTTCCATTTTAAGCCAGTGATGATAGGCTTTCAGGCGCCAGTTAAGCATCCATTCAGGTTCATTTTTTTTTGCTGAAATAATCCGGATGGTATCCTCGCTCAGGCCTTTGGCGACTACATCGGTTTCTATATCTGTAACAAAACCATATTTATATTCACTCGCTACGGTCTGCTCCAAAACATCCATTTCTTCTTTCATTCTTCCCTACATTTTAATAGTTGAATTATTTAAAATTGCAAGGCAAAGGTAAATGGTTTTCCTGTTTGTACAAAATAGTATAAATAGATTTTGATTTTTATTATCAGAAAGTTTTCAGATGGATGAAATAGTTGACAAACTAAAGTTTGTTTTTGCTATAATAAAAAAAGTTTAGTGAAACTGACTTCACTAAACTTTTCGCAAAGTATTTTGCTAATTGGAGAAGATTTACCAACTATTTTTGAGTATAATACCTAATATTTTAGCACTGTTTTTAATTGTAAAAACTTACCTGAATATTTATTGCTAACTGGATGTTTCTCTAGTAAGATCTTTTCAACTTAATTCATTCTTTATAATCTAATTACCTTAACAGAACTTTTTATCATTCCATCAAAATAAACTGAAATAACGTATACTCCCTTTATCAAGTTACTCATATTAATTTCCTGTTTTACATTAATGGATGAGGAAACAAATTGTTTTTTATAAACTATTTTTCCTGACATATCAGTAATTACCATCATGACATTTGTATTATTTCTGCCAGTAGTAACTTCCACATTAGCTATTGTGTGAATAGGATTAGGGTAAACTTTTAAATTACCTGTAAAATTCTCTGGTGCTAACCTTTCTAAGCCAACCGTCACCTGCACAGTATCTTTTGCTACTTCATTTCCATCGCCTTTTACTTGTAATTCATATCCATATGTTCCCTCAACAAGGCCTTGAACTTCAGTAATGGCTGAATCAGTTGATATAATTGTACTTGTAGAAGGCCCTGATATTTGTTTCCATAAATAAGATAATTTACTTCCGTCCGAATCGGAACCGCTACCTTTTAAAGTCACAGTACTATTAGAGCTAACAGTTGTAATGTCATTCCCTGCATTGGCAATTGGTACAGTGTTAACCTTAGTTTCTTGAATGGGGATAGATCCATTTACATTTACGTCGATGACATCTTTACCTATTCCTCCATCATTATCAGTTACTGTTAATTCAAATTGATATTGCCCTTCTACTAATCCCGAAACAACTGTATTTTCAGAGTTAGGATTAACAATAATATTGCCTGATGGGCCTGCAATTTGTTTCCATGAATAAGATTTTATTGTCCCATCTGCATCTGTGCCACTACCTCTTAAGGTTACATCATCCGTTGGAAGGATAATTGTTTGATTGCTTCCTGCATTAGCAACTGGTGGTATGTTAACAGGTGGATTCACTTTTATATTCACTGTATCAGTTCCTGTCGCCCCCTGGTTGTCAGTTACCTTTAATTCAAAAGTATAATTTCCTTGTACAAGCCCGTTTACGGTTGTGGACGGCGACGATGGAAGGTTTAATGATGCTCCTGATGGCCCGTTTATTTTTGTCCATGAATAAGATTTTATTGTTCCATCAGCATCAGTGCCACTTCCTGAAAGTGTTACAATATTTGTCGGTAACGTTATCGATTGATCATTTCCTGCTTTGGCAACAGGTGCTATATTATTGGCAGCATTTACTTTTACCTGAACGGTGTCTTTACCAATTCCTGCTTTATTATCAGTTACTGTTAATTCAAATTGGTATATGCCCTGCACCAATCCCGAAACTACTGTATTGGCTGAATTTGGATTTACAATAGTACTGGCGGATGGA
>Ga0134126_10004477_pt1 | contig 17480 bp, 14 predicted proteins | sample KB31752_FD_96881 | JGI IMG/M metagenome (GOLD analysis project Ga0134126, IMG submission 96881) | Terrestrial soil microbial communities with excess Nitrogen fertilizer from Kellogg Biological Station, Michigan, USA - KB3-175-2 | ecosystem: Environmental > Terrestrial > Soil > Unclassified ...
CGCCGCCATCTCCTTGGTCGTGGGCTGCCGCGCGGCCGCCCACCGCCCCGGGATCAGGTGGTCGGTGATCAGTCGCAGCGCCTCCCAGCGCTCGCCCTCGTCCTGAACGATCGTCGCGGTCCCGAAGATCACCGCACTCCGGTAGTTCACCGAGTGGTGGAACACCGACCGGGCGGCGACCAGCCCGTCCAGGTGCGTGACGGTCACGCAGACCCGCTGCCCATCCGCGGCCCAGAACGCCCCGTTTGCCGACGACCCGTGCAAGTACAGCGTGTCGCCCGCGCGCCCGTAAGCGGTCGGCAGCACGACAGGCGTTCCATCGGAAGACACCACGCCGAGGTGGCAGATCAGCCCTGCGTCGAGGACCTCGTAAAGGGCAGCGCGCTCGGTCTGCCCGCGCTCACGGTGCCTGCGCAGGGTGGTACGGGGAGTGCTGGACAGTGGCGTGGTCTCAATGCTCATGATCCCGTAGCCTAAGCGGCAAGTGGACTGCAGCAAATAGCCAATCCTTGGGAAATCTCGATGACCACTTTGCCCACCGGCCTACCGGTCGTGGTGGACCGCGACCAGCCGGTGCCCCTCGCCATCCAGATATCCGCCCAGCTCCAGGCCGCTGTGGCCGGCAGCGTGCTCCGCGCGGGCGACCGGCTGCCGTCCAGCCGCGACCTGGCGAGCACCCTCGGCGTCAGCCGGACCGTGGTCACGAACGCCTACGCCCGCCTGTTCGCCGAAGGGTGGCTCGAAGGCCGCCACGGCTCAGGCACGTACGTAGCCGACGTCACCGCCTCTGATCAGGGGGTGCGGAAGGTGCCCGGCTGCGGGCAGCCGGCTGGCACTTCAGCCCATGACGATTCAGAACGGTCCGTTGTTTCACCCACTAGCCCCGCCATCTCCGCCTCGGGCGAGCCGGCCGTGCCTGCGGGCCTGATCGACCTACAGCCAGGAATCTCGTGGGCGGAGGGCATCGAACCCGCCAGCTGGCGCCGCGCGTGGCGCCAGGCAGGCGCGCACCTGCCGTCCCGCTGGCCCGACCAGCACGGCCTCCCGGAACTCCGCGCGGAGGTCGCCGCCTACCTGCGGCGCTCCCGTGGCCTTGCCGTCACCCCGGCGCACATCCTGATCACCCAGGGCGTCTCCAGTGGCTTGGCCTTGCTGGCCGAAGGGCTGCTTGCCCCGGGCGACAAGGCCGGCATCGAAGAGCCCGGCTATCCCACCGGCCGCGAGGTCCTGCGCCGGGCGGGCGCGCAGGTAGTGCCCTGCCGGGTCGACGCGCACGGCATCCTGCCCGAAGAACTCCCCAGCGATCTCAAGCTCCTCTACACCACGCCCGCGCACCAGTATCCGCTCGGCGGCCGCCTCCCGGTGAGCCGCAGGCAGGCGCTCGTCGCGTGGGCACGGGCCACCGGAGCGCTCGTCGTCGAAGACGACTACGACAGCGAGTTCCGCTACGACGTCGGCCCGCTCCCCGCGCTGCACAGCATGGACCCCGACGCGATCGTCTACCTGGGCACCGCGTCCAAGGTGCTGGCCACCGCCTTCGGCGCGGGCTGGCTAGCCGCGCCGCCCGACCTCGTCGAAAGGCTCGCGGCGCTGCGCCCCCGCCTCGGCGTCCGCATCCCCGAGCCGGTCCAGCACGCGGTCCTCGCCCTGCTCCGCTCGGGCGACCTGGAGCGCCACGTGCGCAAGATGCGCTTGGAATACGCGCGCCGCCGCGCCGCCCTCGTCGATGCTTTGACGCACGGACCCCGCGGCGCTGCTGGCGCCGATGCACTCACGACGGTTGGCAGCGTCGACGACCCGGCCCGCGTGCCATTCCGCTTGCTCGGCGACACCGCCGGCATGCACATCGTGCTGGAACTCCCCGATGACTACCCGACCGACCGCCTCATCGCGGCCGCCGCCGCGCGCGGTGTCGCGGTCTACCCCTTGACCCGCTACTTCGCCGGCCCGCCGACGATGAACGGCCTCATCCTCGGTTACGGCACGGCGACCCTGCCTCAGGTCCGCCGCGCCGCAGCCGAGCTAGCCCAGCTCGTTACCAGCCGCTAGGCGGGTTCTGCAGGCCGCCCTGCTGGCCAGCCCCCTGCCCGTTCCCGGCTGACTGCCCGTACCCGCCTTGTCCGCTGGCCGGTGCCTGGCCGTAGTCGCTTTGCCCGTTGCCGGGCGCTTGGCCGTAGCCGGCTGGCTGCCCGTAGTCAGCGGGCTGCGCGAAGCCGCCCTGTCCGTTGCCGGGTGCCTGCCCATAGCCGGCGGGCTGCCCGTAGCCGCCTTGCCCGTTGCCGGGCGCTTGGCCGTAGCCGGCTGGCTGCCCGTAGCCGGCCGGCTGCGCGAAGCCGCCCTGCCCATTCGCGGGTGCCTGCCCGTTTGCCGCGCTCGGCCCGTTCATCCAGGGCGCCCCGCCTTGCGGGAAGCCGCCGGCAGGCTGGTAAGCCCCGCCGGGCGGGAAGTTGCCGACCGGGCCGGCCGCCATCGGGCGAGACTTGAACGCGGCGCGGTCGCGGAAGAACTGCACGACGAGCAGGATCGGCACGATGAACGCGTAATAGAACATGAAGTAGGTGCCGCCGTTGAAGACAAGCAGCAGGTAGAGGCCGTAGATGAGGAAGCCGGCCCCGAAGATGAAGTTCACCACCTGCCGCCGCTTCGCGTAGCTGGTCTTCACGAACGCCATGACCAGCATCGCGATACCGCTAAAGATCAAGAACAGCACGTATATGTAGAACATCTGGTCACCTCGTAGTCCAGGCCAGCTTGCGGTGGATCAGAAAGCATCACATTCGATCACACGAGCACGGCGAAGAACCACTGATTAACCGGAAAAGTTCCTAATTCGTGTTCATTGTCATATCGACAGAAATGAAAATAAGCAGTTCGTGGTGGGGAAAGCTCGGTGGGGGGCTGCGCAAAACTATCCATTCGTCTTGCCTCGCGGTGCCGGTCTGGCCCGCTGCTTGCGTCTGTCGGCGAGGTGCGCTCTTCTCGGGTTGCGGTGTGGGTTTTAAGGTGGTCCATGAGTCGGCAGGGGCTAGCTAGGAGGATGCCGCGTGCGGCTGATCAGGTTCAGGATGGGCGGCGGGGAGCCGCGCGTCGGGGTGCTCGACGATGTCACGGTGACCGAGTTCGCGGCGGTTGATACGCTCGCTGACCTGCTCGCCCTGCCAATAGCCGCAATCCGCGAGGCCTGCGCCAACCCAGGGGGCGCCGTTTTCGCGGGGGATGAAGCGCAGTTGCTCGCCCCGGTCGACGGACGCACCGAAGTCTGGGCGGCAGGTGTCACGTACGAGCGGTCGCGGACCGCGCGGATGGCGGAAAGCGAGCAGTCCGCCGACATCTACGACCGCGTGTACGCGGCGGAACGGCCCGAGTTGTTCTTCAAGTCGGCCGCTTGGCGGGTCAGCGGCCCAGGCCAGCCCGTCTCGGTGCGGGCAGACTCCACGATCGACGTCCCCGAGCCCGAACTCGCCGTCGTGCTCAACGCGGAAGGCGCGGTCGCGGGCTACACCATCTGCAACGACATGAGCTCGCGGTCCATCGAGGGCGAGAACCCGCTCTACCTGCCGCAAGCCAAGATCTACCTCGGCGGCTGCGCGGTCGGCCCGTGGATCGTTCCGGCCTGGGAGGTGCCCGACCCCTACGCGCTGACCATAGAACTGACGATTGCCCGGGACGGCGCGGCCGCCTGGGAAGGCAGCGCGAGCACCGCGGCGTTGCACCGGAAGTTCCACGAATTGGCTGCCTATCTCTTCCGCGCGGACGACTTCCCGGCCGGGGTAATCCTCTCCACTGGCACCAGCGTGGTCCCAGACCTCCCCTTCACCCTCGAAGGGGGCGACGAGGTCCACATTCGAATTTCCGGCATTGGTCACCTAATCAACCCGGTGGTACGCGGCAAGCCCGCAGTTTCGTTACTGCCGGTCACGAAGTTCGGTTGTCGTGTTATAGCAGCTGGCTGTCGGGTTTATGCCAGTTAGGCGGCCGTTGCGATAACAAATAGCCCACCTATGCCGCGACTCCAAACAAATGCGGGACTTTATCCTGCTACGCTCCGCTGTCATGGGTTATCAGCCGCTGGGCAGTCGGTATTTCCTTGAAGAACCGATTGGGCAAGGCGGGATGGGGGTTGTTTGGCGCGGCCGTGACCGCGTCGTCGGGGATGTTTGCGCGATCAAGGTGCTGCGGCCGGAGCTCGCGGCTGATCCGGGCGCGGTGACGCGGTTTGTCCGCGAGCGCACCGCCCTGGTCAAGTTCCGGCACCCGAACGTGGTGACCTTGCGCGACATGATCGTCGAGGGCGACTGCCTCGCCCTCGTAATGGACTTCATCGAAGGCGGCGACCTCGGCAGCTACCGGCAGAATTGCGGGGGAACGCTGCCTGCCGCCGAGGCGCTGCAGTTGACCGCCCAGATCTGCGACGCCCTCGCCGCCGCGCACGCGGCCGGGATCGTGCACCGCGACCTCAAGCCCGCGAACGTCCTGCTGGACGCCGGGCAGGCCAGGCTCGCCGACTTCGGCATCGCGCGGGTCGCGGGCGAGTCGCCGGCGACGACCACCGGCATGGTCATCGGGACCATCGGCTTCATGTCGCCCGAGGTGATCAAGGGCGAAGAACCAGGCCCGGCGTGTGATGTGTACGCGGTCGGCATCACGCTGTACGAACTGCTGACCGGGGCGCAGCCGTTCACCGGCCAGGCTGTCGCGGTCATGCGCAGCCACCTGGACGTCATGCCGGCCAGGCCCGATGGAATGCCCGACCGGATGTGGGCGCTGCTCAGCGCTTGCCTCAACAAGGAGCCCGCTGCCCGCCCGCCTGCCGCGGTCGTGGCCCGCGCGCTGCGCGATCCGGTGCTGCACAGCGAGGCCGCGCTGCGCGACCAGGCCAGGCCCCGGCCGAGCGGCCCCTACGGGGTGCCGCCGCGGGTGCCTGACAGCATGCCGTCAGGCCCGGTGCCCTACGGCCGTCCGTCCGGTGCGATTAACCCGTCTGGCGCGTTCCACCCGTCTGGTGCGTTCAACCCGTCTGGCGCGTTCAGCGCGCCGCCGCGTTCCGGCCCGGTCACGGCGTCCGTGCGGCTTGCCGCGATGGCCTCGTCCGCTGTGCCCCCGTCGGCAGGGGGCATAGAGACGGGTGCCCCGCCAACCGACGCGGGCTGGGCCGACGCGGCCCCGGACACCGAGGTGGGCTATCTCGGTGTCGGCCCGGCGGGCCAGCCGCCGTCCGCTGGCCACCGCGGGAACCGGCGCCGTCCCCGTCGGCGGGGGGTCAGCCCCCTCTGGGCTGCCGCCGCGGCAGTTGTCCTCCTCCTTGTCGGCGGCGGGGCGACGTACCTGGTGACGTCCAGCCCCGCGCAGGGCAAGACCGCCGAGCCCGCGGCGTCGGCCGTCGCGGCTTCGCTCGGCGAGGCTGCCGCGTCCGCCGGGGTCACCAGCCCAGCGGCCAGCCGCAGCGCGTCGCCGAGTTCCTCGGCCCACGCCAGCACGGCGTCGGGGCAGCCAAGCGCGACGTCCGCGGCTACCCACACCCAGGCACCTCCGGCGGCAACCCAGCGACCGAGTACGCAGGCCCCCACGCATTCCGCCGCTCCGCCGAGCCCTCCGGCGCCCACTGGGCCCAACCTGGTCGGCGACGGCGACTTCACGGGGTCCATCAGCGACTGGAACAACTACGTGACGGGCACGGTCATCGTTAGCGGCGGAGCGGAGGGCGGGGACGCCGCGCAGATGACCGGGCCGTCGGTCGGGGTCTCTCAGATCGTCAGCGGGCTCAAACCAGGGCAGACGTACGAGTTGACCGGCTGGGCAATGTCGAAAGACGGCGGCAGGACCTACATCGGGGCTAAGAACTACGACAGCACCGGGGACCACTCCAGCGCGACCACCAACAGTTCGTGGAGCGAGCTGCCGCGCACCTTCACCGAAGGGGCCGGTCACACGACGGTCGAGATCTACTGCTGGCAGGCGGACGCGGGAGTCGGTTTCTGCTCAAACATCAGCCTTCGGGCCCTGGGCTAGCCGGAGGCTGCTTGGCGCGCGTGGCGGCGATCGCCACCACGCCGGCCATGAACATCTCCTCGCCGAACTTGTAGTGCTCCTCCGGGTCGTCGCACGCGGTCATCGGCAGGGCGCACTCGACCAGCCGCGGGAACTTAGCCTGCGGCAGGGTCGCTAGCTCGACTTGGTGCTTGCGCTGTTCCTCGGCGCGTTCCTCGGGATCAGGGAACTCGCTCCCCGGCTCCGCCATCACGAGCATGAGGGCGGTCCACATCGCGGCGCGGGCGACCGCACTCGCGTCCTCGGGGCCGAATCCGGCGCGGCGCAGTACCTCGAGCGCGGTCTCCGTCGCCTTCATCGCCGCCTCGCTGTGCAGTTTCTCCGTACGCAGGAGCAACTGGGGAGCTGCCGGGTGCGCGCGCAGCACGGAAAGCAGTGACGTGAACATCGCCTGCAGCTGGTCCGTCCACGGCGCCGACCAGTCGACCGCGATGTTGACCTCGCCCCAGATCCGGTCCGCGACCCCGGTGAGCAGCTCGTCCTTGCTGCGGAAATGCCAGTAGAGCGCCATCGGGGTCACGCCGAGCTCGGTGGCGAGCTTACGGATCGTCAGCGCCTCCGGTCCGACCCGGTCGGCGAGCTCAAGCGCCCGCTGGGCCACGGCGTCCTTGGTCAGGCGGGGCCGGTCGCCCTCGTCGGGAAGTGCTGAAGAAGTCACTTGACAACTATACGGCGTACAAGGCAGCATGGGCAATGGCAAACTTGTACAGCGTATAAGAACGTCATACAGGTACGGCTTACAGGTACAAGCTACAGGTACGTCGTACACGACAGCTTCGGGGAAGGTGCAGCTCATGGCGGAACGGGCCCGGTGGTGGGCGCTGGCGGCAGTCAGCCTCGCGACCTTGATGACATACCTCGACAACAACGTGACCAACGTGGCGCTCCCGACGATCGAGCGCAGCCTGCACCTGTCGGTCAGCGGGCTTGAGTGGATCGTAAGCAGCTACATCCTTGTGCTCGGCGGGCTGCTGCTGGTCGGCGGCCGGGTCGCCGACATCTACGGCAGGCGCCGGGTCTTCCTCATTGGCCTGGTGATCTTCACGCTCTCCTCGCTCGCGGCCGGCCTCGCGGGCAGCGGCGGGGTGCTGATCGCCGCACGGGCGGTGCAGGGGCTCGGCGCGGCGCTCAGCATGCCGGCGACGCTCGCGATCATCGCGGCGGCATTCTCCGACCCCCGCGAGCGGACGGCGGCGATCGGCATCTGGGGCGGCGTCGGGGCGCTCGGCCTCGCCCTCGGCCCGGCGGTCGGCGGCCTCATCAGCCAGCACTTCCACTGGGGCTGGATCTTCCTGCTCAACGTGCCGCTCGGGGCGATCACCCTGGCGCTCTCGATCCCGTTCATCACCGAGTCGCGCGGGTCGCAGGCAACATCCGGGTCGGCCATGTCGCGCCTAGACATGCCTGGGCTGATCACCTCCGCAGTCGGGCTCTTCGCGCTGACCTACGCGCTGATCGAAGGCGGCGACAAGGGCTGGACCTCAGCATTGATCATCGGGGCGTTCGCGGTGGCCGCCGTCACCTTCGCCGCCTTCCTGGTGATCGAGTCGCGCAGTGCCTACCCGATGATCCCGCTGCGGATCTTCCGGTCCCCCGCCCTCAGCGGTGGCCTCGGCACGATGATGATCTGGTCGTTCGGCATCCTGGGCATCTACTTCTTCACGTCGCTGTACCTGCAGAGCAACCTTGGGTTCTCGCCCACCAAGGCGGGTCTGGCCTTCGTGCCGATGGCGCTGGCCGTGGCGGTGGCGGCGGTACTGTCGCCCCGCGTGGTCACGGTCCTTGGCGGCAACCGCACGGTGGCGCTCGCGATGGCGATCATGACGGCAGGCCTGCTGCTGTTCGTCAGGCAGGGTGCGGGCGCGACGTTCGGTGACCTGCTTCCCGGATTCGTGATCTTCGGCGTCGGGGCCGGCCTGATGAACGTGCCCGTAACCAACGCCGTGATCGGCGGCGTGCCCACCACGCAGGCGGGCATCGCGTCCGCGCTGCTGAACGCGTCGCGTGAGGTCGCAGGCCTGCTCGGGGTGACGGTGATTGGCGCGGTACTGCGGTCGAGCCAGGGCGCGTCGCTCCGCTCAGGCGCGCAGCCGAGCCAGGCGTTCATCGACGGTTACCACACCGGGCTGTGGCTGACGATTGGCCTGCTCGCCGTCGGCATCGTGCTCAGCTACGTGACCCTGCGCGAACGGAAGCAGTCCGTTACCGACCAACTGGCCGACGGGCTCGCCCTGGCCGAGACCGAGCGTCGGGCCCCCGGCGTCGCCCTGGCCGAGTCGGAAGAGGCATTTCCGCTGGACGTTCGGATCGACGGGTAACCTTCCCCGTCCATGGATGTGGCTTTGGTGTCGCCCGGGCGACACCAAAGCCACATCCATGTTTCGCTGGCCAAGTCGCTGACCGCCCGTGCCCTTGTTGGATGGCTGAAGCTGAGGTAAGTTACCCGCCAGTCATCTACCTGCGGTCGACGTCGATGGAGGCAGCGATGCATGACGTCCTCGACCCGTGGCTGAACCCGGTGACCTGGGCTGTCCCGTTCTTCCTGCTGTTCATCGGCATCGAGCTCGCGGCGCTGAAGTGGCTCGACCACGACGACGTCACCGGCTACGCGCCCAAGGACGCCACCACGTCGATCCTCATGGGGCTCGGTTCCCTGGCGAGCACCTTGGTGCTGAAGGCCGGCGCGTTCTTCGTCTACATCGCGCTGTACCTCTACGTCGCGCCGTGGCACCTCGGGATGCGCACGTGGTGGTCGTGGGCGCTAGTCATCGTCGGCGTTGACCTGGCCTACTACTGGCAGCACCGCTTCGTGCACCGCGCCCGCGTCGGCTGGGCCGCGCACCAGGCGCATCACTCCTCGGAGTACATGAACTTCGCGACGGCGCTGCGGCAGAAGTGGAACCCGTGGTTCGACTTCTTCTTCTGGCTGCCGCTGCCGTTGCTCGGGGTGGCGCCGTGGGCGATCTACTTCGGCTACGGGATCAACCTGGTCTACCAGTTCTTCGTCCACACCGAGACGATCAAGAAGCTGCCCCGCCCGGTCGAGTTCGTGTTCAACACGCCGTCCCACCACCGGGTGCACCATGGCTCGGACGAGATTTACCTGGACAAGAACTACGCCGGGATCTTGATCGTGTGGGACAGGATGTTCGGCACGTTCCAGCCCGAGCTCTTCCGCCCGACCTACGGCCTGACCCACCCGGTCAACTCCTACAACCTGGTCAGGCTGCAGTACGGCCACTACGCCGACCTGTGGCACGACGTGCGGCACGCCGCTTCCTGGCGCGACCGTCTCGGCTACCTCTTCATGCCGCCCGACTGGCAGCCGGCGTCAGCGCGCATGTCGTAACCGAGCGGAGCAACGGACCGTTCTGAATAAGTTTTTTAGCTTCTGTATGAGTTCTCAGAGAAAACTGAAACCTTAGTGAGAGTCGACGTGCGGAGCTGCCCTGCTAGCTTCTGTCCGTGTCATTTCAAGAGGGGCACGAGGACCGGCTAGGCGTGCGCGATCCGCAGGTCGCGCAGCAGTGGCGGGTCGCTCGGTGGGGCGGCGTGGCGGGCAACGAGCGGCTGACCGCGATGACCGGGGCGGTGCTGCTGATCCTGCTGCTCGTTGAGGGCTTCACGATCCTCCGGCTTGGACGCCTGCTGACCCTGCACTTCTTTGTTGGCATGCTGTTGCTCGGCCCGGTCACGCTGAAGGCCGGGTCCACCATCTACCGGTTCTGCCGCTACTACAGCGGGCATCCCGCTTACCGGCGCAAGGGCCCGCCCGCGCCGTTGCTGCGCATGCTCGGTCCGGTCATCATGCTGCTGACGGCGTGCGTCTTCGGCACCGGGGTCGCGCTGGCGCTCGTCGGCGCAGGCCGCGACGGCGAGTGGCTGTTCCTGCACAAGGTCACGTTCATTCTCTGGTTCTGCGCGACGGCTATCCACGTGCTCGCCTACGCGCCGCGGTTGCCCAGGCTGCTCGCTGCCGAGGCCAGGGGAACCGCCGACCCGGAAGACGGCGGATACGTCAGGGGCGGACGGCATGCGAGCCGCGCCGTGGCCGCCCTTGGGGGGCGCGGCATGCGGCTGGGACTGTTGCTCGCCGCGCTGCTCTGCGGCTTGGTGATCGCCCTGCTCACCGTGCACCTGGAAGGCAACTGGCGGCCGCACAGGTTCTGAGCGCGCCGCTCCCGCTTCGAAGGGCCTGCCCCATGGTGGCAGCGTACTAGCTCGCGTCATGATGAAACGGGTGGTGTCCGCGAGCTGGAGGGGAGTTGGCCATGATGCGTCGCATAGGCGAACGCTGGCCAGGCTGGCCGCGTCAGCTGCCCGTCCTGCAGGGTGTGCTGCCCATCGAGCGGTCCCGCATCCTGCCGGATGCGCTCGCCGGCCTCACCCTGGCCGCGGTTGGCATCCCCGAGGTCCTCGGCTACGCCAGGATCGCCGGGATGCCCCTGATCACCGGGCTGTACACGATGGTGCTCCCGATGGCGGTCTTCGCGGTCCTCGGCTCATCGCGGCACCTTGTCGTGGCGGCCGATTCGGCCACTGCGGCCATCCTCGCCGCGGCGCTGGCCACCCTGGCCGTGCCAGGCTCGGCGCGCTATGTGCGGCTGGCCGGGCTCACGGCCCTGCTGACCGGAGTCCTGCTGCTGCTCGCCCGGTTGATCAGGCTGGGCTTCCTGGCGAACTTCCTGTCCCGGACGGTGCTCGTCGGGTTCCTGACCGGCGTCGGGATCCAGGTGGCGATCGGGCAGCTGCCCGACATGCTTGGCGTCAAGGTGTCTGGCAGGCAGGCCCTGCCGGTGCTTTGGCACACGCTGCGCGCGCTCCCGGACAGCAGCGGCGCGGACATCGCGATCTCGGCCGGGGTCATCGTGATCGTGCTCGCGATCCGGGCCGTCAACCGCCGTATCCCCGGGCTACTGGTCGCCGTCGTCCTCGCGATCATCGTCAGCTACGTCGCGGACCTGGCCGTGCACGGGGCGGCTACCATCGGAAACGTGCCGCGCAGCCTGCCGTCGTTCGGGCTGCCCGCCTTCGACCGGGCGGACATCTCCCGGCTGCTCGGGCCCGCGGCCGCCATGTTCGTGGTCATCCTGGCGCAGAGTGCGGCGACCTCTCGGGCCTATGCCGCGAAGTACAACGAGCAGCTCAGCGTCCCGGATGACTTGAGCGGGCTCGGCGCAGCCAATGCCGTGGCCGCATTCTCCGGCACGTTCGTGGTCAACGGCAGCCCCACCAAGGCACAGATCGTGGACAGCGCGGGCGGCCGGAGCCAGCTGTCGCAGCTCACCGCCGCCGCCGTGGTCCTGATCGCCGCCGCGCTGCTCACCGGGCCGCTCGCCTACCTGCCCAGCGCCGCCCTGGCCGCAGTGGTCTTCCTGATCGCCGCCGAACTCGTCGACATCAAGGGACTGCGGCGCATCCTGGCCCTACGGCGGAACGAGTTCGTCGTCGCCTTGCTCACGGCGGCGGCGGTCATCGGCTTCGGGGTGGAGGACGGCATCGTGCTCGCCGTCGTCGCCTCGATCGTCGATCACCTGCGGCATAGCTACAACCCGCACAACAACGTCCTAGTGAAGTCGCCGGCCGGGTACTGGCAGCCAGTGCCGGTGGAGCCCGGCGCGCGGACCGAGGACGGTCTCGTGATCTACCGCTTCGGTACTAGCCTCTACTACGCCAACGCGGCCCGCCTGCTTGCTGACCTGCACGCCATCTTCGGTGCTGGCGGGCCGGTGACCTGGTTCGTCTTGGACTGCGCAGCCATCGAAGACATCGACTACACGGCCTACACGGTCCTCACCCGGGCCGTCGAACTCGCCAAGCAGCGGCACGTGCGCTTCGCGCTCAGTACCGTCATCCCCTCGCTGCGCCGCCAGTTGGACAGTTACGGAGTCACCAAAACCCTCGACCCTGACGCCTGCTACGAAACCCCCAGAGAGGCCATCGACTCCTTCCACGCCGCGCACCCCGCCACGTGACGGTTTCAGCTGGTGTAGTGACGGTAGGTCAGCAGGCATGAGTGCCTCGCATGCAAGCCTCGTCACCTCGGGCGGGGTGCCGATCCAGCTGTCTCACCTGGACAAGGTGTTCTTTCCCGAGGAGGGCCTGCGGAAAGGCGACCTCGTCGACTACTACCGGCTCGTCGCCACGCGCATGATCCCGTACCTGCGAGACCGGCCCGTAGTCCTGGCTCGCTATCCCGATGGCGTGACGGGCGAGCAGATCCTGCAGAAGAACGTGCCCCGGCACTTTCCCGACTGGATCAGCCGGGTTGAGGTGCCACGGCGCGGCCGGGGCGGCGCGGTCTGCCAGGTGGTCTGCGACAAGCCGGCGACGCTGCTCTACCTGGCCAACCAGGCCTGCATCGAGCTTCACCTGTTGCTGAGCCGCAGCAGCGCGCTCGACCAGCCCGACCAGCTCATATTCGACCTTGACCCGCCCGCTGACGAGGATTTCGGCGTCGTCCGCCGCTGCGCCCTCGACCTGCGGCGCTTGCTTGAGGATGACCTCGGCCTCACCGCCTATGTCAAGACCACCGGCGGCAAGGGCCTGCACGTTCATGTGCCGCTCCGCGCCAACGAGGGCTTCGACCCGGTCCGCGAGTTCGCCCGCGAGGTCGCGGAGCTCCTGGTCCGGGCCGACCCGGACCACCGCACCTTGCAGCAGCGGGTCGAGCAGCGCGGCAACCGACTCTACCTCGACGTGCAGCGCAACGGGTACGCGCAAATGGCGGTCGCGCCCTATTCGGTGCGGGCCCGTCCTGCGGCGCCGGTAGCTACCCCGCTGCACTGGGCGGAAGTCGAGGACGCGCGGCTGAACCCCCGGTGGTTCACGATGCGCACGATCGCCGACCGGCTCGCGAACACGCCGGACCCGTGGGCTGGCATGGCACGGCACCGGCACGGCCTTACCGCGGCCCGGCGACGTCTTGGGTCCGTTGCTTCTGTGGCTTCCGCTGCTTCCGAAGCTTCGGGAGCTGAGGACAGGAAGGGAGGATGACCATGGCATCCAAATCCGGGCAGTCGGACCCGCCGTCCTGGATGGAGCCGCAGCTCGCGACCCTCACCCATGAGCCCTTCTCCGGCCCTGACTGGGTGTTCGAGCGCAAGCTCGACGGAGAGCGGTGCCTTGCCTTCGCTGGCCCGGACGGCGTCCGCCTGATGAGCCGCACCAAGCACGACATCACGACGACCTTCCCCGAGATCGCTGGCGCCCTGAGCGCCCAGCGCCACGGCGACTTCGTGGCGGACGGAGAGATCGTCGCCTTCGACGGCGCGCAGACGCGGTTCGGGCGGCTGCAGCAGCGTCTCGGCGTCGTGCAGCCGTCCCAGCAGCTGCTTGACGACTTCCCGGTGTACTACTACCTGTTCGACGTCCTCTACGCCGACGGCCAGTTCACCAGGGAACTGCCGCTCAGGGAGCGGAAGGAACTGCTGGCCGGGATCATGGACTTCCATGATCCGCTCCGGTTCACCGAGCACCGGGAGCGGGACGGCGAGGCCTTCTATGCGCAGGCCTGCCACGACGGCTGGGAAGGCCTGATCGCCAAGCGGGCGGACGCGCCCTACCAGGGCTACCGTACCCGGGACTGGCTCAAGTTCAAGTGCGAGAACGCGCAAGAGTTCGTGATCGGCGGCTACACCGACCCCCAGCGTTCGCGGATTGGGTTCGGGGCGCTGCTCCTCGGCTACTACGGCCCAGGCGGCGACCTGGTGTACGCGGGGAAAGTAGGGACTGGTTTCGACACGCGGACATTGCGCGGCCTCCACGCGACGCTGGCCCGCATGGAGCGTGCCTCCGCCCCCTTCAAGAAAGGCCACCTGCCTAGCCCGCGCGGCGTGCACTGGGTCACGCCCAAGCTCGTCGGCCAGGTCGCCTTCACCGAATGGACCGACGACGGCCAGCTACGCCATCCCCGTTTCCAGGGCCTACGCGATGACAAGGAACCCAGCGACGTCGCCCGGGAACTGCCCACCTAGGCGGTTACGCGGTTACGCGGTTGCGCGCAGGTTGTGTCGCTCGCCCCATGGGCGTACGGGCCTCGGATCGGTATGGTTCGGGCATGACGCTTGTGAACGGTGCTGGAGCGGTGGTCACCGGCGGTGGCGGCGGAATCGGCGAGGCTATCGCCCGCAGGCTCGCCGCCGATGGCGCCCGGGTGGTGGTCAACGACCTGGACGCGGCGGCGGCGCGCGCGGTGGCGGAAGACATCGGCGGCCTCGCCGTCCCCGCTGACGCCGGGACGGCGGAGGGCATCGACGACCTAATCAAGACGGCCCGCGAGTTCCTCGGTGAGATCGACATCTACTGCTCGAACGCGGGGACCGGCGGCGGCAGGGGGCCCGAAGCGCCAGACGACCTGTGGCAGCGCGTCTGGGAAGTCAACACGATGGCCCACGTACGGGCCGCCCGGGCGCTGCTGCCCGGCTGGCTGGAGCGCGGCACGGGGACGTTCGTGGTGACCGCGTCGGCGGCTGGGCTGCTGACGATGCTCGGCTCGGCGCCGTACTCGGTGACCAAGCACGCGGCGGTCGGGTTCGCTGAATGGCTCGCCGCGACCTACGCGCACCGCGGGCTGACCGTGCACTGCATCTGCCCGCAGGGCGTGCGCACGCAGATGCTCGCCGGATCCAGCCGGGCGGGGGAGGTGGTGCTCGCCGAGTCGGCGATCGAGCCCTCGCAGGTGGCCGACGCCCTGGCGGCCGCGCTGGCCGAAGGCACGTTCTTCGTCTTGCCCCACCCCGAGGTCCACGACTACTACGTGCGCCGCGCCACCGACACCGACCGGTGGCTGCGCGGCATGTCCCGCCTGCAGCAGCGGATCGAGACACCGGAGCAGGAGAACCCGTGAAAGCCTGGCAGATAAGCCGGTACGGCGAGCCGGAAGACGTGCTGGAATTCGCCGAGGTGCCACGCCCCGAGCCTGGTCCTGGGCAGCTTATGGTGCGCCTGCTCGCGGCGGCAGCGAACTTCCCCGACATCCTGCTGTGCCGTGGCACCTACCAGGTGCGCCCGCCGCTGCCGTTCACTCCCGGCCTTGAGTTGTGCGGCGAGGTCGTCGCGGCCGGTCCCGACGTCGCTGGCTTCGAGCCAGGGGACAGGGTGGTCGGCGGGGCGGAGTTCCCGTCCGGTGGGTTCGGCGAGTACGTCCTGATGGACGCTTCGCGGGCGTTGCCAGCGCCCGAGGGCCTTGATGACGCCGAGGCCGCGCCGTTCCTGGTCACGTACCAGACCGGGTGGTTCGGGTTGCACCGGAAGGCCCGCCTGAAGGCGGGGGAGACGCTGCTGGTGCACGCGGCGGCGGGCGGTGTCGGCAGCGGCGCGGTCCAGCTTGGCAAGGCCGCGGGCGCGAAGGTCATCGGCGTGGTCGGCGGCGCGGAGAAGGCAAGGCTCGCCCGGGAACTCGGCGCGGACGTGGTCGTCGACCGCTACGAGGAGGACTTCGTCGCGGTGGTCAAGGAAGTGACGCACGGCAAGGGCGCCAACGTGGTCTATGACTCGGTGGGTGGCGAGTCGTTCTTCAAGTCCACCAAGTGCATCGCGTTCGAGGGGCGCATTGTGGTCGTGGGCTTTGCGAGCGGCGAGGTCCCGCAGGCCGCGCTGAACCACGCCCTGGTGAAGAACTACGACATCCTCGGCTTGCACTGGGCCATGTACGAAAAGCTCAATCCGGCCTTGGTTCGCACCTGCCAGGCGGAGCTGACCAAGCTGGTCGCCGCCGGTCAGGTTAAGCCGCTCATCACCGAGCGCCTGCCCATGACCGAGGTCCCCGACGCCTTGCGCCGCCTAGGGGCAGGCAAGACCACAGGCCGGGTGGTCTTTCAGCCCTGAGCGTTGCGGGTTGTGCGGCGTGCGGCTTTGGGGCGTTACGGCTTGCGGCCGAGGGCGCCGGCCTGGGGGATCACGGGACCGCTTGGCACACTGGGGTCCGGGTGCCAGTCATCGACCGGGACCGTCACTCCCGGTTCCACTAGTTCCAGGCCGTCGAAGTAGCTGGTGAACTGCTCCAGGCTGCGGGTGCGGTAGGGCACGGCGCCCGAGGCCTCGTACACCCGCAGGGCTTCTTCCAGTTCCGGGCTGGTGTCGATGCTGTCGTTGATCGCCAGGTAGCTGCCGCTCGGCAAGCCCGCGAGCAAGCCCCGGACGATGCGCAGCGCTTCGTCGTGGTCGGTCACGTGCCCGAGCACGCCCATGAAGGTCAGGGCGACGGGCTGAGACAGGTCCAGCCACTTGCTGGCCTCGTTGAGCACCGTGGCGGGGTCGCTCATGTCAACGGCCACGTAATGTGTTTCGCCTTCGGGCGTGCTCGTCAGCAGCGCCCGCGCGTGCGTCAGCACCAGCGGATCGTTGTCGACGTAGACGATCTTGGACTCTGGCGCGACCCGCTGCGCGACCTCGTGGGTGTTGTCTGCGGTCGGCAGCCCGGTCCCGACATCGAGGAACTGCCTGACCCCGACCTCCCCGGCCACGTACCGGATGACTCGCCCGAGAAACGCGCGGTCCGCGCGGGCGATATCCACAATGCCCGGGTAGATGCCGCTGAACTGGTCGCCAGCCAGCCGGTCGACCCCGTAGTGGTCCTTGCCGCCGAGCCAGTAATTCCAGATCCTGGCCGAGTGCGGAACGGTGATATCGATGCCCGTTCCAGCGGCGTTCTCGGTCACGCGACACTCCTCAGATCGTGCTCGCCAACAGCCCACTGAACATCGTGAAACAGCGCCAGCCACAAACGCGGTCGCTTAGTTAATTTCTAGCACAGAATGCCGCTAAATCAGCTCTTAGTGACCAGATGCGCGCGCCGCGCTGAGTTGGTGCAGCGTCCAGCCGTGCCCCGCCAGGTCAAGTGGCCTGGTCAGCGTAGTGAACAGTTCGGCGGCGCGCCGGTAGGACATGCGGGCCTGCCCGGTCACCGCGTAGCGGTCGGCGGGCGGAGGTGCCGCCGACCGCCGGCCGGTCACGAACACCGGCCCGCCGGTCCGCCCGGCCAGCAGCCAGCGCAGCACCTGGCTGGTCGCCTCCTGCCATTCGATGCCCGCGCCGGGGTGAGTGGCTGGCCGCGGGCGGGTACGGTGCCGCTGCAGGTCCAGGTGCTCCGCGTCAAGGGCGAGGACCCGCGCCGCGCCCGCCCCCGAGTCGAGCAGCAGCCGCCAGAACGCGTGTTCTCGCAGGCTGACGGGCAGCCGAAGCAGCTGGTCGACCTGCGCCGCTTCGAGCGGAGCAGGTCGCTCGTCCGGCCGCTGGAGGCGCAGTTCGGCCGTGGGGTCCGTAGCGATCCAGCCCTCGTCCAGCCACCAACCGACGGCGCTGCGCAACGCGGACACCTCGCGGTTGACGGTGCGCGCGTCGGCCAGTTCCGCCCGCTCGGCGACCGCGGCGCCGAGCCGTCCTCCGGTGTCGGGATCGTCGAGCAGCGCCAGGGGCACGACCGGCGGCAC
>Ga0134126_10004479_pt1 | contig 17469 bp, 15 predicted proteins | sample KB31752_FD_96881 | JGI IMG/M metagenome (GOLD analysis project Ga0134126, IMG submission 96881) | Terrestrial soil microbial communities with excess Nitrogen fertilizer from Kellogg Biological Station, Michigan, USA - KB3-175-2 | ecosystem: Environmental > Terrestrial > Soil > Unclassified ...
CATCGCGCGCAGAGTTGCAACGCCCGATACTTTGCCGTGATTGTCGAGGAATGCCCGCTCGTTCGGCGAAAGCTCGCGCTGGATCAAGGTGAATGAAAGATCGCCGCCCAAAATGACCTGGCCCTGGCGCGCCAACCCGTCGGCGAGGCTGGCCGCCAGCGAGCCGACCCCAGCGATCGCCATGCAGCCGAGCGCGATACAGGCGATGAACACATAGAAGCCGCGGAAGCCGCCGCGTAGCTCGCGCCATGCGAAACGCAATGGCAGCCAGCCGCCAGCGTCGCGCGCGATGGCGCCGGTCGTGACGCTCATGTGGTCTCGCCGTCGATACGGCCGGACCGCAACCGCACGATCCGCCCGCAGCGCGTGGCCAGCGCGGAATCATGCGTCACCAGAACCAGCGTGGAGCCGTGTTTGGCCCGGCCCGCAAACAGCAGATCGATAATTTGCTTGCCGGTGTCCTCGTCGAGGTTTCCGGTCGGCTCGTCGGCCACCAGAATGGCAGGATTGGGCGCCAGCGCGCGGGCCACCGCCACGCGCTGCTGTTCGCCGCCGGAAAGCTCGGCCGGATAATGGTGGACCCGCTCGCCGAGGCCGACCGCGGCGAGTTCGCTGCGCGCGCGCTCATTGGCGCCGGCAACGCCGGCCAATTCCAGCGGCACCGCGACATTCTCGAGCGCGGTCATGGTCGGGATCAGATGGAACGATTGGAACACGATGCCGATGTTGCGTCCGCGGAAGCGCGCCAGGGCATCCTCGTCGAGAGCATTCAAGTCCTCGCCCGCCACCGCGACCGCGCCGGTGTCGGCCCGCTCCAATCCCGCTATCACCATCAGCAGCGTGGATTTGCCCGATCCCGACGGCCCGACCAGGCCGACTGCCTCGCCACTGCCTATATTAAGGTCAATGTCTTTGAGGATATGAACACGGGCCGCCCCTTGCCCGAGCGAAAGATTGACGCCGGCAAGTTCTATCGCGCGTTGCGCAATAGCCGAGCTCGCCTGGGAAGGTGCTTTCATGGAATTTGACCGTTCACGCCCCCGCACATATGGGACAAAACCGCTCCGGGTCCAGCGCCTTGCGGCCTTGGCCGTTCTGGTTTGTGCGTTTTCGGGCATTGCCCGGGCGGCTGACCAGCACCCGGTGAAGATCGTGGTGCTCGGCGATTCACTCAGCGCCGGATTCGGGCTGCCAGTGGATGCTGCGTTTCCGGCCAAGCTGGGGCAGGCGCTCAAAGCCAAGGGCGTCGACGCAAACGTTACCAATGCCGGGGTCTCCGGCGATACCGCTTCCGGCGGTCTGGGCCGGCTCGACTGGTCGGTGCCGGAGGGAACCGAGGCAGTAATTGTCGAACTCGGCGCCAATGATGCGCTGCGCGGCATTGACCCGACGCTTACCAAGACGGCGCTCGACGCCATTCTGAACAAGCTTAAGGACCGTCATATTGCTGTCTTGTTGGCGGGTATGAAGGCACCGCGCAATCTCGGTTCCGACTACGTGCAGACCTTCGATGCGATCTTTCCGGCGCTTGCCTCGACTCATCCGGTCGTCTTTTATCCATTCTTCCTCGACGGGGTAGCCAGCGACGCCAAACTCAATCAGGCCGACGGTCTGCACCCCAACGCCGCCGGCGTCGACGTAATTGTAACGCGTATCATGCCGCGGGTTGAGGAAGTGATCGCCCGCGCGCGTGCTGCACGCGGTTCTTAGTTTGGAAGACGCTAAAATGCCGCGTCTCTTCACCGGTGTCGAAATCCCCCCTGACATTGGTCAGTCGCTGGCGATGCTACGCGGCGGCCTCCCCGGGGCGCGCTGGATCACGCCTGACAATTACCATCTGACGCTGCGTTTTATCGGCGATGTCGACGACATGGTCGCGCAGGAGGTCGCCTTGATGCTCGGCCGCGTCAAACGCGATGCTTTCGACCTTTACCTTGAAGGGCTGTCGTCGTTTGGCGGCCGCAAGCCGCGCGCAGTGGTGGCGGCGGTATCGCCGGTGCAGCCTTTGCTCGATGCGCAGGCCGAGCAGGAACGGATGATGCAGCGCATTGGATTGGAACCGGAAGGGCGCAAATACATACCGCATGTGACGCTGGCGCGGTTGCGCGATGCATCGAGCTTTGCGGTCGCCGATTATCTATCGGCGCGCGGCTATTTTCGCACCGCGCCATTCCGCGTCTCGCGATTCGTGTTGTTTTCTTCGCGCGATTCGGTCGGCGGCGGGCCTTATGTGGTCGAGGCTGGTTACCCGCTCGGCGCGCGAAATCCGGTCACGCCGGCCTGAACAGACGCGACTGCGCCTCAAACATCGCCGCGGCAACGCCGTGGCTGTCGGCAGCGGCCTCCCGCATCAGCGAGAGCAACGTCGAGCGCGGCGGATCGACCTCGCCGATAACGCTGCCGAAGTCGAACGACAGTTCGGCATCGAACTTGCGGGCGAGCTGCTGCATCCGCCGGTTTTCGGCGAGGCATTCCATGCGCAGCAATTTGACGCCCCGATTGCGCGCGGACAGCAACGTGCGCTTGAGCAACTCGGTTCCGACGCCGTGGCTTTGCCATGGCTGCTCGATGCTGAAGGCGGCCTCGGCTTGATGGGCGAACGGCGAACCGGTTTGCCGCAGTTCGGCGGCGCCGCGCAGCACGCCGTCGACGAAGAATCCGTACACCACGACGCCGATGCCGCTGGCCGTCGCGGCGTGGCGGGCGATGAAGTCGTCCGACACCCCGCCGGAAAATCGTCGGTAGCGGCTGTCACGGTCGAGGCGCAGCAGGTGGTCGCGATAGGTGTCGCTCTCGCCGATCCACAATTTGCGGACAGAACCGCCGTCGGGCAAAGGGTCGTACATGTCCCATCTCCTGCGCGTCAGGCTCAGTGAATCGCCTCGCCCTTATGTGTTTATATATGCTGCAATGCAGCAAAATAACGACAGGATCCTGGCTGGCGCAGACCTTCCAAGCAAAATATGCATGGCTAACAAGGGGATACCGCAAGATTTGCTGCAGCATTTGATGCAGCAAAAGCTCCAGCATTTGCTGTGGCATTCCCGGTTTTCCGCGCCCAATGGTCGATTTACAGACGGCTTGGATAACCCTACCTCTCGCATCTCGCCGCGTCGGATCCGCGATTCGTCTCATGTCCGAAATCTTCAGCACGTGTTACGCGGCGCTTATCGCCGCCGGAAAAATTGAGGCCGATCCCGGTCAGGCCATGCTTGCTGGGCAATTGATGGCGCTCGAATTGCGCCTCGATCAGCATCGGCTGGCGCGTAAATCGTCCTCGCTCGGTTGGCTGTTCGGCAAACGCCGCGAGGCCGGTGCGCCGCTGAAGGGGCTTTACGTCTACGGCGAGGTCGGCCGCGGCAAGACCATGCTGATGGACCTGTTCTTCGAGACCAACGCGGTAAAACGCAAGCGCCGCGTCCACTTCCACGAGTTCATGACCGATGTTCATGAGCGCATCCATGCCTACCGGCAGAACATCAAGAACGGCGCGCTGCCCGAACAAGATCCGATCCAGCGCGCCGCCGCCGCCATCGCCGAGGATACCTGGCTGCTGTGTTTCGACGAATTCCACGTCACCGATATTGCCGACGCTATGATCCTTGGCCGGCTATTCACGCGGCTGTTCGAACTCAATGTCGTCGTGGTGGCGACGTCGAACCTGGCGCCGGACGAGCTTTACAAAGACGGGCTCAATCGTTCGTTGTTTCTTCCCTTCATTGCGTTGCTGGAACGCCAATGCGAAATCGTGCGGCTGGAGGCGCGCGTCGATTTCCGGCTGGAAAAGCTTACCGGCATGCCGGCCTGGTATGTGCCGGCTGATGCCAAGGCCGATGCCGCGCTGGACGAGGCTTGGCGGCGTCTGGCCGCAGGCCAAGTCGGCGCGCCGCAGGAATTGGTGGTGAAAGGCCATACCGTGCGGGTGCCGAAAGCGGCCATGGGAGTGGCGCGCTTTTCCTTCGACGATCTCTGCCGGCAGCCGCTGGCGGCCGGCGATTACCTCAAGATCGCGCACGAATTCCATACCATCATCTTGGACCGCATACCGGTGATGGATTATGCCCAACGCAACGAGACCAAGCGTTTCATCATCCTGATCGACACGCTTTACGATCATGCGGTGAAGCTGCTGGCCTCGGCGCAGGCGCAGCCGGACGCGCTCTATCGCGGTGTCGACGGTTATGAAGCGCAGGAATTCAAGCGTACGGCGTCGCGCCTGATCGAAATGCGTTCGCAATCTTATCTCGGGCTGCCGCACGGTCCGCCGCAGGGGCCTTCAATCGATGCCGGCAAGATCGTCGAAACCTGAACTTTAGCGGTTGCCAATTGCGTCGACCCGGGCGAAATAGCCGCCGAGGATGATCTACAACAAGGAGCCGGCGATGGCCGAACAACCGCTCCCGCCCGATACCGTTAATCCTGGCGTAACAAGCAATGACGATACTGCCGGTGCGCCGTCCCGGCCGAAACGATTGCGGCCCACCCGGTTTCGCTGCGTGATCTGCAACAAGGAGAAACCGGCACGCGATGTCACTCAACTCGACGTCGTGCGACCAAACTTGATCGATCGCATCAAGGCCGACTATCCAGATCTTCCGTCCGAAGGCCATATCTGCGCCGAGGACCTCGATCGTTTCCGTTCACGCTATGTCACCGGACTACTCGGGCAGGAGCGGGGTGAACTCACCAAGCTCGAGCAGGATGTGGTGCAAAGCCTCGCCGACCACGAAACTTTGGCGGAAAACATCGAAGCCGAGTGGGTCGGTCATCGCACGGTGGGCGAAAGGTTGTCCGATCATCTGGCCAGTTTCGGCGGCAGTTGGACCTTCATTATTATTTTTTTCGCGGTCCTGCTGGTCTGGATGGCTTTCAACGCCTTCACGCTCGAGCGGGAACGGTTCGATCCCTATCCTTATATCCTGCTCAATCTCGTTCTTTCTTGCCTGGCGGCTATCCAGGCGCCGATCATCATGATGAGCCAGAAGCGTCAGGAGGCGAAAGATCGTTTGCGGTCTGAGAACGATTTCCGGGTCAATCTCAAAGCGGAACTGGAAATCAGGCATCTGCATGAAAAGATCGATCACATCCTGACGCGGCAGTGGGAGCGGCTGGCCGAGATCCAACAGATTCAGTTGGAGATGATGCAGGATCCAGCGATCCGGAAGCGCTAGCCAACGCTCGACCAGATTAACAATACGACCGCGAGCCCCATCAGCGCCGCGGCGAGCCAGCCCAGCATCAGCAGCCAGCGCGGAAGCGCTACCGAACGCCCTTTGAGCTTGCTGGAAACCACCAGCATCGTCGCCACCATGATCGGCACCGCGACGACGCCATTGATGACCGCGGTCCAGAACAGCATTGCAATCGGGTCTATATTGGTGGCGAGCAACGCCGAGCCGCCCAGGGTCGCCGCCGCGACGATGGCGTAAAATCCAATGGCGCGGCTGGCCGGCAGTTCAAGGCTGCCGCGCAATTTGAACACCTCGGCAACCGCGTAGGCCGCCGATCCGGCCAGCACCGGCACCGCCAGCAGACCGGTGCCGATAATGCCGGCAGCAAATAGCGCAAAGGCAAACGACCCGCCGATCGGGCGCAGCGCCTCAGCGGCCTGCGCTGCAGTGTCGATATGCGTGATGCCGTGACTGTGCAGCGTTGCCGCGGTGGTCACAATGATGAAAAAGGCAATCGCATTGGAAAAGAACATACCGGTCCAGGTATCAATCGAGATGCTCCTGAATGAATTTTTCTTCAAGGCCAGTTGCGTCGCATACATATACCGGTGGCTCAGCCTGGATTCCTCCGCCTCCTGCGAGGCCTGCCAGAAAAATAGATAGGGGCTGATGGTCGTGCCGAAGATTGCGACCACCATCAAAAGCTGATCATGTTCGAGGCTTAATGTCGGAACCAGCGTTGCGCGCGCGACCTCGCCCCAAGGAATTTGTACGCTGAAGGCGGCCGCAACATAGAACAGCAGGAGCAAGGTCAATAGTTTCAGATAACCGGCATAGCGGTGATACGGAATCAGCACTTCGGCGAGAAGGCATGCAATCCCGAACATAACCGCGAAGGCGAGCGCGGAGCCGCCAACGACCAGCCGCAGCGCCTCGCCCATAGCCGCGAGATCCGCGGCGATGTTGATAGTGTTCGCCACCAACAAGGATGCAATCAGCGGATACAGCGCCCAGGGCGGCAGTACGCGCGCGATGTTGGCTGCAAGCCCGCGCTGTGTATCCCAGCCGATAACGGCGCTGACGATCTGGATTGCCGCCATGAACGGCAGCGTCAGGAACACAGTCCACAGCAGCGAAAAGCCAAACTGGGCTCCGGCCTGCGAATAGGTTGCGATGCCGCTTGGATCGTCGTCAGCCCCGCCGGTTACAAGTCCCGGCCCAAGCGCACGCCAAACCAAGCGAGCTGAAAATCGCCGTACGCTCATGAATTAAATCCCGAAGCCCAGGCAATCTTGGCGCTAGGCTGGCGCTGAAGTCTATGGGCAGCGAATTCGAAAAACGCCTCTGGACTCAAGGCGCGGCCTCTGTTGGTATAATGTATACAGGATGCGGGACGAGCCGCGTCTTTCGCCGTCTTGTCGTTGTAAGCCGGACCGGTTAACCACCACGCTTCCGGCTCATCCTAAGTCGAGAGTTTCCCCCCATGGCGCGTAACAAGATTGCGTTGATCGGTGCCGGTCAGATCGGCGGCACGCTCGCCCATCTCATCGGCCTCAAGCAGCTCGGCGATGTCGTGATGTTCGACGTCATGGAAGGCATCCCGCAGGGCAAGGCGCTCGACATCGCCGAATCATCGCCGGTCAACGATTTCGACGCCAAAATCGTTGGCGCCAATTCCTACGAGGCGATTGAAGGCGCCGACGTCTGCATCGTCACCGCCGGCGTGCCGCGCAAGCCGGGCATGAGCCGCGACGATCTGCTCGACATCAATCTCAAGGTCATGGGGCAGGTCGGCGCCGGCATCAAGAAATACGCGTCCAATGCTTTCGTGATCTGCATCACCAATCCGCTCGACGCCATGGTGTGGGCGTTGCAAAAGTCCTGCGGACTGCCGCAACAGAAGGTCTGCGGCATGGCGGGCGTGCTCGATTCGGCGCGCTTCCGTTATTTCCTCGCCGATGAATTCAACGTGTCGGTTGAAGATGTCACCGCGTTTGTACTCGGCGGTCATGGTGACAGCATGGTGCCGCTCACGCGCTATTCGGCCGTGGCCGGCATTCCGGTGCCCGACCTGGTGAAAATGGGTTGGACCACGCAGGCTCGCGTCGACGAAATCGTCAAGCGCACCGCCAATGGCGGCGCCGAAATCGTCAATTTGCTCAAGACCGGCTCGGCTTTCTACGCGCCGGCGGCTTCGGCCATTGCGATGGCGGAAAGCTATTTGCTCGACAAGAAGCGCGTGCTGCCCTGCGCCGCATGGCTCAACGGCGAATATGGCGTGAAAGACCTGTATGTCGGTGTGCCGGTGGTGATCGGGGCCAAGGGCGTCGAGCGCGTCGTCGAGATCGAACTCAATGGCGGCGAACGCGCCATGTTCGAGAAATCGGTCGCCTCGGTGCAGGGCCTGGTCGAAGCCTGCATGAAAATCGCACCCAATCTCGGCAACTAAGACAAATCGGTCGCGGCCGGGAGCATTGCATGAACATTCACGAGTATCAGGCCAAAGCGGTCTTGCGCGAATTCGGCGTGCCAGTGCCGCGCGGCGTGCCGGCATTTTCCGTTGACGAGGCGCTCAAGGGCGCCAAGGAACTCGGTGGCCCGGTTTGGGTGGTGAAGGCACAGATTCACGCCGGCGGCCGCGGCAAGGCCGGCGGCGTCAAGGTGGTCAAATCCATCGATGATGTGAAAAAAGAATCAACCCGCATCCTCGGTTCGACGTTGGTCACGCATCAGACCGGCCCGCACGGCAAGAAAGTCAACCGCCTCTATATCGAGGAAGGCTCGGCCATCGACCGCGAATTCTATCTCTCGGCCCTGATCGACCGTGAAACCTCGCGCGTCGCCTTCGTGGTTTCCACCGAAGGCGGCATGGATATCGAGGAAGTCGCGCACAAAAACCCCGAAAAGATCATCACCTTCTCGGTCGATCCGGCCACCGGCATCATGCCGCACCACGGCCGCCGCGTCGCCAAGACGCTCAATCTCACCGGCGATCTGGCCAAGCAGATCGAGGCCATCCTGCCCAAGCTCTATGCCGCCTTCATCAGCAAAGATATGAGCATGCTGGAAATCAACCCGCTGGTGGTGACCAAGGACAACAAGATTGTCTGCCTCGATGCTAAAGTCGATTTCGACGGCAACGCGCTCTACCGCCATCCCAACATCGTCGCTCTGCGTGACCTGACCGAAGAAGACGACAAGGAAGTTGAGGCTTCCAAATACGACCTCAATTACATTTCGCTCGACGGTTCGATCGGCTGCATGGTCAACGGCGCGGGCCTGGCGATGGCCACCATGGACATCATCAAGCTTTACGGCATGGCGCCGGCGAACTTTCTCGACGTCGGCGGCAGCGCCACCAAGGAGAAGGTGACGGCGGCGTTCAAGATCATCACCTCCGATCCCAACGTGAAGGGCATCCTGGTCAATATCTTCGGCGGCATCATGAAGTGCGACGTGATCGCCGAAGGCGTGGTGGCGGCGGTGAAGGAAGTCGGCCTGAAGGTGCCGCTGGTGGTGCGCCTCGAAGGCACCAATGTCGATCTTGGCAAGAAGATCATCGCCGGGTCCAAGCTCAATGTGACTTCCGGTGAGGATCTTGACGACGCCGCGCAGAAGATCGTCAAAGCGGTGAAGGGGGTCGCCTGATGGCCATCCTGATTGACAAGAACACCAAGGTCATCTGCCAGGGCTTTACCGGCAAGAACGGCACGTTCCATTCGCAGGCCGCGCTCGACTACGGCACCAAGATGGTCGGCGGCACTTCGCCCGGCAAAGGTGGCTCCAGCCATCTCAATTTGCCGGTGTTCGATACGGTCGCCGAGGCCAAGGACAAGACCGGCTGCGACGCCAGCGTGATTTATGTGCCGCCGCCCGGCGCGGCCGACGCGATTTGCGAAGCGATCCAGGCCGAGATCCCGCTCATCGTTTGCATTACCGAAGGCATCCCTGTGATGGACATGGTCAAGGTCAAACGCGCGCTGTCGGGTTCGAAGTCGCGGCTGATCGGGCCGAACTGTCCGGGCGTGATGACGGCGGGCGAATGCAAAATCGGCATCATGCCCGGCAACATCTTCAAGCCCGGCAAAGTGGGCATCGTGTCGCGCTCCGGGACGCTCACCTATGAGGCGGTGTTCCAAACCAGCCGCGAGAACCTGGGCCAGACTACCGCGGTCGGCATCGGCGGCGATCCGGTCAAGGGTACCGAATTCATCGCCATGCTGGAAATGTTCCTGGCCGATCCGAAGACCGAGTCGATCGTCATGATCGGCGAGATCGGCGGCTCGGCCGAGGAGGATGCCGCGCAATTTCTGAAAGACGAGGCCAAGCGCGGCCGCAAGAAGCCCATGGTCGGCTTTATCGCCGGCCGCACCGCTCCCCCGGGCCGCCGTATGGGCCATGCCGGTGCGATCATTTCCGGCGGCAAGGGCGATGCCGCGTCTAAAATTGCAGCAATGGAATCGGCTGGAATTAGGGTATCACCCTCGCCAGCCCGAATCGGGAAATCCCTGGTAGAAGTACTGAAGTCCTGATTCAGTTCTTAGGTCTTTCACAGACTTACGTGCGTCATAAATAGAGTTAAAACAACACGCCCGCCGTCGGATGCCGGTCCCACGGGCCGTTGCCGTTAGCAACGCGCCTATAAGCCGCGCAAGGATTGCTCAGCATGTCTCGCCAAGACGCCAACGCCGCTTTCGCCCGCACGTCCTTTCTCTACGGCGGCAACGCCGCCTACATCGAAGACCTCCACGCCAAATACGAAACCGACCCGGCTGCGGTCGATGTCGAATGGCAGGAATTTTTCAAGGGCTTGAAGGACGACAAGTCGGACGTCGTCAAAGGCGCGCGCGGGGCCTCCTGGCAGAAGCCGAATTGGCCGCCGCGTCCGGACGGCGATCTGGTGGCCGCGCTCGACGGGCAATGGGCCGAGACCGAAAAGAAAATCGGCGAAAAGATTCTGGCCAAGGCGCAAGCCAAAGGCGTCGATCTCTCCGAAACCGAGGTGCAGCAATCGACTCGCGATTCGATCCACGCACTGATGCTGGTCCGCGCCTATCGCGTTCGAGGCCATTTCCACGCCAAGCTCGATCCGCTCGATCTGGCGCCGGAGAAAAACGAAGAAGAACTCGACCCGCGCAGCTACGGCTTCACGGACGCCGATCTCGACCGCAAGATTTTCCTCGACATGGTGCTAGGACTCGAATTCGCATCGATGCGCGAGATCGTCGCCATCCTACGCCGGACTTACTGCCAGACCATCGGCATCGAGTTCATGCACATCTCCAACGCCGCCCAAAAGAGCTGGATCCAGGCGCGCATCGAAGGGCGCGACAAGGAAATCAGTTTCACCCGCGAGGGCAAGCGCGCCATTCTCAACAAGCTGGTGGAGGCCGAAGGCTTCGAGAAATTCCTCGATGTCAAATATACCGGCACCAAGCGCTTCGGTCTCGATGGGGGCGAATCGCTGATCCCGGCGCTCGAGCAGATCATCAAGCGCGGCGGCAATCTCGGCGTGAAGGAAATCGTGGTCGGCATGCCGCATCGCGGCCGGCTCAACGTTTTGACCCAGGTGATGGGCAAGCCGCACCGCGCGCTGTTTCACGAATTCAAGGGCGGCTCGTCGACGCCGGAAGAAACCGAAGGCTCCGGCGACGTCAAATATCATCTCGGCGCCTCGTCGGATCGCGAGTTCGACGGCAACAAAGTGCATCTGTCGCTGACCGCCAATCCGTCGCATCTGGAGATCGTCGACCCGGTGACGCTCGGCAAGGCGCGCGCCAAGCAGGATCAGCACGGCGCGACGCCCGAAGAGCGCACCATGGTGCTGCCGCTGCTGATGCATGGCGACGCGGCCTTCGCGGGGCAGGGCGTAGTGGCGGAATGTTTCGGACTGTCGGACTTGAAGGGCTACCGCACCGGCGGCGCGTTGCACTTCATCGTCAACAACCAGATCGGTTTTACGACTTATCCGCGCTATTCGCGCTCGTCGCCTTATCCCTCCGACGTCGCCAAGATGATCGAGGCGCTGATCTTCCATGTCAACGGTGACGATCCGGAAGCGGTGGTCTACGCCGCCAAGGTGGCGACCGAATACCGGATGAAATTCCAGCGGCCGGTGGTCATCGACATGTTCTGCTACCGGCGCTTCGGCCACAACGAAGGCGACGAGCCCTCATTCACCCAGCCGCTGATGTACAAGAAGATCCGGTCGCATCCGACCACGCTGGAAATCTACAGCAAGCGGTTGGTCGCCGAAGGCGTCGTCACGGTCGACGACGTCGAGAAGATGAAAGCGGGCTGGCGCGCGCATCTTGAATCGGAGTTCGAGATCGCCTCCGGCTACAAGCCAAACAAGGCCGACTGGCTCGATGGCCGCTGGTCCGGCCTCAAATCCGCCGGCGAAGTCGAGGATCCGCGCCGCGGCAATACCGGCGTCGCGGCCGAGGAATTGCGCGAGATCGGCAAGAAGATCACGAGCGTTCCGCAGGGCTTTGCCGTTCACAAGACCATCCAGCGCTTCCTCGATAACCGCGCCAAGGCGATCGAAACCGGCGAGGGCATCGACTGGTCGACCGCCGAGGCGTTGGCGTTCTGCACGCTGCTCAAGGAAGGCCACCGGGTGCGGCTGTCCGGCCAGGACTCGGAACGGGGCACCTTCTCGCAGCGTCATTCGGTGCTGTTCGATCAGAACACGGAAGAACGCCACACGCCGTTCAATCATTTGGGCGGCGAACAGGGGCGCTACGAGGTGCTCAACTCGATGCTGTCGGAGGAGGCCGTGCTCGGCTACGAGTACGGCTATTCGACCGCCGAGCCGAACGCGCTGACCTTATGGGAAGCGCAGTTCGGTGACTTCGCCAACGGCGCGCAAGTGCTGTTCGACCAGTTTATCTCGTCGGGCGAGCGCAAGTGGCTGCGGATGTCGGGCCTCGTTTGCCTGCTGCCGCACGGCTACGAGGGCCAGGGGCCGGAGCATTCCTCGGCGCGGCTCGAGCGCTTCCTGCAAATGTGCGCGGAAGACAATATGCAGGTGGCGAACTGCTCGACGCCGGCCAATTACTTCCACATCTTGCGCCGGCAGTTGAGGCGTGAAATCCGTAAACCTCTGATTTTGATGACGCCAAAAAGCCTGTTGCGCCACAAGCGCGCAGTCTCAAAGCTCGACGAACTGGCGACCGGCACCACGTTCCACCGTTTGCTGTGGGACGACGCGCAGCTTTTGCCGAACGAAAAGATCAAGCTCGTTGCCGATGATAAGATCCGCCGCGTCATCATGTGCACCGGCAAAGTCTATTACGATCTCTACGAAGAGCGCGAGAAGCGCGGCATCGACGACATCTATCTGCTGCGCATCGAGCAGCTCTATCCGTTCCCGTCCAAGACGCTGGTGGCCGAACTGTCGCGTTTCAAGCAGGCCGAGATGGTGTGGTGCCAGGAAGAGCCGCGTAACATGGGCGCATGGTTCTTCGTCGACGTGTTCCTGCAATGGGTGCTCAACCAGATCGGCGCCAAGCATCGCACAATGCGCTACGCCGGGCGTCCGGCCTCGGCCTCGACTGCGGTCGGGCAGATGTCGAAGCACTTGGCGCAGATCAAACAATTCCTCGACGAAGCATTGGGTTAAAAGGAAAACGTCATGGCCGATATCCGTGTACCAACCCTCGGCGAATCGGTCACCGAAGCGACCGTCGGCAAATGGTTCAAGCAGCCGGGCGAGGCGGTCGCGGTGGACGAGCCGCTGGTGGAGTTGGAAACCGACAAAGTTACGCTGGAGGTGCCGGCGCCCGCCGCCGGTGTTCTCTCCGGTATCTCCGCCAAAAACGGCGACACCGTCGGCGTCGGCGCCGTGCTCGGCCAGATCACCGAAGGCGTCGGTGCGCCGGCCAAACCCTCAGCCACGCCCGCTACCGCCACCAGGCCGGCCGCCAGCGCGACCGGTGCGCCCGACGAGAAAACCGCGAAAACCAAGCCGATCGGCGCCGGTCCGGAAACCCCGCAACCCCGTGAAATGCCCAAAGCCGCCGCGGCGTCTTCAATGCCAATGCCGCCGTCGGTGCGCAAAATGGCGGCGGAAAGCGGCCTGGATCCAGCCAGGGTCGCCGGCTCCGGCTTGCACGGCCAGGTCATCAAAGGCGACATGATGGCGGCAATCGAGCGCGCCGCTGCCCAGCCGACGCCGGTCGCTGCGCCGGTGCAGATGCGCGCACCATCGCCGGCCGACGATGCCGCGCGCGAAGAGCGCGTGCACATGACGAGGCTGCGACAGACCATCGCGCGCCGCCTGAAGGACGCGCAGAACACCGCCGCCATGCTCACGACCTTCAACGAGGTCGACATGAGTGCGGTGATGGGCCTGCGTAATCAATACAAGGAGCTGTTTGAGAAAAAGCACGGCGTGAAGCTCGGCTTCATGGGCTTCTTCGTGCGCGCCTGTATCCAAGCCCTGAAGGAAATCCCTGCCGTCAACGCCGAGATCGACGGCGCCGACATGGTCTACAAGAATTATTATCACATCGGCGTCGCAGTCGGCACCGAGAAGGGCCTGGTGGTGCCGGTGGTGCGCGACGCCGACCATCTGTCGCTCGCCGGCATCGAGAAGACTATCTCGGACATGGGCAAGCGCGCGCGCGACGGTTCGCTCAAGATCGAGGACATGCAGGGCGGCACCTTCACGATTTCCAATGGTGGCGTCTACGGCTCGCTGATGTCGACGCCAATATTGAACGCGCCGCAATCGGGCATCCTCGGCATGCACAAGATTCAGGAACGGCCGGTGGCGCACGCCGGCAAGATCGAGATTCGTCCGATGATGTATCTGGCGCTGTCCTACGACCACCGCATCGTCGACGGCCAGCAGGCCGTGACCTTCCTGGTGCGGGTGAAGGAATGCCTGGAAGACCCAGCGCGGATTGTACTGGATTTGTAATTCTCATTCGTCATGGCCGGACTTGCCCCGGCCATCCACATCTTGCTTCCTTTGAGAGCAAGAAAGGCGTGGATGCCCGGCACAAGGCCGGGCATGACGGTGGAGAGGTGACTGCAATGGCTACTTACGATCTCATCGTGATCGGCACCGGCCCCGGCGGCTATGTCTGCGCCATTCGCGCGGCGCAGCTTGGCCTGAAAACCGCCGTGGTGGAAAAGCGCGCGACCTTTGGCGGCACCTGCCTCAACATCGGCTGCATCCCGTCGAAGGCCCTGCTGCACGCCTCGGAATTGTTCGAGGAGGCCGGCCACAGCTTCGGCAAGATGGGAATCGGCGTTTCCGCACCCAAGCTCGACCTGAAAGCAATGATGGCGTTCAAGGACCAAGGCGTCGACGGCAACGTCAAGGGCGTCGAATTCCTACTCAAGAAAAACAAGATCGATACCTTCCACGGTGCCGGCCGCATCGCAGCAGCGGGTAAGGTCGAGGTCAAAGGCGGCGACGGCGAGACCCAGACGCTGGATGCCAAATCCATCGTGATCGCCACCGGCTCCGACGTGGCCAAACTCAAAGGCATCGCAATCGACGAGAAACGCATCGTGTCGTCGACCGGCGCGCTGGTGCTCGACAAGGTGCCCGAACATCTGCTGGTGGTCGGCGCCGGCGTGATCGGGCTCGAACTCGGCTCGGTGTGGCGGCGTCTCGGTGCGAAGGTAACCGTTGTCGAATTCCTCGACGGCGTTTTACCGGGAATGGACGGCGAAGTGCGCCGCCAGGCGCAGCGCCTGTTCGAGAAACAGGGCATGACCTTCAAGCTGTCGTCGAGAGTCACCGCGGTGGACGGTTCGGGCAAGCGGCTCAAGGCCACCGTCGAACCGGCCAATTCTAATTCAAATTTGGGCGGCGCCGCCGAAACCATCGAAGCCGACGTTGTGCTCGTATGCGTCGGCCGCGTGCCTTACACCGATGGGCTCGGCCTCAAGGAAATCGGCGTCAAAATCGACGAGCGCGGCCGCGTCGCGGTCGATCATTATTACGCCACCACCGTGCCCGGCATTTGGGCGATCGGCGACGTCATCGCCGGACCGATGCTGGCGCACAAGGCCGAGGACGAAGGCGTTGCGGTGGCGGAAATTCTGGTCGGGCAGGCCGGCCACGTGAACTACGACGCCATCCCGAACGTGGTCTATACCTATCCGGAAATCGCCACGGTCGGCAAAAGCGAAGAAGAACTAAAGGCTGCCGGCATCGCCTACAACGTCGGCAAATTTCCGATGACCGCCAACGGCCGCGCCAAGGTCAACCAGACCACCGAAGGCTTCGTGAAAATCCTCGCCGACGCCAAGACCGACCGCGTGCTCGGCGTGCACCTCGTCTGCGCTGATGCCGGCAACATGATCGCCGAAGCTGTCATCGCCATGGAATTCGGCGCTTCCGCCGAGGACATCGCGCGCACCTGCCACGCCCATCCGACACTGCCCGAGGCGGTCAAGGAAGCGGCCATGGCGGTCGCCAAGCGCGCGATTCATATGTGATACTCCCTGCCGAAGAACAATTTCGAGACAGCGAAAATGGCCAAGGGTCACAAGGATAAAGTTGCCGTCATCACCGGCGCGGCCGGCGGCATCGGGCAGGCCTTCGCCAAACGGCTGGCGGAAGACGGCGTGCATATCGCGGTTGCCGACATTATTGACGGTTCGGAGACCGTGAAGCTGGTGGAAGCCGCCGGGCGTCAGGCCATCGCGGTGAAATGCGACGTGTCGTCGGAACAATCGGTCGCCGCCATGGCCAAGGAAGTAGGTCAGAAATTCAGTCACGTCGATATCGTGGTCAATTGCGCCGGCATTTTCCCGCAAAAGGAATTTTCCGACATGACCTTCGCCGACTGGCGCAAGGTGCTTTCGATCAATCTTGACGGCACTTTTCTGGTCACCGCCGCCTTTGTGCCCGGCATGCGGCAACGCAAATGGGGCCGCGTGGTCAACATGGCATCCTCGACGCTCGGCTCGGTGGTCACCGGCTTTGCCCATTACGTTGCCAGCAAAGGCGGCATCGTCGGCTTCACCCGCGCGTTGGCGTCCGATCTCGCCGGCGACGGCATCACCGTCAACGCCATCGCGCCGGGCTTGACCCGTTCGCCCGGCACGCTGGTGCGCGCGCCGCGCCCGGGCTTCAAAAGCATGGAGGAGGAATTCGTCGCGATAGCCCAGATGCAGGCGATCAAGCGCCCCGAGGTGCCGGAGGATCTGGTCGGCGCGGTGTCGTTTCTCACCAGCGACGATGCCGCTTTCATGACCGGGCAGACGCTCAACGTCGATGGCGGCCGGGTGCGGACGTAACGCCGCCTTAATTGCGTCAGCGCAAAGGACTATTGTTCAACCATGCGTCGCTGGCTCCGCCCCTTCTGGGTCATTCTCGCGCTGCTGTTCCTGTTGGAAGCGTGGCTGTGGGACCATCTCCAGCCGCTTGTGGCGCGCATTGTCAAATACATTCCCTGGGACGCGTTCAAGATCAGGCTGGCACGGCTGATCGAAGACTTGCCGCCGTGGGCAACATTATTTGTTTTTATCATTCCATTCGTCGCGATGTTGCCGTTGAAATTTCTCGAAGTATATTTTCTGGCGACACGTAATTGGCTCGGCGCGATCGGCGTCATTCTGTTCGTAAAACTTGTCGGTCTCGGCGTCACCGCATTCATCTTCGACCTGACGCGCGACAAACTGTTGCAGATGGTCTGGTTCCACCGGATGTATGATTGGTTTCTGTGGGCGCGCGACTGGGCGCACGTGCAAACCGAGCCGATCCGGCAACGGCTGCTGCAGTTGCGATGGCTGCTCAAACCGCAACGCGCCGGTAAATTTCTGCGGCGGCTGATGCGGCTGCGGCGCCGCGCCTATCGCGGCCGCCCGGCATAGTCAGTGCACTAACATATGTACCAGCTCCGGCGTCCACAGGCCGATGCCCGTGAAAACCAAACCTATGAGGCCGAGCAGCCCGGAGAACACACCCAGGATGGCCATGCCGGTGATGACCTGCGCCGAAGCCAGCACGATGCCGATCTGGAACGCGGCCGAGGCAAACTCATAATTGTGATAGCGCGCCAGGACGCGTTCGCGCTTTTCCTCGGCTTCTTTGGCGCGCTCGGCGAGCTGCTTACGGCCTTCATGGCTCACCGGATCGTCGTCATAGCGCGCCGCCGTTTTCTTCCAGGTGTCGATGGTCTTGGTCAGCCGGGCCTTGAGATCGGCATCGGCGGGACGGTCGGCCTCGATCTGCATTTGCTCCGCCGCGGTGGTCAGCACGGTCATGCGAATGGTCTTGGCCTGAAAGAAAGCCCACAGGTCGTTGGACGTGACGTTCAGCGTAATGGCG
>Ga0134126_10004480_pt1 | contig 17469 bp, 9 predicted proteins | sample KB31752_FD_96881 | JGI IMG/M metagenome (GOLD analysis project Ga0134126, IMG submission 96881) | Terrestrial soil microbial communities with excess Nitrogen fertilizer from Kellogg Biological Station, Michigan, USA - KB3-175-2 | ecosystem: Environmental > Terrestrial > Soil > Unclassified ...
GCGGCGCCGCGCAGCTGCGCGTGGACGGCCGCTTCGTACCGAGCGAGCCATTTCCGGCGCTCAAGCGCTTCGTCGAGCACACCATCGAGCTGCCCGTGGGGCAGGTCGACTGCACGGCGCGCGAGGAAGAGAGCGTGCGAGAGAAGGTCGAGGAGGCGCTCGAGCTCGGCAAGGGCGTATTGCACGTGCTCGGCGCGGACGGTGCAGCCGCAGTGTTCTCCAGCCGACGCGCCTGCCCGCAGTGCGGACGCGGCTTTCCGGAGCCCGATCCGCGGCTGCTGTCATTCAATTCCAGCCAGGGCTGGTGCGAGCTGTGCCACGGCACGGGCGTGCAGGAGCTGCTCGGGGGTGAATCAGACGCGCATGAGCACGAGCACGAGCACGAGGCGCGTTCCTGGGAAAATGGTGCCGGCGGGACCGACGGCGCGGATGCGGGCGCCTGCCTCGTCTGCGAGGGTTGTCAGGGCGCGCGACTCAATCCACTGGCACTGCATCTGCGCTTTCGCGACCAGTCGATCGCGAAGCTCACCGCGCGTTCGGTCGATGAGCTGGGCGAATTTTTCCGCTCGCTGCGTCTGGACGCGCGCGAACAGGCCGTCGCGCGCGACGCGCTCGAGGAGATCCGCTCCCGTCTGAGCTTCCTGGCGCGCGTCGGGCTGGGCTATCTGGCGCTCGAGCGTGCCGCGCCGAGCCTCTCGGGTGGCGAGGCACAGCGCATACGCCTCGCGGCACAGCTCGGCTCGAATCTGCAGGGCGTCTGCTACGTGCTCGATGAGCCGACCATCGGGCTGCATCCGCGTGACAACGCCGTGCTGCTCGATGCGCTCGATCAGCTCTGCTCCGCAGGCAACACGCTGGTGGTCGTGGAGCACGACGAGGACACCATCCGGCGCGCCGACCACATCATCGACCTGGGTCCGGGTGCCGGGGTGCGCGGCGGACAGGTGGTGGCCGCCGGTACGGCGCGCTCGCTGCAGGCCAATCCCGCCTCCGTGACGGGGCGTTTTCTCGCACGGCCCCTGCATCATCCGGCAGCACCGCGTCGCGCGACCGGTCCGCGCACGCCTGCGCTGCAGATCGAATCGGCCCATCTGCACAACCTGCGCGACGTGGACGTACGCGTGCCCCTTGGTCGGCTCGTGGTCGTCACCGGTGTGTCGGGCTCGGGCAAATCCTCTCTGGCGCGCGATGTGCTCTACGCGAACCTGCGTGCCATGGTGGGCGCACGCGCCGCGGTGGCGCCGATCGGCGCCCGCGCACTGCACGGCGCGGAGCTCATCGATCGGGTGCTGGAGGTCGATCAGACGCCGATCGGGCGCACGCCGCGCTCGTGCCCGGCAACCTATGTGGGATTCTGGGACGAGATCCGTCGCGTGTTCGCCGGCACGCACGAGGCGCGCGTGCGCGGCTACCAGGCGAGCCGCTTTTCCTTCAATACCAGCGGCGGACGTTGCAGCGAGTGCGAGGGCGCCGGCATTCGCACCATCGAGATGAGCTTTCTGCCCGACGTGAAGGTGCTCTGCGAGCGCTGCGGCGGACGGCGCTTCGACCGCGAGACGCTCGAGATCCAGTGGCGCGGCCGGACGATCGGCGATGTACTGGCCATGAACGTCGAGGAGGCCGTCGCTTTCTTCGCCGCCCATCCACGCATCGCGCGACCGCTGCGGCTGCTGTCGGATGTGGGTCTTGGCTATTTGACGCTCGGTCAGCCGAGCCCGACGCTCTCGGGCGGAGAGGCGCAGCGCATCAAGCTGGTTGCAGAGCTGGCGCGGCTTGGGGAGAGCGCCCGCGGCCGCCCTGCCCATACTCTCTATGTTCTCGATGAGCCCACGGTCGGCCTGCACATGGCGGACGTTGAGAAGCTCATCACGGTGCTGCACCGGCTGGTGGACGCCGGGCATTCGATCGTGTTGATCGAGCACAATCTCGACGTGATCGCCGAGGCGGACTGGATCATCGACCTGGGGCCGGAGGCCGGCCTCGCCGGCGGCCGCGTGGTGGCGGCCGGCACTCCGGCGGCCATTGCGGCGCGGCAGGGCCGATCGCATACTGGCGTCGCGCTCGCCCGCTTCCTGGCCGAGCGCGCTGCATAGCCAATCACGCGAGGCCAGAGCTCCATGGCGCACAACCTGGTGTGCTGGAAGTGCGGCGCCGACCTGGCGGCGCTCACCCTGCCGTTGTCGCGTCGCGATGAGTGTCCGCAATGCCGCGCCGAGCTGCACGTGTGCCGCATGTGCGTCGATTACGCCGAGCAGCTGGCCAAGAAGTGTCGCGAGCCCACGGCCGAGGAAGTCTCGGACAAGACGGCCGCAAACTTCTGCGATTTCTTCAAGCCGCGTCCGGGCGCCTACGTGCCACCGGACACTGCCGCCGCCACACACGCGCGCAGCGAGCTCGAGCGGCTGTTCGGCGGCAAGGGGTAGCCGGCATGCCCACTCCGGCACGGGCACTTCGCGCACTGCGTGTCACGCTCAGCATCGCCCTCGCGGCAGCGATCGCGGCAACACTGGTCCCGCGCAATGCCGCGGCACAACCGCCGTTCTCATTCGATACAGCCGCCGGGAGACTGCCCAAGAGCATCGTGCCGCTCACCTACGACATCGATCTCACGCCCGACGTCCAGCAGCGGCGCATTGCGGGCCACGAGTCCGTGCTGCTGAGCTTTCGCAGCGCGAGCGATCGTATCGTGCTGAACTCCCTCAACGAGACGCTGCGCGATGTGCGGCTCGACGGCCGGCCGGTGCACGCGGTCCGCAGCGATGACAAGGCGCAGCTCACGACCTTGACGCTCGAGCGCGCCGCGCCCGCCGGCACGCACCGACTGACCTTCGCGTACACCGCCCGCATCGAGCAGGGGGCACAGGGGCTGTTCCTGCAGTCCTACCGCGACGCGCGCGGCCGGCCGCACAGCATGCTCTCGACGCAGATGGAAGCCACCGATGCGCGACGCATGTTTCCCTGCTGGGATGAGCCGGCCTTTCGCGCCCGCTTTCGCCTGACCGTACGCCTGCCGGCCTCGTGGGCCGTGGTTTCCAACATGCCGGTGGCGCACCAGGAGCGTCATGGGCAGCTGATAACGACCACTTTTGGACTCACCCCGCTCATGCCCTCCTACCTGGTGGAGTTGTCGGCGGGAGATCTGCGCCACCTGCAGGCGAGATCGGGCGGTGTCGATTTCGGTGTGTGGACGGTCGATGGGCGCCAGCAGGAAGGCGCCACCGCACTGGCCAACGCACAACAGATCCTCGCCGACTACAACGATTATTTTGGCTACCCCTATCCGCTGCCAAAGCTCGACTCCATCGCGATTCCCGGCGGCTTCAGCGGAGCGATGGAGAACTGGGGCGCCATCACCTATCAGGACAGCCTGCTGTTGCTGCCCGCCGGCGCGGATCTCGGCGATCGCCAGCAGGTGTATTCAACGCAGGCGCACGAGATGGCGCATCAGTGGAGCGGCGATCTGGTGACGATGGGATGGTGGGATGATCTGTGGCTCAACGAGAGCTTCGCCTCGTGGATGGCGGCGAAGCAGACAGCCCAGCGGCATCCCGAGTGGAAGTGGTGGGAGGTGCAGGATGCGGATCGCGAGACCGCTATGCGCGCGGATGCGCAGAGCACCTCGCCGGCGATCGAGCAGCACGTCGAGGATGAGCTGCAGGCCAGCAGTGCGTTCGATCCGGACATCACCTACAGCAAGGGTCAAGCGGTGCTGCGCATGTTCGAGGCCTACCTGGGCCCGAGCGTATTCCGCGACGGGATCCGTCGCTATATCCGCGCGCGCGCCTATTCCAATGCCACCGCCGCAGATCTGTGGGCCGCACTGCGTGCGGCCAGCGGCCAGGACATCGCCGCGATCGCGGCACCGTGGACACAGCGCCCCGGCTTCCCGCTGCTGCATGCCCGGAGCCACTGCGCCGCCGACGGCACGCGCACCGTGCAGCTCAGCCAGGAGCGCTTTCTACTGCAGGGGCACGCACCGGGTCAGTGGCAGGTGCCGTTGCAGGTGCGCATCGGCGTCAGCGCAACCGCGCAGGCGCAGCTGCTGAGGACCGACGGTCAGACGTTGGCCGCTGGCCGATGCGATGAGCCGCTGAGCCTGGACGCCGACGCGATCGGCTTCTATCGCGTCGACTACGACGCAGCGACGCTCGCACTCGATACACGCGATTTTGGCAAACTGCCCGATGCGGACCGCATTGCGCTGCTGGACGACCAATGGGCGTTGGTCGAATCGCATCGCGACGCACTGGCGAACTACCTCGCCCTGCCGCCGCGCATGGGTGATGACCTCGACATCCGTGCCTGGACGCAGATCGGCGCCGCTTTGAACCGCATCGAAGTCGATGAGCGAGGCACGCCCGGACACGATGCATTCGCGGCCTATGCGCGCTCGCTGCTCGCGGCGCCGGCGCGCGCGCTCGGCTGGGACGAGCGTGCCGGAGAGGGCCCGCAGGCCGCGCAGCTGCGCGCCATGCTGCTGATGGATCTGGGCAACTGGGGCGATGCGGCCGTACTACAGGAGGCGCACCGCCGATTCGAGCGCTTCCTGGCTGATCCAAACAGCGTCAATCCGAATCTGCAGCAGACCGTCCTGTCCCTGACCGCGTTCGACGCCGACGCGCACACCTTCGGGCAGCTGCATACGCTCGCCATGCAAGCCCGCGATGAAGCCGAGCGGCAGCGCGACTATGGCGCACTGATGAACGTGCGCGACCCGCAGCTCGCGGCCCAAGCCGCTCGGATCGCGCTGTCCACGGAGATCCCTCCGCAGGATGCGCAGCTGCGCCTCGATCTGATAGCGACGCTCGCCGCGCGTCACCCGGCACTCAGCTGGCAGGCCTTCAGCGCGCACAGTGAGCAGCTCATGAGCCCGCTGGGCACCTTCGTGCCGCTCTACACCGCGCAGTATGTGCCGCAATGGTTCTGGAATGCGCTGCCGCCCGAGCAGCTGGAAGCCTGGGCCCGCGCGCGCATCGCCCCGGACCTGCTGCCGGCGCTGGCGCGCGGCATGCAAGCCGTCCATTTCAATCTACGCGAGAAGGCCGAGCTGGTGTCTGCGGCGGACGCCTATCTGGCATCCCGCTCGCACTGACGCTCGTGAGGCGCTCATCGATGCAGCCCATTCTTCTGCGGCGCGGCGCCGCGCGCCGCTCGCTCGCGTCGCTGCTGGCGTATGGGCTGACCTGCGCCCTATTGAGCGGCGCTGTACGAGCCAGCCCCGGTCCCACGGTCATCGCCCCCGTGCACTCGATCCCCGCACCGCGAGATCGACGCTATCCGGGGCAGATCCACCTAGCCGTGGATGCCAGCGACGTACTGCGCCGCGTGGAGCATGTGCACGAGACACTCAGCGGCGTCACGCCCGACACGGTGCTGCTTTATCCGCAGTGGCTACCGGGCGCGCATGCGCCCGAGGGCACGATCGAGCGGCTGGCGGGTCTGCGCATCAGCGCGAATGGCGCCGCGCTGCGCTGGACGCGCGACCCGGTCAACGTCTTTGCCTTCCGCGTGCAAGTGCCGCGCGGCGTGACTGCTCTGCAGGTCGACTTCGATTACCTGTCACCGACGGGCAGCGGCGCCGACGATCTGGAGATCAGTCCCAATTTGTTGATGATCGAGTGGAATGAGGTGCTGTTGTATCCGGCGGGGTACTACTCACGCCAGATCCCCATCCAGGCTGAGATCACGCTGCCGCAGGGCTGGAGCTTCGGCACGGCGCTCGACGTCGAGCAGCGCGACGGTGCGCATACGCGCTTCAAATCCACCAACCTTGCAACCTTCGTGGACAGCCCGCTATATGCCGGACGCTATGCGCAGCGCCTGGATCTCGACCCGGGCGCCACCAGTCCGGTGCACCTGGATCTGTTTGCGGATCGGCCGGACCTTCTGAAGGTATCGCCGACGGCGCTGCAGGCCTATCGGTCACTCATCCAGCAGACCTACAAACTCTTCGGCTCACATCACTACTCGCACTACGAGTTTCTCTACTCGCTCAGCGATCAGATCCAGGAGAATGGACTCGAGCACCACCAGTCGAGCGAGAACGGCAGCGCTCCGGACTCGTTCACCCAGTGGGACAAGAACGCGCCGGACCGGGACCTGCTGCCACACGAATACGCCCATTCCTGGAACGGTAAATTCCGTCGACCCTGGGACCTGTGGACACCCAACTTCAACGTGCCGATGCAGGATAGTCTGCTGTGGGTCTACGAAGGACAGACGCAGTACTGGGGACACGTGCTCGCGGCGCGCTCGGGACTGCGTACACGCGCGCAGACGCTCGAGGAGCTGGCGATGATCGCGGCTTACGAGCAGGCCGAGCCGGGCCGCCGGTGGCGCCCTCTGCAGGACACCACCAGCGACGAGATCATCAATCCGCGCCGTCCGATGTCCTGGCGCAACTGGCAGCTGTTCGAGGACTATTACGAGGCAGGAGCGCTGATCTGGTTGGATGCCGACACGCTGATCCGCCAGCGGTCGGGCGGGCAACGCTCACTGGACGATTTCGCGCGGCGCTTCTTCGGCATCGATGACGGCAGCTTCGTGACCGTGACCTATACCTTCGATGACCTCGTCAGGGCGCTCAACGCCGTGCAGCCCTACGATTGGGCCGCCTTCCTGCGACAGCGGCTGGATGACGTGAATACTCCCACGTTGCTCGATGGCCTCAAGCGCGGCGGCTATCGACTGGTTTTCAGCAGCACGCAGGGGGACTACCAGCACGATACGCAGGAGAGTGAGCACCGTATCGATCTGTTCTATTCGCTCGGTGTCTACCTGGATGATCGTGATGAGCCCGGCGCCATCCACGAAGTGCTCTGGGGCAGCCCCGCCTGGAAGGCCGGCCTGACCACCGGGGGACGAATCATCGCCGTGAACGGCATCAGCTACAGCGCCGAGGTGATACGCGCGGCCGTGCGCGCCGCAGGCACCAGCGCCGCACCGATCGAGCTGATCGTCAAGACGGGGGACAACTACCGCGTCATGAGCATCGACTATCACGGCGGACTGCGCTATCCGCACCTCGAGCGCGATCCGAGCCAGCCCGCGCGCCTGGACGCCATCCTCAGCGCACGTCCCTGAGGCGCGTGATCTGGCGAGGTATTCGCGCTTCGCTCAGCTGCCCATGCGCTCGGACAGTCGTCCAATCAGGCGCGAAAGCTTGGAAGGTCGCGCCTTGGCAGGCTCCAGCTGCAGGTGTCGCACGCCGGAATCATTGATGGAGGCGCCCGACCCATCGTCCACTTGCAGCTGATTCGCACCGAGAATCTCCAGGGTCTCCTCGAGCGTCTTCGGCTTCACGGGCGTGCGCGCATTGACCTGGCCGGGCTTGCGCACCTTGGCGCGCTTGCCGGGTGCTCCCCGTGTCGCACGACCGCCGATCATGCGGGCCGTCACGGGTTTGGCCGGCGGCGCGACGGGCGTGGGCCCGCTGCTCTGGGACGTCGGCGACTCAGTGCCTTCGATGAAGGCAAACTCCGGCTGCTTGGGTGCCGGCCGCGACGCATTGCGCGGCTTTGTCGCGGCAGCCATCGGACGCACCGCGCGCACCGTGTCCGCCGAGCTGTGGGCACCGCCGGCCGGCTTTGCTGCCTCGCCGGCATTCACGACGCCTCCGGCACCGGCGCTCTTGAGCGCCTGCTCGCGCTCACGCGTCGTCACCGGGACCACGGAAACCGTCGCAAAATCGCTGCGCACGTACTGCGCGACCTGCTTGGCGGAGACGGCATCGGTGAAGAAGCCGAGCCGCAGGCCATACCAACGTCGTCCGTCGCGATTACCCTCGGCGCCGTAGAGGGAATAGGCGCTGAAGATCGCCAGCTGCGGGATCTGTGTCATGTCGATCGGCTGCACGGACCATACCAGCTGCACGGCGTAGTACGGCTTCTCGGGGCGCGGCGCAGCGGCGGCATTCACCGCCGTCCTCGCGGCAGTCGTCGCGCCTGCTGAGCGAGCCGCAACCGCAGCAGGCGGCGCGGCCGGTGCTTGGGGCGGGGCAGCCGGTGAAGCCGCCGCCGACGCTTCGCGTAGGGCAGCGCCGACCTCGAGCAGGCGCAGCGTCGCGGTATTGCTCAGCGTGCTGGTCGGATCGACCGCCTCGACGGCACGCACCGGCTGAGCGACCGGAATGACGGCAGGTGAGAGCGTCGGCAGCGCATCGAGCACCGGTGAATGTATGCCACTGTCCTCGAGGCTCGCGATCGCAGCGCGAATGTTGCTCAGCGAGTGCCGCGCGGCACGATGCGCTACGGGCTGCGGGGCTTCCGCCTGCGCCGGCGCCTTTAGCGGCATCGCTGCAACGGGCGGCGCAGTGCGCGCAGCGACTGCCACCACGTCGTCGACATCGGCAAGCGGACGACGCGCCTCGTCCGGCACCAGCGCCAGACGACTGACCGTCATTTCCGCATCTGTCGTCGCGCGCGCAGCGACTGGGAGCGTCGGCGCGGGCTGCGGCACTGCGCGAGGAGCCGCACTCGTTGCGTTTGGTGCGTGCGTTGCGCCCTGCGCCGTCTCAGCAGTGGTGGTGGCTGTGGCAGGGGCAGCGGCACTGGCCGCTGCAGCGGCAGCAGCGAGGCGGCGCCCCGGCGCGAGGCCGGCCCACGCGCCCGGATAGATGGTGCGCACGATGTCGAGCAGCTGCTCGGCTTCTTCCTGCGTATCAAAGTAGCCCATGTGCAGGCGAAAGCGCTCGCGACCCTCCTCGCGCCGCCGGGAAACGAAGAAGGTAAAACGTTTCAACCCCGCGTGATCCGGACGTGTCAGTGCCACTGGCGTGGTCGAGGACACCAGGTTGATGACGAAGGAGTTGCTCGCGCTGCTTGCGCTTGCGCCCTGCGGTATTGGTGTCGGCGCCGGCGTCGGTGGCATCTTCGCGAGACTGGCTGATGACATGTGGCTTCCCCAGCAACGGTAGCGATTCGCAGTCGCCGGAGAACCTTCGCGGGGCCGCACACTCGTCCCGGCTGACCGCCGCGATGCCGTGGCAACCCCGCTATCCCTCTGTCTCCGGGACCGGTGGCTTTGCGTCCCTGTCTCACGACAGGTTTGCCCTTCAAGTCACGCCTTGAGTCTGCCAGCCCCGCGCCACAAAGCAAGGCTCGGAAGTCGACGCCAATCACACTGCGCACAGGCCGCAATGGCGTCGATGCAATCTGTCAAATGTCGCCAGCCAGACGACGCAGCGCAGGATAGAGATAGCGTGTCGTTCCCAGCCGCCCACTGCGTGCTGCGCCGCGCATTGCGGCGGCAACGACGGAAGCCTCGATGGGTCGATAGCTCGCAGAGCGTCCCATCAGCAGTGGACCCAATACCCAACCGGCGAGCTGAGCTGCGAGCTCCAGCGGACGCCGCTCGGAACGCGCGCCAAGCAACAGGGAGGGCTGCAGAATATCCAGCGAGCGCAGACGCAGTGCCTCCAGATCCTGCTCTGTCTCACCCTTGACCCGCAGGTAGAAGTTGTTTGATGCGGCGTTGGCACCCACGGAGGACACGATCACCAGCCGTTCGGCACCGGCGGCCTTGGCCGCGCGCGCGAAGGCCAGCACCAGGTCGTGATCGACGAGGCGAAAAGCGGCCTGACTGCCGGCCGCACGCAGGGTCGTACCCAGGCAGCAAAAAGCGTCCTGCACGGACAGACCCTTGAGCTGACTCTCCAGCGGTGAATCGAAGCGCAGGACCCGATTGGCCAGGCGTGCGTGCTCGATCGGCAGGGGACGGCGCGAGATTGCCTGCACGCGTGCGTATTCGGGTGCTGCCAGCAGCAGCGGCAACAACGCTCGTCCCACCAGGCCGCTGCCACCGGCCACGAGCGCGACGCGACTGGCGGGCGCCGGACCGGGCCTGGCAGCGCTCGCTGCGTTGTCATTGACAGCCATGCGCCGCGCAAATTGACCGAACGCCGCTCAATTTGCAACGATCGGATTCTGACGCCTCTGCTCCACCCTCAAAGCGGTAGTGTCATCTGTCCGCCGCGGCCCGGTGGACGAAACAGAGCCGGTGAGGGCACGGCCAGGCGGCGCTGATGAATACCATGACGCTTGCACGCGAGTGCGAAGCGATCGCGCAGTAGATCTGCCCAGGCACCGGTGCCCACCATGCGGCTGCCAAAGCGCGGATCGTTCTCACGGCCACCACGCGCATCGCGCACCAGCGCCATGACGTGCTCGGCGCGCTCGGGCAGGTGCTCCTCGAGCCACTGGCGAAAAATCTCCTTGAGCTCGTGCGGCAGGCGCAGCAGCACGTAACCGACGCTTGCGACACCAGCGGCTGCCACGGCGGCGATGATGCGCTCGATCTCGCTGTCATTGACCGCCGGAATAACGGGGGCGATGAGCACTCCGGTGGGCACGCCGGCCGCGCACAGCTCGCGTACGATGCGCAGGCGCGCGGCGGGTGAGGCGGCGCGCGGCTCGAGCAGGCGCTTGAGCTCCATATCGAGGGTGGTGACGCTCACGAACACGTTGACGAGTCTGTCCTTCGCCAGCGATGCCAGCAGATCCAGGTCGCGCAGAATCAGCGCACCCTTGGTGACGATGCTGACCGGGTGTCGCGTGCGCTCGAGCACCTCCAGCACCGAGCGCGTGACGCGCAGCTGGCGCTCGAGCGGTTGGTACGGATCGGTATTCGCACCGAGGGTGATCTGCTTGGGTACGTAGCTTGGACGGGCCAGTTCCTCTTCAAGGCGGCGCGCAGCCTCGGCCTTGTAGAAGATCTTCGTCTCGAAATCGATGCCGGGCGAGAGATCCATGTAGGCATGGCTCGGCCTGGCGTAACAGTTGTGGCTGACGACTCCGTTCGCAATGAAGTCCTCGGTGCCGGTCGTGATGTCGTATAGGCGTTGCGCGCCGCCCAGTGGCTGGACAGCAACCACCCGCAGCCGCTCCGTGTTCTTGACTGCCTGGCCTGCGATGTCGCGTTTGCTGCTGATCGCGGGATCGACGCTGTGGAAGAACCGCAGCTGCTCCTGCAGGCCACCGTGGAGCCTCACGACATCGATGGACTTGATGGGCGGGCGATCCGCGTGCTCGATGCGGTACCTGAAGCCAAACTTCGAGAGAGCTGCGCAGATCCAGCCGGTGATCCGCGGATCGGTGCTGGAGATGCGGATAGTCCCACCGCTGTAGGCACCCTCGGCATCGAAGATGCCCGCGAGGAAGCCCGCATGCCAGTTACGTGGCGCGACATCCGTGGAGAGTGGCCAGGCAATGAGCTCTCGCACGCGCTCAACCCGGCTGCGCGCGTGCGAGTGGATTGCCTGCTGCGGACGGCGCGTGTGCGATCCGGCTGAGAACAGGAAGCGTTGCGTTGGGACTTCGGCCTCGTCCAGATAGCGCGCGGCGCGTTCCAACGCAGGCTCGTCGCACAGCGCCAGGCGAAACTGCGTCTGCCGGCGGCTTAAAGGACCGCCATCCGCTCGCGGGTATGCGTGATCGGCAATCAGCCCGTCGCCCCGGATCAGTCCACTGAGATATCCGCGGCGATAATCGTCGTCCTGAGCAAGAGCCTGGGAAAAAGCACCCGTGCCCATGAGTTTGTTTGCCGTCGTCAGCGTGGGTCGCAGTCCGCGACCGGGTGCAGCTGCGGCCACGAACTTCCAGCCGCGTTCCGTTAGAAACCGATGGTCACCGCCAGCGACGATTTGCGTACCATCCTCGAGCTCGATGCGGTAGGCGGGCTTGATGACGCTCCAGTGCGCCAGCACGCGTGTGCGCACGTACCTGCGATACCAGCCCTGCCGCTCGGTCCCATAGATGGCATCCCCTGGCTGCAGCTGCGCGATCGGACGCGGCGTCCCGTCGGCCATGAGGATTGGCGTATCGCCGGCCACGCAGTAGGGACATCCATGCTCGCAGCCGCGATACGGATTGATCGACTGCTCGAAGGGAATATCCGGGGAATCGTTGCGCGTGATGATCGAGCGTGCCGGCTCGGGGCGCACCTGGGTTGCGATCGAGTCGGGCAGCTCGTCGCGATACCAGCCGTCGTCGACGCCCTCGGTGCGACCCTCGAGGTAGCGAGGCGGCGGATTGCTGAGCGCGCCGCGACCGCGATAGCGTTCCATGGCGGATACTGTACATCCGTACAGTTCCTGCGTAAAGCCGGCAGACGCCGGGGCCCTCCAGCGCTGCGAACCGCTCAGCGCAGGTGATCCAGGCGTCGCAGCTGCGGAAACAGTCCCATCCAGCTGCACACTACGAGCAGCGTCAACGCGCCGCCCAGCAGCGTTGCGCGCACGGCCCCGAACCAGCGCGCGGTGACGCCGGACTCGAACTCGCCCAGCTCGTTGGAGGCGCCGATGAACATCGAGTTGATCGCGCTGACACGCCCGCGGATTTCATCCGGCGTATTGAGCTGCACGAGGATGCCGCGCACGTAGACGCTGACCATATCGCCGCAACCGAGCACGAACAGCGCAGCCAGAGACAACGGGAAGCTGCGCGAGGACCCGAACACCAGCGTGCACAGGCCGAAAGCTGCGACACCCGCAAACATGTAGGGACCCGCGCGCCGATCGATCGGGCGCAGCGTCAAGAGCCCCGCCGTCAGCGCCGCACCCACGCCCGGCGCGGTACGCAGCAGGCCCAGGCCGGCAGGGCCGATGTGCAGCACATCGCCTGCGAAAATCGGCAGCAGCGCAGTGGCACCGCCGAACAGCACGGCGAACAGGTCCAGTGAGATGACACCCAGCACCACACGCTGGCGCATCACATAGCGCAGCCCCTCGAGCAGCACATGGCCGCGCGATTCGTACGCCGCGGCCACCTGTCCGGCGGCACTGGCGTCACTGCCACCACCTGGGTCCACGTTGGCACCGCGCGTGCCGGGGGCGCCCGAGCTCGCCGCGGCCTGCGCGCTGTGCGGTCTGAGGGTGAAGGACAACGACACCGTCACCACGAACAGCGCCAGGCACGCGCCGAAGACCACCACGGAACCCAGCAGGTACAGCACGCCTCCCACTGCCGGTCCCGTGATGACAGCCGCCTGAAACAGCGTCGCGTTCAGTCCCAGGGCACGCGGAAATTCCTCGCGCGGCACCAGATTCGGCACCATAGCCTGCATGGCTGGTGCCCAGAAGGCCCGCGTGCCGCCGAAGACGCCGACAGCCAGGTAGATCGGCCACACCGCCGTGAAGCCCAGCGCCGACCAGACCACCAGCGCCCCGATGCAGACGGTCTCGATGCTCCAGGTGACCTGCAGCACGCGCTGGCGCGCGATGCGATCGGCCAGGTGGCCGCCGAGCAGCACCAGGCAGGTGAAGGGCAGGAACTCCGACAGCCCCACCAGCCCGAGCGACAGTGGATCGTGCGTCAGCGCATAGACGCGCCAGCCGACCGCCACGCCCAGCATCTGCCAGGACAGCGTCGTGATGAAGCGGCAGACCGCAAAGCGCGCGTAGCTGCCGTGCCGCAGGACGCTCAGCGCTGCGAAGCGCGGATTCATCCGGCTGCTCAAGCGCCGAGAAACAGACGGTAGGCCGCGTTGCCGCTTTCGTCGGTATAGGGATAGTGCAGCTCGCGCAGATGTCTCAGGAACTCCTCGCGCTCGCCCGTCGGCACCTGGATGCCCGCGAGCACGCGGCCATAATCCGAGCCGTGATTGCGATAGTGAAACAGACTGATATTCCAGGCGCTGCCGATGGCCGTCAGAAAGCGCAGTAGTGCTCCGGGCCGCTCAGGGAATTCGAAGCGATACAGCAGCTCCTCGCTGCCCTCGCGGCAAGTCGGTGCGCACCCGCCAATCATGTAGCGTACGTGCAGCTTCGCCATCTCGTTGCCACGCATATCGGCCACGCCGTAGCCCGCCTCGCGCAGCTGCGCAATCACGGCGTCGGCTTCACCGTGACCGTGTCCGGTGGCAAATCCGACGAACACATGGGCGCGCTCACTGCCCTGATAGCGATAATTGAACTCGGTGATGCTGCGCTGGCCGAGGGCCTCGCAGAACTGCAGAAAGCTGCCGGGGCGCTCGGGAATCTCCACCGCCAGCAGGGCCTCGCGCTCGGCACCGAGATCGGCGCGTTCGGCCACGTGCCGCAGGCGATCGAAGTTGATATTGGCGCCACTGTTGACGGCTACCAGATGCTGGCCGGAGGCAGCGCCACGCGCAACGTAGCGCTTGATGCCGGCGACGGCCAGCGCACCGGCCGGCTCGAGGATCGAGCGGGTATCCTCGAAGACATCCTGGATGGCCGCACAGATCTCATCGGTGCTCACCAGCAGGATCTCATCGACGAAGCGGCGCACCAGCTCGAAGGTTTCCTCGCCGACACGTCGCACCGCCACGCCATCGGCAAAGATGCCGACACGCTCGAGCGTCAGCCGTTTGCCGGCGCGCCGCGACTCGTGCATTGCCGCCGCATCCTCCGGTTGCACGCCGATGATCTTCACGCGCGGATACAGCGCCTTGACGTAGGCTCCAATGCCACCGATCAGCCCGCCGCCGCCGATGGGCACGAAGATCGCATCCAGCTCGCCGCGCGCCTGGCGCAGAATTTCCATGCCGACGGTGCCTTGCCCGGCAATTACGTCCGGATCGTCGAATGGATGCACGAAGATCATGTGTCGCTCGCGCGCGAGCGTCAGGGCATGTTCGTAGGCCGCGTCATAGACCTCCCCGTGCAACACCGCCTCGGCGCCCAGATCCAGCACCGCTTGAACCTTGATCGAGGGCGTGGTCTGCGGCATGACGATCAGGGCGGGGACGCCGCGGCGACGCGCCGCCAGCGCCACCCCCTGGGCATGATTGCCCGCCGAAGCACACACCACCCCGCGCGCCGCGATGGCAGCGGACAGATGCGCGATCTTGTTGTAGGCCCCGCGCAGCTTGAAGGAGAACACCGGCTGCAGATCCTCGCGCTTGAGCAGCACGTGCTGGTTCAGGCGGCGCGAGAGCCGCGGTGCCTCCTCGAGCGGCGACTCGATGGCCACGTCGTAAACGCGTGCCTTGAGCACGCGCTGCAGATAATCCTCGTACATCGGCTCCCCGCGCCGGGCGGCAGATGCAGAGAGCTTACGGCATTCCGTGTGCCGCAGGCGCCTTCCGCGCGCGCCGCTTCAGGGCAGCCCGAGGAACTCGCGCAGCTGGGCGGCCTGCTCTGCCAGCGGCGCACCGCTGCGCGCGCCGTTCTGCCCGGCGGCCAGATCGATGAGCAACGTCGCATGGCGCAGGCTGCGAACCTGGGCTCGCAGGGCATCGCTCGGCGGGGAGAGCACCAGTCGTCCGATGTGCGCGGGTCGCAGCTCGAGCATCGCCAGAGCCACCGCGACTCCCTCATCGTGCGCCAGCAGATCCACGTGCCGCAGATGCATCGAATCCAGAAAATCGTACAGCGCCTGCGCCGCGTCGGCGTCCGACACGTGGCCACCGACCGGGTCGGATTCGCCGCAGGCGGGCAGGTCGGGCGAATAGGCGGAGCGGTCGCGTCCGAGCGATGTAAGCAGCGGCACGAAGTACCGCCCCGACCCCGGATGACCGGCCAGGCATAGCAGCGGGGTCGCCTCATCGAAGCCGCCGCCGCCTGGAATCGCATAATGCATGTGCAATTGTCCGTAGCGGCAGTCAAAGTACGCGCGGCGCACGCGTGCATCGGTGGGAACGGAACGGAGGGCGCGTCGGGCTGTGGCCATGCGATATGTTACCTGTCGTACATGGAAGCGAATGCAACCGGGATGGGATTATTCCTCAAGCGCCGCGCTCGCCGTGCGACACAGGACACACCCCGCAACGTACGACGTTCGGCCACGATCAACTCCTTTACTCCGACAAGCGGCCGCGACGAGAGCCGGGCAGGCCGATACCATAATCGGATGAGGCCGGTTGACGCCGCCGTAAGGCTGATGTTCCGATGCCGGCAATGTCCCGCTTCGCATTGCCGCCCACGCGCCTGACGCGCGCGACGCATCTCGCGCTGGCTCTTGCGTTCTCGCTGGCGCTGGTGATTGTCCTGTCGGTAAGTGCCACGGCTGCCGCCGCCTCCGATACCAACGTGCCGCGGGGGCCCGAGCCCACCCCCTCGCCGCCCGCGACGAAGCCACCGCCGGCGGAAAACATCCCGCCGACGCTGCGCAAAGTGCCCCCGCTGCCGAGCGATGCCCAGCTGGAGAAAATGCATGCGCGCATCGGCAGGGTCGAGATCCATATCATCCAGGTCTTCGATCTGAGCGATCCGTCCACCGACAACTGGCTGTTTCGCACGGCCGACATCCTGCACGTGCCGACGCGCGCCGCCGCCGTGCGCGCACAGCTGCTGTTTCGCACCGGCGATCCGTATTCGCGCCGCCTGCTGGATGAGTCGGCGCGCAACATCCGCCAGAACTCGGACTTCCTGCGCGAGCCGGTCATCCGGCCGGTCGGCTACCACGATGGGATGGTCGACGTCGAAGTGATCACGCACGACGTCTGGACGCTGCAGCCGGGGGTGAACTTCAGTCGCACGGGCGGGGCGAATGCCTTCGGCTTTCAAGTCTCAGACGCCAACTTTCTCGGCACCGGCAAGTACGTGGAGCTCGGGCATACGCAGAACGTGGATCGCAGCTCCATCTACGCGCAATGGAACGATCCGAACTTCCTCGGCACGCGTTGGGCCGACTCTGCCAACTACCAGGAAAATTCCGACGGCACCGTTTGGGGCGTCGGCTTGGCACATCCCTTCTACTCGCTGGAGACACGGCATGACATCGGCATCGATGCGGGCAACAACCACAGTGTGGTGCAGCGCTACCGGCTGGGCCGGCCCTATGACTCTTACGACAATGCCTGGCGCACGGGGGACTTTTATGTCGGCGACGCGCTGCTGATCACGAGCGCATGGACCGACCGGCTGCTGCTCGGCTGGCGGGTGGATGAGAGCAGCTTCGGTGCAGCCCCCGGTCACGAGCTGCTGGCTGCGCTACCGCAGGACCGGAATCTCTCCTATCCGTTCGCGCGCATGCAATGGACGCAGAATAATTACGTCACCCTGCGCAATCTCGCCATGATCGCGCGCACCGAGGACGTGCATCTGGGCCTGGATGCCAGCGTGGGCGTCGGGTTCGCTGCACCCATCTACGGCGCCGACCATAACTCGCTGATCGTCGACTCCGAGCTCGCCGATGCCTGGGAGATCGGTGACAAGCAGGATCTGTTCCTCAACGGCCGCCTCGCCATGCGCTACGAGGATGGCAGGCTGCACGATGCAATCGTCACCGGCAGCGGCAACTATTATCTGCGCACCAGCGAATACACGCGCTTTTTCATCAATCTGGCCGCCAATGTGGGCCATAACCTCGACGGCGATCACTACTTCGATCTGGGCGGCGACAATGGCCTGCGCGGCTATCCGCTGCGCTTCCAGAACGGCAACCAGTCGGCGCTGCTATCGGTCGAGGAGCGGCTATATACCAACTACTTCCTGCTGCAGCTGGTCAATCTCGGTGCCGCTGCGTTCTTCGACATGGGCCGCACCTGGGGCTCACCGCTGGTCAGCACACC
>Ga0134126_10004482_pt1 | contig 17465 bp, 15 predicted proteins | sample KB31752_FD_96881 | JGI IMG/M metagenome (GOLD analysis project Ga0134126, IMG submission 96881) | Terrestrial soil microbial communities with excess Nitrogen fertilizer from Kellogg Biological Station, Michigan, USA - KB3-175-2 | ecosystem: Environmental > Terrestrial > Soil > Unclassified ...
CAGCGCCACCTCCACGTTCTCCGCGACGTTGAGATCGTCGATGAGATTGAAGCTCTGGAAGATGAATCCCACGCCCGTGCGTCGCAGCGCGGTGAGCTGCTTCTCCGAGTATTTCGCGACCTCCTCGCCGAAGAATCGGTAGCTGCCGGCATCGGGGGAGTCGAGGAGCCCGAGAATATTGAGCAGCGTCGACTTGCCGCAGCCCGAGGGGCCCATCACCGCGACGAACTCGCCGCCCTCGACGGAGAGCGACACCCCATCGAGCGCACGGGTTTCCACCTCCGTGGTGCGGTAGGTCTTCGTGATGTTCTCGAGGTCGAGCATGTCGCGGCCCTCTAGCGTTCGAGATCGATACGATCGATGTGTTCGAGCCCGGAATAGTCCGAGATGATGACGCGATTACCGGCGGTGAGCTTGCCCAGCACTTCCACCTGATCGGCATTACGGCGGCCGAGCTCGATGGCGCGCCGCTGCGCGCCGCGGCCATCGGAATCGAGAACGAACGCCCATCGGCCGCCGGTGCGCTCGAGGAATGCGCCCGCCGGCAGGGTGAGCGCCGGCTGATCCGCGCCGACGGAGAGGCGCCCCTGTACCGTTTCACCGGGAATCAGGCCCTCAGGCTCTGCACCCTCGAAAGCCAGATCGACGGCGAAGACGCCATCCTTCACCTGGGGATAGATGCGCGTGACCTTCGCCTCATAGGTGTGATCGGCGATCTCGACCTCCGCCAGCTGCCCGTCGCGCACGCGCGGCAGATAGTACTCATCGACACTGGCGGTGAGCTTGTAGCCCGTGTCCGGCGTGATCTCCGCGAAGCGCTCGCCGCGATTGCGGTTCTCACCGACCTTGAGGTCCATCGAGGTGAGCCGTCCCAGCACCGGTGCCCGCACGGTCAGATTGTCGAGCTTCGAATGCGTGATCTTGAGGTCCTGCTGCAGCTTCGCGAGCTGGCTCTCGATCTCCGGCAGCTGGCGCACGCGGAGCGTCTCCTGCTTCGCGTTGCCCTCCTGCTGCACCGGCAGAATCGCAAGGTCGTAACTGAGCTCATCCTGCACGGCGTCGCGAGTCTCGACCGGCTCGAGCGATCTGGCGACCAGCATCTTGCGGCGCGCGAGCGAGCGATTCAGGCGCACGACGTTGTAGCGGATCAGCGCGAGCGCCCTTTCGTTCGTGACCCGATTCTGCTCGAGCTGCGTCTCGTAGGACTGCAGCTGCGTGATCGATTCTATGATCCGGGCCTCACGGTCGAGGACATCGAGCTCGAGCTCCGTGTTGCTGAGCTCGACGAGGGGCTGGCCTTGCTTCACGTAGTCGCCGGCCTGCGCGAGGATGCGTTCCACCCGACCGCCCTCGAGCGCATCGAGGTAGATCGTATTGAGCGCCTGCACCTCGGCATGCAGCGGCACGAAATCGTGGAACACACCGCGCGCAACCGGAGCGATCGTGACGTTCGCGATCGGAATACGGACGCGCCGCTCGGTGGTCGCGGAAAACAGAACGAGCGTCGAGGTTGCGAGCACGACGAGAGCGGCAGCTGCGGCGAGCTGCACCGAGCGGCGCTTGCGCCACCAGGGCAGCACGATGGGACGATCCATCGCGTAACTCATTGCATCCCCAGCGCGAGTCACGCACGAGAGTCTACGGCAGTGGCCGACTGAATATAATGCCTGTAAAATCAATGTACTAACTGCGAACCGCGACATTCCCCGACACCGGCTGTGCGGATCCGGACACCGGCAATGCGCTGCGTGGCCGCCGGACCGAGCGCGGTTGTCGGCTCGCGCGGGCCGGCATACCCTCCGAGGATGAGCGGTGCATCGGTCTTGATCGTCGAGGACGATGCGGACGTGCGGCGCTCCGCCCGCCTCGCGCTGTCATCCGACTCAGGTCAGGTCTCCGAGCTCGGAGTCGGCAGCGAGATAGAGAGCGTCCTCACGTCAACCAGCTTCGACGTGGTGCTGCTCGACATGAACTTCGTCGCCGGTGAACGCAGCGGTGCGGCGGGTCTCGACGCCCTCGCGCGCATCCGCGCGGTCGACCCGACGCTGGCTGTCGTATTGATGACCGCATACGGTGGTGTCGCCCTCGCCGTGGAGTCATTGAAACGCGGCGCGGTGGATTTCATCCTGAAGCCGTGGCGCAACGAGAAGCTCGCCGCGGCCGTCCGCGCCGCGGCGGAGATCACCCGGGGACGCCGCGCCACCGAGACGCAGCAGCTCGATACGCTGGAGCGAGGCGCGATCGAGCGCGCGCTCGCGCGCTTCCATGGCAACATCTCGGCGGCGGCGGCCGCGCTCGGACTCAGCCGGGCGGCACTATACCGCCGCATGGCCAAACATGGACTCTGACGCCCGCCGCCCGCGAGGTCTTGCCGTCGCCGTGGCTTGGCGGGCCGCGCTGATCGGGACGCTCGCGTCCGCGGCTGCGTGGCTCATCGCCACGACTCATCTCTACGCCACGGCGGTCCTCGCGCTGCTCATCGCGGCTTTCACGACAGCCGGCCTGGCTCGCCTCATCGAACGCATCGCACAGCGCGGACTCGGGCTCGAAACCTTCCCTGCCGCACGGCTCTCGCGCGAGCGAGCGGTGGAGGTCGAGCGACGAATCGAGTCTTTGAACGCACTGCTCGACACCGTGACGGCCGCGCTCTTCATCGTCCGTCCCGACGATCGCATCCTGCTCGTCAACCGCGCCGCAAGGCGGCTGACCGCCGAGCCGGTCGAGCGACTCGGCGACATGGCGATCATCGGCCCATCCGCCGCACGAGAGCTGCTGGCGCTGCCGGCCGGCGCTCGATCGATCGTCGCGTTCGCCGATGGCCGCAGGGTGTTTGCTTCGATGTCGCAGTTCTCGAGCCCGGAGCGGGAGCGATTGCGGCTCCTGTCACTCCAGCGCATCGCCGGGGAGCTCGATGCCGTCGAGCTCGATGCGTGGCACGAGATGGCGCACGTCCTTGCGCACGAGATGATGAACTCGCTGACGCCGATCGGATCGCTCTCCGAGAGCTTGGAGCCGCTGCTCAGGGACACGCTTGCAGCGCGGGCGAGTGCCGGATCCGAGATCCTCGACGCACTCGAGGCGATCAGGCGCCGCAGCGCGGGTCTCATCGATTTCGTCGAGCGCTATCGGGCCGTCGCGGATCTGCCGCATCCCAGAGCACAACACGTGCAGCTCGAGGAGCTGCTGGGCGGCGTGAGCCGCCTGCTCAGCGCGAGGCTCGCGCAGAAAGGGATCGTCTATCAGGCAGACCTCGATCCGCCCCATCTGAGCCTGCACGCGGACCCGCAGCTCCTCGAGCAGGCCGTGATCAATCTTCTGCGAAACGCGATCGATGCCGTGAGCGGCGCGAGGGAGCCTGCGATCCAGGTTACCTGCCGTATCGGCGAGGACCAGGTCTCGATCGGAATCGCCGACAACGGCTGCGGCATTCCGGAGAACGGACGCGATCAAGTGTTCGTCCCATTCTTCACGACAAAGCCCGGCGGATCCGGGATCGGTTTGAGCCTCGCGCGCCAGATCGCGCTTGCTCACGGGGGACGGCTAGAGCTTTCGGCAAACCGGCCGGTGGGCTCGGTATTCACGCTCGTGCTGCCCGCCGCACGCCCGTCGATTGCCGCACAGCCTGCTGCCGCGGAGCAGTCGGTGCCGGCCTTTGGGGTCCCCGCCCCCGTCAATCCGACTTCTTCCTGACCCTCATGCCGGAGACGTGGCGGGCGGAAAGCCAGTACGACCCGAGATGCTTCTCTATCGTAACGGTGTCGCCTGCACGAAGCCCGAGCCCTCCGGATGTCCTGTCGGCCTGCTCCCAGACCCCGCCGTTGTCGAGGTGCAAGACCAGCTCGTCCGGAGCGGTGTCGACGCTCACGATTCGGGCTGAGAACTGATCGTCGGCGTGCACGGTTGTCGAGCGCGTATCGCTCGATTGTTTGAGCGTGGGTTCTTGCGGAGCGCCTGCGGCGGTCCTCGGAGCCGCGCTAGACCTCGAGCCCGAGTGGCTCCTCTCGGCATCGAGAATGCGGGTGACTTCTCTGTCGTAGCAGGCGTGCCGCCGCTCCGCATCGGTCTCGGCCGCACAGGCGCGCAGGCTTGGGGGCAGAGATTGCCCCCACGGCACGGCCGGACACGCAAAGAGCGCGAGAGCGCAAATGAGTCGCCGCGCGATCATGGTCTCAACTTCCTCGGCAACGCCGCGGCCTGATCGGGCGTGAGCTGCGTCATCTCCTTCACGATCGGCCACTGCATCACGCCTACCCGGTTGGATACCGTCAGGCGGAAATCGAGAGGCGTACAGAGCGTGTCGGCCGAGCCTCTGTTGATCAGAGTCGCGAAGGGATCCTTCAGCAGCGAATAGGAAGACTGAAGGTCGAGACGGTAGATCGAGCTTGCGGCGCGAATGTAGATCGTTCGCGCATCGGACGTCGCTCTCCAGCCGCCAAGCCAGGCCCTTCGGAGGAAGCAGGGTGCCTTCGTCGACTGGGTTGCAGCCAGGATGAGGCGCGGTGCGGGATACGCGGGCACGGCGGCGAGCGCGAATACGGTGCTCAGCATCGCGGCCGCGATCAGCGCGGCGGCGCCGGTATCGAATCTGAGTCGGTGTTGCATGGTCGGCACCTCATGCCCAGCCAACCTGTCCTTTGCACCCGGACAGTATATCTCGAGCGGGCGACCGGGCTTCGAGCCGCATCGATTACGCTCCCGCCGGCTCGATCGCGATGGGAGCAAACTCCGATTGATACCTGACGATGCGTCCTGCGCCGGCACGTGCTTTGTTGCCGCGGCACGATAGCTTGTTGACCTGGCAATGGAGCGCCGGCGGCCCGATGGCGTACCATGGGCTTCACAGGGGGAAAGCTATGTCCTTACGGCTGATCTCGGTTTTTCTCGGACTGGCGTTCGCGACCTCGGGACTGATCGCGACGTCACCCGTCGCGCTGGCGCAGGAGGGGGAGGGACCGCCCACCGCCGGCCCCCGGGCTCCTCCGACGCCCGCGCAGATCGCGGCCCGTGAAAAGCGGGCGGCCGATCAGTCCGCCGAATGGAACAAGAATCCAGCGCCGACGGATCCCCGCGACTTCTCCGGGGTTTGGTGGACGCGCGGCTATGACCGCACGTTCCGCCCCGTCACCGATCACCCGATGCCCCCGGACCAGTCGGCGAAGCTCCTGCCGCTCACGCCGCTCGAGGCCAAGAGCCGGGCGCATCATCTGTACATGGAGTCGATCGGCAAGCCGATCGCCGACGCCCCGACGCGGTGCTTTCCGCACGGTATCCCGAGGCTCATGGCCTCGCCCTACCCTATTCAGTTCGTCTACTCGCCGGGCCTGATCACGATCCTGCACGAGGTCGCGCACAACGTCCGCTTCATCCACATGGACGGGAAGCCGCCGCCGCCCAACACACCGAGAACATTCCTGGGCTACTCGGTCGGCCACTGGGAAGGGAACACCCTCGTCATCGTCACGGATCACTACAACGACCGGACGCAGATCGACGAGGAATCGCTGTCCCACGGCCTGAAGCTTAAAACCACGGAGCGCTTCACGAAGTTCACGAACAAATACGGCGGCGCCGAGCTGCGGAATCTGATCACGATCGAGGATCCAGACCACTTCACCCGGCCGTGGACGACCGAGCGGACGTACCCGTGGCGCGGTGACGTTCGCGTCCAGGAGTACTCGTGCGAGGAGAACAACCGCAACGCGCCGGTGAACGGCATCACGGTGGCCAAATGAGCGTCGCGACTCGGAGCGTGTGCGTCGCTGCCGCTGCACTCCTGTTTGCCAGCATACTGGCCCTCGGCCCCCTTCCGGCTTCGGCCGCCGCTTCGGGACCGGCCGATCCGCTCTTCGAGCAGCCGCCGCCGGGAACGCCCAATTTCACCGGCAAGTGGGCGATGCCGAAGCACATTACCCGCCTGCTCACGGCCGACGGCCAGCAGCCGCCGCTCAATGAGGCAGGCCAGGCCGAGTACGCGAAGCGCCGGGCGGCGCTCAAGGCAGGCAATCGCAGCATCGATCCGATCAGCCGGTGCTGGATGCACGGCGTGCCGCGACTGCTCTACGCGCCCTATCCGTTCCTCATCCTGCAGACGACGCGGAGCATCGACTTCGTCCACGAGGCCAACCACACGTTCCGAATCATCTACTGGGACAAGATGCTCCCTGAGGACCCCGATCCTTTGTGGCTGGGGTCGTCGATCGCGCGTCTCGAGGGGAATACGCTCATCATCGACACGATCGGCTTCAACGACATGACGTGGCTCGACTACTCGGGCCTTCCGCACGGCGAGAAGCTGAAGACGGAGGAGCGTTACACGCTCGTCGGGCGCAACAAGATCGATGGGTCCGTCACCATTACGGACCCGGACTTCTACAAGAAGCCGTGGACGACCCAGTTCACCTTGGTCAAGCAGCCGGGGATGAGCCTGCGCGAGAACGTCTGCATGGACACGCACCGGATGTGAGCGCAGTTGTGCGCGTTCCCGGCCGGTTATTCCTGCAGCGCTCGGCTCACCGGCAGGCGCGCTGCGCGTCGCGCGGGTAGCAGGCTGCCGAGAACAGCGAGCGCGAGCGTCCAGGTGAGCCCGAGCGCAACGAGGCGCGGTGTGATCGTCCAGTGGAACACCGCGCCGTGGACGGATTCGTGTCCGTTGAAAAGCAGCCAGCCGATGGTGCAGCCCGCCGCCGCACCGGTGAGCGACAGCAACATTGACTCGATGATGACGGAAGCGGCGAGCGGCAAAGGTTCGTAGCCCAGGGCACGCAGAGTCGCGATCTCGCGGGTGCGCACGCGCACCGCCGAGTAAAGGATGTTGACGGCGCCGAACAGCGCTCCGATCGACATGATGACGGCGACCAGATACGCCATGGTTCGGAAGAACGTGTCGGACCCTCCTATGCGATCGTAGTAATCCGCCTGCCGCTCGGCCGTGACGGCAAGCGTCGGATTCGACGCGAGCCATCGCTCGAACGGGGCGAATTGAGTCGGGTTCGTGAGCCTGACGACGACGCTGCCGAAGCCCACTTTGCGCGTGGCTGCCATGAGCGTTGCGGCATCCCCGAGCAGCTGACTCTCGAGGATCCCGCCGCCCGTGTAGGCACCGACGATCGGCCATTCGCCATCGGGCATGATCACTTGATCGCCTACCTTGAAGTGAAACGCTCGCTCGGCGGCGGCACCCACGATGAGCTCTTGGCGGCCCGTGGCGAACATGCGGCCCGCGACGATCCTCAGCTCGGGCCTCAGTGCGAGGCCTCGCGCGCCGATGCCTCGGATGTCGAGCGATCCCTGTGCGAACCCTTCAGCAGGCGGGGTGTTGACGAGAATCTCGGCGTCCGCGACTGGATGCCCATCCGGTGCCCTCGCGATGCCGGGCGCGTCGAGGATGGTGGCCACGGTGGCCGGATCGAGTGCGGTGCCGAACTCGTTGAGCGCGCGCGCGGATAGAACGATTGCGCGGGTCGGATCTCCCGAGGCTCGAAACACGCGCATCAGGCCCGCGGTCTCCGACAGCATCGTAACCAGTACGCCGGCGACGCACGCCATGCCGACGATGATGACGAGCGCGGCTCCGGGGCGCTGATGCAGGCCCGCGAGAGCGAGCCGCGTGGCGAGCCAGGTTTGCGCGAGCGGTTTCGTGTGGGCGGTCCCCGAGCTCAGCGTCCGGCGAGCGCGTCGACCACGCTCAGTCTCTGGAGCCTGAGCAGGGGGACGACCGAGCTCGCGATCGCGAGCAGGGTCGCGAAACCGAAGGACCAGGCGAACACCACCGGCGGAAATTCCGGCCCGGACAGCAAACGCGCCAGATCGCCCGAGTGCACTCGGATCGAGAGCTGCGTGAGCGCATAGCCGAGTGCGGTGCCGAGCGCTGCGCCGAGCAGGCAGGGCACCGCTGCCTCGAGAGCGACGAGGCACGATAGATGAGCCTCTCGAAACCCCACCGTGGCGAGGACGGCGAATTCGGGGATCCGCTCGCTCACGGACCGGGCGATGCCGTTCGCGATCAAGAACAGGATCATGAAGAGGCCCGCTCCGGCCACCGACAGAGTCACCGAAAGGATGTCGCCTTGCGAATGGACGAGCCCCTCCGCATCAACCCTCATCGGGACGCAATAGGTTGGCGTGCCGGAATTGACGAAGCGATGATCGATCTCCGCGCAGATCGTGCCGGCAAGCCGCGGATTCGTGATCGCCACGACGAAACTGTTGAGGAGACCGCGCCTCGCCCGCGGCTCGGTATTGTCGACGTAGCGGTAGTTGCCGAGGAGGAATCCCTCTTCCCGCTGCGGGATATCCCCGATGAAGCCGAGCACCTGGAACGTACGCGTCGGATTGCCGTCCGCCTGCGGGTCTGCGGGCGTCGTGATCGAGAAGACATCGCCTCCCTTTAGATTCCAGCGCTTCGCCGCCTTGCGGCTCACGAAGGCTCCGTCCGGCCTCGAAAAGAGCTCGTTCCACTGAGCGCCCGTCATCGGCACTTCCGGCCACGCACGCGGCATGCCCTCGTCAACCGCGACTACGGTCGCGAAATCCCGCGGATCAGCGTGATAGCCGTTCAGCCAGTGCGATGTGCCAACGCCGGTCACACCCTCGACACGCCCGATTTGGCCGGCGAGTCCGGCGGGCAAGCCCGTGAACGGCGTGCCGGGATAGCGCACTACGACATAGAGGCGGTCCATCCGCTGCGCTTCGATCGTGCGCTGGGTATGGACATATAGGCCCACCATGAGCCCGAAAAGGATGAAAGCCACGGTGGCAGCGAGCCACGTGAGCAGAGCCTCGAGCGGACTCCTCCAGAGCGCGGCCCAGAGGAGCGGGAGATATCTCATCCCGTGCGAGCGAGCGAGAGGACCCTCGCGGATGGAGGGTCCGCGCCTCAGTGCGCCTGCGACGGCTGGCAGATCGGCGTGATGCAGATCGAGGCGAGCGTGCGCCCCTCGGGCGGCACGGCCAGTCCGCGCTCCTTCATGAGCTTGCGGAGGAATGCGGAGGTCTCCGGATGCGGGATCGCCGACTGCACGCCGACGCGCACGAGGCCGTCCGCGTAGTCGATCGCCTGCCACGACACGCCCGCGAGCGCGTGCACGGTGTCGCGGCTGCCGATGTCGTGCAGCGAGAGGTCCGCGCCGTGATCCACGAGCAATTGGATCACGTCGTTGCGGCCCTTGTGCGCAGCGCCCATGAGTGCCGTGCGCCGGTCGACGAGGTCCTGCGCGTTCACATCGGCGCCGTGGTCCAGCAGGAACTGCACTGTCTCGAGAGTCTCCTTCGGAGACCACTCGTACGTCACACCCTCCACCCAGCCGATGCCGCTCGCCACCATGAGCGGCGTGACATTGATGTAGGTCGGGATGTGCGGGTCTGCGCCGTGGGCGAGCAGCAGCTTCATCAGCACCAGGTCGCCCGACTGAGCGGCGCGCAGGAACGGGGTCGCACCAGACTCATCCAGCCACTGGTTCGTGAATACGGTGCGTGTCTCGGTGCTCGAGCACATGCGCAGATTCGTATTGGCTCCGTGCGCGAGCAGGAGCTTGATGAAATCGAGGTGATCCATGTCGGGCCTGCGCACCGGATAGTCGCCGCCCTCGATGTTGCGGTTGTCGGTTGCGATGTAGAGGGGGCTCCAGCATCCCCCGTTCATGATGTTCGGATTGGCGCCGTGCTCGAGCAGGTACTTGCCGATCTGGTAGTTCTTGTTCTGCGTGGCGACGAGGAGCGGGGTCCAATCGTACGCGCTTGTCTCGTTCACGTCGGCACCCGCCTCGACGAGGAACTTCACCGTCGGCATGTCGTCTTCGCGCGCTGCGAAGATGAGCGGCGTCAGACCGCCCCACTTGTCCTTGCTCGCCGTGGGGAGCTTCCCGAGCGGGTACTCCTTCAGGAGCTTGATTGAGATCCCTTGCTCCCTCTCGTGTTCCTTCTCCTGGGCCGCGTCCTTCGCGACGAATTCCCCCGCGAGGCCGTAGCCGTACGCGAACTGTGAGATGCGGCTGCGGCCCGTCTCGGCAAGATAGGGCCTCTTCCCGGGTGGAGTGGTCCCGGAACGCGCGCTGATATCCGCGCCGTTCGCGACCAGAAACTTCACCGCATCGAGATTCGAGTTCGACGCCGCCCACATGAGCGCCGTCGTCCCGCGGAGCTTCTCGCGCGCATCGACCTTCGCTCCATGTGCGACAAGCAGCTGTAGCACCGGCACGCTCCCCGTGCGGGCTGCCATCATGAGGGGCGTCTCGCCGTGCCGGAGCGTCTGGCTCACATCGGCCCCGTGCTCGAGAAGCAGCTTGACGACCGCGGCGCTACCCGCCTGGGAGGCGAGCACGAGCGGGGTCATGCCGGTACCGGTCGCAACGTTCGGCTTCGCCCCTGCTTTGAGAAGCGCCTCGGCCGTCGCCGCATCGCCACGGTCCGCCGCCCAGTGCAGCGCGGTGCTGCCGTCGGGCTGCGCGGCGTTCACATCGGCGTGCTCGCGCAGCAGCGCGCGCACCTGCGCGGCGTCCTGATGCATGACCGCGTCCGCCAGGGGGCTCGCCGCATCCGGGCTCACCGCGGCGGCGATCTGATGACACGCGAGCAGCGCTACCCCGGCGAGCAGCGCTCTCGCCGCTGCAGGAGCCGCAGCGCGACGTGCCATCCTGAGCATCAGCCTGGACGCCGTCCGACCGGCACGCCGTTGACCTTCACCCCCATCATGCTGCCGCCGTTCGAGCCATCCTTGAGCGGATGAATGGTCATCTCGATGGCATCGCCCTCTTTGATGGTCGTGCGCTTCCAGCCCGCGCGATGCAGGCCGTTCGGGCTTCCGCCCTCGATCGACCACTCGGTCATCTTGCCCGAGGCCGGGTCCTTCACGAGGACCTGCACCCAGATATGGGGATTGGTCCACTGTATCTGCTTGACCGTGCCCACGAGCGTCTTCGTCGTGTGCGTATCGAAAGTCGCGAACGAGTGATGCGCGAAGGCGACCCCGAGCCACGTGGACCCGAGTAGCGCGAGGCCCATCGTGAGGAATCTCTTGTACATGTACTTCTCCCCGACCCAATGAGTGATTCAGATCTCAGATGCCGACCAGCCGCCCGGTGCTGTCGCCGAAATGGTCCTGCTGTACATCGAACATGTCGCAAATGCTGAGCAGCAGGTTGCCGGTCGGCACCGTCTTGTTCGGGTAGAACGAGAGGTACCGATCGCCCTTCAATCGCCCCGAAGCTCCGCCGACCAAAACGTGCGGCACATCGTAATGGATGTGCTGATTGGAGTCGCCCATGTTGGATCCGTAGAGCAGGAGCGAGTGATCGAGGAGCGTCCCGTCGCCCTCCTTGATCTTGGAGAGCTTCTCGACCAGATACCCGAACATCTGCACGTGGTAGCGGTTGAGCTTCGCGTACACGGCGATCTGTCCGGGGTCCTCGCCGTGATGCGAGCCCAAATGGAAGCTGATCGTCGTGCCGCTATCCGGATAGACGCGGCCCGTGAGGTCGCGCGCGAAGAGCATCGTGCCGACGCGGGTGATGTCCGCCTGGAAGGCGAGCGCGAGCAGGTCGAACTGGATCTCGACGTGCTCCTTGAACGACTCCGGGACTCCGGTCGGCTCGGGCATGCCCGGCACCTTCTGCGAAGCGTGCGCGGCGATGGCAATGCGCCGCTCGATCTCGCGCACGTCATCGAGGTACTGCTCGAGGCGAACCCGATCGGTGTGCGGCACCTCCGGCATCAGCTGGTTGATGCTCCCCGTCACCGAGTCGAGGATGCTCGCCTCGCGCTCGCGGCGCTGCAGCCGCACGGCCGGTGAGGCGCCGTCGCCGAACATCCGCTCGAACACCGTCTGTGGATCGATCTCCATCGGAAGCGGCTGGGTGGGCGACGACCAGGAGATCGTATTGGTGTACACGCAGCTGTAGCCCTCGCCGCAGCTGCTCGAGTTCGCCCCCGGGTCCTCCACCGCGAGCTGCAGGGACGACAGCAGAGTGTCGCGGCCGATCTTGCTCGCAATCACCTGGTCTACCGAGGTACCGACGTGGATGTCGGGGCCCGCGGTCTTCTTCGGCTTCACGGCCGTGAGATACGCGGCGGCGACGAAGTGATCGGCCCCCGTGACGCCGGGCGGATTCTCGGAAGACTGCGACCACAGGCCGCCCGTCAGGGTTGTGTACTTGCGGAAGGCCTGCAGCGGCTCGTACACGTACGGGAAGTCGAATCCGGGTGCGCTCGACTTCGGATTCCAGTAGCCGGGGGCCACGCCGTGCGGAATGAACACGCCGACGAACCGCGTCGGCAGAATCTTGCCGGCGACCTTATCCGCGCCGCGTGCCGGCACCATCGACTCGAGGAACGGCAGTGCGAGAGTGGTCCCGAGACCTTTGATGAACGTCCGCCGCGGGAGCGCGCGATTCCTGATAAAGGGCATTATCAACCTCCTCCTGGGCCTGGGGTCCCCTCGCCGCCCTGCGGCGGATTCGATTCCGCGAGCCGCGCCGCAGATGCCTTGACCGACGCTGCGGCCGTCTTCTGGCCCACCGGCGGCCCGAGGGTCGCATTCATCCGGAAGTCATCGCTCATCGCGACGGCCTCGATGAGGCCCCGCAGGCGATAACCGTCTCCCGAGCTCTCCTGCAACACCCGGCGCACGAGCGGCATGTCGTAATACTCGACGCCGCGGCCGAGAGCGTAGGTCACGAGGTTCTCGACGACGTTGCGCAGGTACTGGTCCCGATGACGCAGCACGAACGCGCGCACGCCGGCCGGACCGTCGACGGTCCCGCCGTCATACAGCACGCTCTTGGGATCGATCGGCGTGCCGTCCTGGTTGGTTCTGAAGCGGCCGATCGCATCGAAGGGCTCGAGCGCAAAGCCGATCGGATCCATGAACTTGTGGCAGCTCGCACAGGCGGGGTTCGCGCGGTGCTGCTCCATCAACTGCCGCAACGTGAGCGGCCGCGCATTGCCCGCGGCATCGACCTTCGTCGGCTTCAACTGCGGGACGACCGCGGGCGGGTCGGGCGGGGGGGAGCCGAGGAGCGTTTTCAGGACCCATTTACCGCGTACGGTGGGCGAGGTACGGTCCGGGTGCGAGGTGATGGCGAGGATGCCGCCCTTGCCGAGCAGTCCCCAGCGATCGCTTTGCGAGTCATCGAGCACGACGCGACGGAAGTCGCCCCCCTGGATGCCCGGGATGCCGTAGAGCAGCGCAAGCCGATCGTTGAGGAAGGTGTACTTCGCCGTGAGCAGATCGAGGACGCTCCGATCCTCGTCGAGGATGCTCGTGAAGAACAGTTCCACCTCGCGCCGCTCGGCCTGGCGCAGGTTGTCGTCGAAATCCGGGTAACTGGCGACGACCGGATCGAACGCGGTGAGTGCGCGCAGCCCGAGCCATTGATCCGCGAAATTCGTGGTGAGCGCCGAGGCGCGCGGGTCGGCGAGCATGCGGCGGATCTGCTGCCGGAGCGCCCCGTCGTCATGCAGCTTGCCCTTCTCTGCGAGCGTGAGCAGCTCATCATCCGGGATGCTGCTCCAGAGGAAGAACGACAGGCGCGAGGCGAGATCGAGATCGCTCACCTGATAGGGCGTGCCCGCGGGCAGGCCTTTTGGCGCGGACTCGACGCGGAAGATGAACTTCGGATCGGCGAGCATGCGCTGCAGGAGCGTTCCGATGCCATCGTCGAACGTGCCGCCCTGCCGGCCGAGCGCATAGAACTTCATGAGCGTCGCGATATCGGCGGGCGTCTCGAAGCCCCGATAGGCGCGGCGCGAGAGCGTCGTGGCGATCTTGCGTGCGCAGGCTTCCTCGTCGGTCGGGCTCTTCGGGCGGCAGACGAATACGCGCTCCCGGCTCGGGGTGTCCTTGGCCTCCGTACCATTCACCGGCCCGTCGATTCTGACGCGGCCAATGTGGGGATAGAACGTGAAGCCTGGAATTCCGCCGGTCTCGATGGTGCTGCGCTCGAAGTGCTCGTTCATGTCGAGGCCCGGCGCATAGTCGCTCGCCAGGAACGTCACCCCGACGCGGTGCGGGCCCGCCGTCATCGGCACCTTCAAGTCGATCGTGCGCAGCTGGCCTGCCTCCGGGTCTGCCTCAGCGTCTTCCCCATCTGCGTCCTGGGCGGGCGGCGCCGCCGCCGGCCGCGCGCCGGCTTTCTGACCCGGCCTGAGCGCGGCAGGGTTCCCGAAATAGCGTGTGACGTGCAGTGCCTTGTCCCAGTCGATCTTCGCGATCTGCTTGCCGTCGACGTAGACGAGCAGCTGCTCGCCGGACACGTCGCCGAAGGGACGGAAATTCCCCATGTTGCCGAGATTGACGGAGTAGATGCGGAACGTGTACGAGCCATCGGCCGGGAAATCGTGCTTGATCAGCAGGCCGCCGCGCGTGCCGAACGGCAGCCCATCGACGTGATAGCTCTGAGTCGTGTCCCCCGGGACGGAGTAAGTGACCTGCGTCGGTGAGGTGGCGGTGCCGATTGCGAGCTGGCTGATGTGCGAGGCGGCCGACAGATACGCCTCGAGAAGCGACGCGGAGAGCGTCAGCGTCCCGGCCTGATTGTCGAAGCCGCGGCTCGAGTCATCGGTCGGCAGGAGCTTCGAGGCATCGACATCGACGGCGAGCAGGTCGCGAATCGCGTTCTCGTATTCGCTCCGGTTGAGCCGATGCAGACGAGGCATCGCGTAGTGCGGCTTCTCGTGGCTGTCGATCTGGCTCTCGAGATTCGTCGCCAGGACGCGCACTTCGTTCCAGTCCGGGCGCGGCTTGCCGACGGGCGGCATCATGCCGGAGCGGAGCTTGACGAGCATGTGCTCGGCGGTCTCCGCATTCTGGTAGGGCTTACCGGGATCGAAGTCCTCGAACTCGACGCTGCCGGCCCAGTCAACGAAGTTGTGACAAGTACGACAATATTTGTCGAGTAAATGCTGCTCTGCAGCAACCGAGAGCGCAGGCCCGCCTGCTTCAGCTTGCGGCGCTGCGAGAGCGAGCAACAAAAGAGCGACGCCGCCCCAGGCCCAGCTGGATGCCCGACGCACTTGTTTCCCCTGCAAATACCTCAACTTCGCACCTCGTGAACACGCGGATGAGACGCGCGTTCAGCCAGTCGTTACAGCCCCCTAAACGCGGTCGCCGCGGCGGCCACAGCTGTCACTGCACCTCGCCGTTAAGGTGCGTTGAGATTACAACATCTCATCGTGGCGAGACCATTCTCATCAGGACAAACGCCCTGTACGATCCGTAATCGCATTGCCGCAAACCAAGACCTGTCCGGAAAGGCGCTCATGTCCAACAGGATCCCGATCCGTAGCAAGCTCCGCGCGTGCCTTGCTCTGACGGCGGCTGCCGGAATGCTCGGCGGCGCCGCATTACTCGCCGCGGTCGCTCCATCATCGGTCCGGGCTGCTCCGCAAGGCGCTGCTACAGATGGCGCTGCCCCGAGCGGTGCCTCGCCCAGCCCGCGATCGGGCCGGCCGCGGTTCACCCCGCCGCCCGTCCGAACTTTGTTCAATAGCGGCGATCCGACGCTTGCGCTCACGCCCTCGCTCGGAGGCTCGCGTGCCGCCCCACCCGGCTCCGCGCCCCCGAATCCCGATCCGCACGACTTCGAGGGGGTGTGGCAGGTGCAAGGCTACGAGTACCTGCTCGGCCCCGAGCCCGGCGTGCCCCCGCCGCTCAAGGACAAGTACATGAAGCTCCTCGAGCAGCGCATCCGCGCCAAGAACCGCGGCACGCCCGAGGCGGACACCGAGACGCAATGCCTGGGACACGGCATGCCGCGCGTGATGGAGAGCCCCTACCCGATCGAGATCGTGCAGACCCCTGGGCGGATCACGATCCTGCACGAAGTCGCGCACGAACTGCGCACCATCTACATGAACCGGCCTCATCCGAAGCATCCGCGCGTCACCTTCAACGGCGACTCGGTCGGACACTGGGAAGGCGACACGCTGGTCGTCGACACGATCGCGATCGATCCCCGCTCGTTCATCGACGACGAGGGCAGCTCGCACTCGGGCAAGGAACACGTGATCGAGCGCTTTCACAAGATCGACGGCGGCGCGGAGATCGCGCTCACCATCACGGTCGAGGACCCCGTCACGCTCGAGCACCCCTACAGCTACAAGCGCATCTATCACTGGCGCCCCGACATACGGCCCCAGGAATACGTCTGCGAGGAAAACAATCGCAACGCGCCGGTCAATGGCATCACGGTGGCAAAATGAGACGGGTCGCTTTTCTCTTCGCAGGGCTTCTCGCGACGGCGGGTACGGCATGGGCAGATCCACCGCCCGATGCGGCGCCCGGGCAGCCCGATCTCACGGGCGCGTGGTTCATCGTCAATCCGCCGCATGCATTGAAAACGGCCGATGGATCGTCGCCGCCGCTCACGCCGAGCGCGCGAAAGATCTACGAGCAGCACCTCGCCGAGGCCAAGCGAGGCGACCGGGCAGCATTCGACGGGACGACGCGCTGCCTTCCGCCGGGCCTGCCTCGATTGATGCTGAACAAAGAGCCGTTCGAGATCCTGCAGCGCCCGAAGGTGATCTACTTCGTCTCGGAGGATAACCGGCTCCCTCGCCGGGCTTACCTCAATGAGAAACTACCGGACGATCCCGATCCGCTCTGGCTCGGGTATTCGGTCGCGCGCTGGGACGGCCGCACCCTCGTGGTCGACAGCGCAGGTTTCAACGATGAGACGGTGCTCGACGATGCGGGTCTGCCGCATTCCGAGGGGCTGCACCTCACCGAGCGCTACACCCTGAGCCACGACGGCAGGCACCTCGCCGCCGAATTCACGATCGAAGACTCGAAAGATTACACGCGGCCTTGGACCGCGAAAGCGGAGTACGTGCGGCGGCCGGGATACGAGATCCCGGCGCAGATCTGCATGGACAATCCCGCCAGGCGCCGCGCGGCGATGAAGGCGACCCAAGAGAGCGTGAAGTGAGGCGGGCCGGCGCGTATCCAGCCGCCGACAGGGTTCGAGACAAGTGTAACCGAATCAAAAGAATTGTAACCAATTAGAAAAATTGTTAAGAATTAGAATAACGCGTGCGCGACGCCCGGGCGCGCACGCTGAGACGGCGGCACCGGGCACCGCGATTATCGAAGGGGGATAATCATGGTCAACGGCACGAGCCTGCGGTCTGGCACCGTGGGCGGGCGGAACTGCGGTCTCATTCCGGCAAACCCGTCGCGCGCGGTCCGCGCGCAATCAAACGCGAATAGCTGACCACCGGCTGCCGTGACGCTTCGGAGCGCCGTAGCGCCCGCTGCCGCCGCACTGGATGCGGCTCCCCTCAATTTTTCCGGCATCTCGTCTTAACCCAAGAAGACTAGGGAGGAGAACCATGACTCGTTCGACTCGAAGCTACGATAGGGCTGCGCCGATCGCGGCGGCAGTGGCGCTCGCTCTGGCAGCTAGCGGCGCGAAGGCCGCGGACCCGCCGTCGCAAGCCGTCCAGGAAGTCACTGTGACCGGCTCGCGCGTCAC
>Ga0134126_10004483_pt1 | contig 17465 bp, 14 predicted proteins | sample KB31752_FD_96881 | JGI IMG/M metagenome (GOLD analysis project Ga0134126, IMG submission 96881) | Terrestrial soil microbial communities with excess Nitrogen fertilizer from Kellogg Biological Station, Michigan, USA - KB3-175-2 | ecosystem: Environmental > Terrestrial > Soil > Unclassified ...
AATTCCAGCGAGTGCCCGCTGAGCCAAAGAAGGATCTCTGCCACCACAATTCCCGGGGCGCTGATGAGCAGGGTCATCAGCGTGATGCGAGCATCAAAATTCAGCTTGCTTCGTCTTGGCGGGCCCTGGGGGAGGCCCAGTGGGTGCAGCGGATCAGAGGCCATACTTTTGCATGCGGCGGTAAAGAGCACTGCGGCTCAGGCCCAGCGCCTCCGCTGCATGACTGATATTACCGGAGTGACGCGTGAGCGCTTTCTTGATCAAAAGGCTCTCCACTTCTTCCAGACTCATTTCCTCTATCTTTGCCGATCCGGCGCGCTCGCTCTCGAGCCCAAGGTCGCCCGCCTGAATCTGTTCGCTGGTCGTAATCAGGACGGCACGCTCTGTTGCGTGATCGAGTTCGCGGACGTTTCCCGGCCAGGGATGGTCCATCATCCTCTGCATGGCCCCATGCTCAAATCCTTTGACCGGCTTGCGATAACGCTGCGAATACGCCTTCAGAAAGTGGGATGCCAAGAGCGGTATATCTTCTTTCCGCTCGCGCAAGGGAGGAATGTGCAGTTCAACGGTATTCAGCCGGAACAGGAGGTCGGAGCGGAACCGGCCTTCGGCACTTTCAATTTTGAGATCGGCGTTAGTTGCCGATACCACGCGAACGTCAACCTTATGGGTTCGCGATGACCCGACCCGTTCCATTTCGCCGGTTTCGAGCACACGCAACAACTTTGCCTGCTGTTTGAGCGGGACATTGGCGATCTCATCAAGAAAAAGCGTTCCGTGATCCGCAAGTTCAAAACGCCCCACGCGGTCTGTGCGGGCATCGGTGAACGCTCCTTTCACATGGCCAAAGAGTTCGCTCTCGAAGGTTCCTTCCGGCAAGCCTCCAGTGTTGACCGTGATCATGGGCCGGCTGCTGCGCGGAGACATTGCGTGCAATGTCTGCGCGACTACCTCTTTTCCTGTGCCGTGCTCGCCCGTGATGAGCACGTTTGCATCGCTCGGCCCAATGCGGCTGATCAGCGTAAGCAACGGCTGCATCGCCTTGGACTCCGCGATGAACACCGGCCTGTTCTGCGCGCGCAGAAGGCTGTTCTCTGCCTCCAGACGTTCGGCACGCCGCATCGTGCGATAAAGGTCGATTTGCGTGCGAATAATGGAAAGGAGTCTCGCATTGTCCCAGGGTTTCTGGATGAAGTCCCGCGCTCCGCGACGCATCGCCTCCACCGCCAACTCCACGCTACCCCACGCCGTCATCACGACGACCGGCAAGCGGCTGTCGGCTGACTGGATGCGAGAAAGAAGATCGATTCCCTCCTGCCCAGAGGTGGTATCGCGCTGGTAATTCAGGTCCATGAGCATCAGGTCAAACTCGCCGCCTTGAATTGCCTGCAGGACCGCATTGGGGCTGCTCACGGTATCGGTGGTGTAACCCTCTGCTTTGAGGAGAAGCCGCAAAGCCTCACGCACGTCAGCCTGATCGTCGGCGATTAAGATCCGCACCGGCTCGGCTTTCGCCGTCGCTATTGCCGTGTTTTCCATTTCCTGGACCTTCGTGGGCACCCAAATCTCTCCCAAAGTTGTCGGCATCAGGCCGTTGCACTCCCGGGCGTCGCCGCCGTATCTTCTACAATCCAACCATCCTTAAGCTGTATCACTCGATTGCCATAAGAGGCGTTCACTTCAGAATGCGTCACCTGCACAATCGTTGTGCCCTGTTCATTTAACCTGCGGAATAGCTCCATGATTTCCCTGGCCTGCGCCGAATGCAGATTGCCCGTAGGCTCGTCAGCCAGAATAAGCTTGGGATTGCCGGCCACAGCTCGCGCTACGCCCACCAGTTGTTGCTGTCCACCAGAGAGTTGGTTGGGGTACAGGTCTTTCTTGCCCACAATCTGGAAGCGGTCAAGAATATCGGCCACCATGGAGGCGCGCTGTGCACGCGGTATATCGCGATAGCTCAGGGGAACATCGATATTCTCCTGCACTGTCAGGTTATCCAGCAGGTGATAACTCTGGAAGACGAACCCGATGTAACGCCGGTTCAGGTCTGCCCGCTTCTTACGATCGAGCTTGTGAACCAGGTTGTCGGCGAACACATACTCTCCAGCCCAGCCGTCATCCAGCATCCCAACAATGCTGAGGAGAGTCGTCTTACCCGCGCCGGATGGTCCCATCACTGTGACGAACTCACCCTCTTTTATGTTCAGGTTGATGCGGCGGAGCAGCCACGCCGTGCCCGCAGGGCTCTTTACCGTCTTCTCAACATTGCGAAGTTGAATCAATGTCTCGTCCTTAAGTGGTTTTTCAGCAAAATTGTGAAATCGCCTGCTTCCATTGTCTCATTCGTAACGCAAAGCCACCATTGGATCAACTTTCGTTGCGCGGCGGGCGGGGACTAGCCCGGCGATTGTAGCAATGGCGCCAAGCACGGCAATCACAACCGCCATCGACAGTGGGTCCGAAGAACTCAGTCCAAACAGCATGGAATTAAATACTCGCGTAAGCAGCAGAGACGCAGGTATTCCAATCACAATGCCAATCAGTACCAGTTTCATGGCTTCCTGCAGGACCATTCGCAACACCTGCATCTTGCGGGCCCCCAAAGCCATCCGCACCCCAATCTCGCGTGTCCGGCGGCTTACCGTGTAGGACATCACGCCGTACAGCCCAATGCAGGCCAGCAACAGCGCGAGAATGCCGAAAAACGTTGACAACCGTGCCACAAGGATGTCTTTCGAAATGGAAGAATCCACCAGCTCGGTTAAAGAGCGCAACCGAATCAAAGGGACGTTCGCATCCAGTGCAACGAATGCCTTGCGCGCTGGCTCGATCATCTCATTCGGTTTTCCCGCTGTTTGTATCTCAAAGTTGACAGCGTAGAGTTCGTCCAGGGGCTGGGCAGTGGGGATGTAGAAGCGTCGCTGCGCGGGTCCGCGCAAACTATGATCCCGTACATCGCTGGCGATTCCCACGATTTCGATCGGCTTATCTTTGTTCTTTTCGCCCTCCATCCACATTCTGCGGCCGATGGGATTCGAATTGCCGAAGTAGAACTTCGCCATGGTCTGGTTGATCACGGCAACTTTCATGGACGTGGCTGTATCTTGCGGGCCGAACTCGCGACCTGCCAAAATGGGAATCCCGAGCGCCTTGAAATAATTGATTCCAACCTGGTCCCAATAGGCTTGTTTGTCTTGATCGCGTGAAGGAGTATAGCCTTCGATCTTCATTTCATCCGCAGATTCTGTACCGCTGAACAGCCCGTTCTCTGAAGCTGTGACGCTACGCACTCCGGGAAGCGATGCGAGACGCGCGCTCATCTCGCGTTCGTAATCCGTGAGTTGCGCTGGTTTATATCCGGCAGCCACGGGATCCACACGAACCATGAGGATATGATCACGGCTGTAACCCAGATCGAGGTTTCGAAGATTTTTCAGGCTACGTACCAGCAACCCGGCAGCAAACAGCACCAGCAGACAGATAGCAACCTGTGACACAACCAGGACTTTGCCAAGAGGAAACCGTCCCGAAGCTGGTTGCGCAGAGGTGCTCTCTTTCAACGTGGGCGCAACTGCGACTTTGGCGGCGCGCAGTGCAGGGACCAACCCGAAAAGCAGGCCGGTTAGCAGACAAGCGGCGGCGGTAAAGACCAGAACGCGCCAGTCCGGAGCGATCGGAAATCCATCGGCCGCGCGGGCGCCGACACTTAACTTCAAAAGGCTTTCTGTTCCCCATCGGGCCACAAACAAACCGGCAACACCACCGGCGCAAGCAAGAATGAGGCTCTCAGTCAGCAGTTGGCGTATCAGACGAACCTGGGTAGCTCCGATCGCCAGGCGCACCGCGACTTCCCTCTGACGCGACGTCGCCCTCGCGAGCATGAGATTGGCCACATTTACACAGGCGATTAGCAAGACCAGCGCTACGATCGCCATAAGCAGAATGAGCGGATGAAAAAAGCTTTCCCGCAACGAAGATAGCCCGCGTCCGCCAGCGACGACCGCGATTTTCGCCTGCTTCAGCGCCTGCTGGTCGCCGGGATCAAGTGAACGGCCCTGTGGACCTTGCAACCATTGCTGAAAGAGTACGTTCATGTTGGCCTGCGCCTGACCCATGCTGACGCCCGGCTTCAGACGAGCAATAACGCGCAACCATGAGGCTTGAATGTCTTCCAGCCATGGACGCCCGGGCATCATCTGCGGCTGCATGCTGAGCGGCACCCAGAAATCCTGCTTGTCGCCAACCGTGTCTCCGAAAAATCCCGGAGCCGCTATGCCGATAACGGTGTACGGGTATTTATTCAGGCGGACCGTCTGCCCAACAATTCCAGGATCTTCTGCCAGTTTCCGCATCCAGAATTCGTAACTCACAACAGCTACTGGATTCGAGCCCTTGGCTGCATCATCTTGCCCAACCAGCAGGCGGCCGCGAAATGGATTAACTCCGAGGACAGAAAAATAATTGCCAGAGACCAGGTTTACGACCGCGTCATCAGCAACTACGCCGGAGCCTCCTGTTTCCACAGCAATTCTGTGCTCCTCGCCCGAAGCAGTCATTCCTGAAAATACATTGTTGCCGTCGCGCAATTCGCGGTAGAGAGGATAAGAGAAGATATCGGTGGCAGGAGTGCCAAGATTTCTGTTATTGGCCAGACCCGGATCGCCCACAACAACCAACTGTCCGGGATCCTGCACTGGCAGTGCCCTTAACAGCACTGCATTGATCAGAGTAAAAATCGCTGTGTTCGCGCCAATGCCCAGAGCAAGTGTAAGCACGGCCACCAGCGTGAACGCTGGATTCTTGCTCAACGTACGAACACCGTAACGAATATCCTGGACGAGAGTTTCCACGTTTTTCCTTTTCGCTTTCCGGCAACACGAATGCCTGAGCGTTTAGTTACGCACTCATGTCCAAAAGGTAAATGCCGATTTTTATATCTGGGTTGTAGCGCCGGTGTCGTGCAAAGCGCCGAGCGCCCATGCCGCATTCTTTCGCGCCTCTGCTACAGGAGAGCTCTTCAAAACCCGGATAAGCGCGTCGATGGAGGGATGGCCAATGTTGACCAGTGCAGCCGCCGCCTCCTCTCCCAGAGTCATTCTTGCTGGAAGCTTGCTGGAACGATATTTGACCGGATCAACTTCACTGGTATCCCCGAGCAGGCTGACCAAAGGATCAATGGCTGGCGCCGCAGCAATATGCTGCTGTCCAAGCCAATACGCCGCTGCGGCTTTTTCCTGAGCCTTCCCTAGCTTCAGCATTGTTATGTGCCGGTTGATTGCATCTGAGCGACCCGACTTCTCCGTCGCGGCCGAGTTCCAGGAAGCAAAGGCGTTGAGCACCAATAGCAGCAATCCCAGCAGCAGACCTAAAGCCGATCTCCTTAGCTCCTTCATAAGACAGCTCCTAGCGGCGTAACCCTGACGGCTGCGTTAGCATTGCCTCTTAACAGGGCATACATCCGAGATGGCACTTTTCATGCCGAATGTGATGTCATTGCAAATACCTGAAAAAGCAGGCATTACACCGAGTGGAGCGCCAGAAGTCGAGTTCTATGCTGTTCGCTTGCGCATTCCGCTGTGCGAAAACGAACAGTCCCTTGTCCCGTCTAAACTGCCGGAACCAATATTGCCTTTGGCTACGGATTCAGGTGAAATGAGAAACTTCAAATCAACCGCTTCACTATCCGGTAACGGTGCCCGTCGGGCGATATGATGTTGGCTTGTGTCGACCATGTCGGAAGGAAACTTGCAAGGCACGATTATTGTTCTCACTCTCTTCGACGTCGCTGATGAGATCGCCCTGTCCAAATTGCAGCCTCTGATCGGTGCGACAACCGTGGAACCAACATTCAAGCATCCCGCGCCGGAATACGTGCGGTTCGAGCGTCCGCCTGTCATTGAGGCGCTTGGGCCGGTCACATTGGGTTCAGGAGAACAATTCGAGGCCACACTGCAATACTACGATTACGGAGTTGCCAGCGTGATCCTTCGGCATGCGTTTCTCGGTTCATGGCAACGACTGCAAGACCTTTCCGCCAACTGGATCTCAAATCCTGTCTTCGATGAGTTCTCGCGGCAACTGGTGCGACAAAGGCTGGACAAGGTTCAGGACTCCCTGGTCAAGCCGTACGAAGCGTGGCTTAGCGAAGATTACTGTATTTTCCATTTACACACGGTGCCCGGGGTGCAGAACGGAAGCACCCTGCTTAAGGAACGAGGACAGGAGATCAGCCAGATCGTTCGCGGCGAACCACAGTCCCTTGCCGAAGCAGAACGCACTGAAATTCTGCAGGGCTCCATGTCCTACTACCCTAACGATGTGATCGTAGCCGCCTGGAATGCGGCTTTTCTATTCGATACCGAACCGGGGGCTGAAACCACGGTTCGTCTGCTGGAATATGCTAACTCACAGCTTCTGCAGTTCCGGCACTACGACGATATCCTTACGCGCGAATTGGAAGAAGTGTACAGCTTCCTGGATCGGCGTCGCTCAGAAGTGCTTTCCGGTTGGAGGATGCGCCCGGCAGCAGCCAGACTTCGGGGTATGTTGCTGGAAGTGACCGAATTGACTGAGCGCACAAACAATGCGCTCAAGTTCGTAGGCGACACATTCTCCGCTCGTCTTTACAAGCTCTGCGCGGCAAAGATCGGCGTCGGTGACTATCAGATCCTGGTCCAGGAAAAATTGCGTACGGCTGATGAACTTTACGACTTCATGATCGAGCAGTTCCATCAGGCGCGCGGCTTTGTGCTGGAATTTACTGTAGTGCTGATTCTGATCATTGAGCTTTTCTTCCTGTTTTCCGGCACAAAGGGCTAACCAGATTTCGCGGACCACTGCAAAATCAGCCGATTGCCCTGTTTTGGGAAGCTTCTTCTTTAAAGCTCGTTATCCAGGTAGCCCGCGTGTACGGCAACCTCGTGGGGATCCAGCATGGCAGAAAGCGGGATGGTAGTGAGGACCAGCCGATCGATGGTGTTCTGAACGGCGCGTTCCAGGGAATGGCGAAATTCTCCTTTAAGCAACTCAGCATCAATCAGCAGAAAGCTGCTGGTTCCCTGAAAAAGAGATAACCTGCCCATCGGGCGCCGGTTGCGAGTGCAAAGGTCGAGCGTTAAAACCAGGCGCTCCTTACTGACTTTCCAATGGACTCTGATCGAACGCCCGTCATCGGAGTGCTCAAGAATCTGTTCAGGTTCAAAAGCCGCATCCAGAACGATCTCAAATCCGTCAAAATCATGTCCCAGACAGTGTTCCAGAATAACTGCAATGGCGGCTGCATCGCGTGCGTTTTGCAAACCTGCGCAAGCCTTCCTCAATGCGATGTTACGGGCAAATACCTTCTTCTGCAGCACGAGCCTTTGACCGACCCTTTGAAATTCGCCGAACTCCGGATACTTAAGCTTCCGCAAACCAAAGAAGACCAGCAGCAGCATGGTCGCGGCAACTGGAATAAACACTAAAACAGAAGGACTCAGCAGAAAAAGGCTTAGCACGGCACACAATGCCGAGATGCCATAGAGCACCCACACCACTTGACGCTGCGTCAGACCCAGTTCCAGCAGCTTGTGATGGATGTGTTCTCTGTCAGCTCCAAAGACCGAATGCCCGCTCAAAAAACGGCGCAGAAGGCTTAAGGCAACATCGGTCAACGGAAGTGCAAAAGATACTAACGGGATAATGACGCTGTCGACCCGGGTAGCGCTCTTCTGCGATTCAGCGAGAACGAAGGCGCTCAGCGCAAAACCCACAAACAAGCTCCCTGAGTCTCCGAGGAAGATGGATGCAGGGTTAAAGTTGAAAATAAGGAAACCAAAGAGACTGCCAGCTAAGATGGTTGTTGCGGTCGCGACTCCAGGACGGCTTCCCAGAGCGAGCGTGAAGATGGTCACCATGGAAAATAAGGCAGCACCGGCCGCCAAACCATCCAGCCCGTCGATAAGATTGATGGCATTACATATGAGAACTACCCACGAGACGGTTAAGGCGAGGCAAAGTGCATTGGCCCACGGGCTGCCCAGATGCGCTGAACAGAAACCGAAATGAATTCCCGAAAAGTAGAGCCCAACCGCTCCGGCAACTTCAACCAGTAGCTTAACCCATGCGGCCACCGTGATCAGGTCATCGCCCAAACCAACCAGGAAAAATGCCGCTGAAAGCACCACGATGCGCATCACATCGCCATTAATGGGGGGAACGCCCCAGCCGTGCTTCCCAGCCCATACATAGGCCATAAACAGGCACAGGAAGGCTATGAATACCGCCAACCCGCCAAGGCGCGGTATAGGAGTGGCATGAATGTGACGAGCAGATTCAGGAGGCTTGGCCAGCCCGTAACGCGAAGCCAAACTACGAACACACCACGTCAAGCCTGCCGAAACAGCGACACTAGCCAGAAAACTTGCAAAATACTGCGTCATATCCAAAAGGACGCCCGCTCTCCCACCTGGAGCCAAACAAGATTAATATTTGCCAATTCAGAGTTGCTCAAAATATACACTGCCCCTCGAACCTAATGGAACGAAAAAATTCTCCTACATTCTCTTAACATTCGTTATAGCCCGCAGGTCTTAGGGTTTAAAACCCAACAGGCCAGCCAGTTAACTTGAGGAATCACTTCATGATCTCGGTACGACTAAGGCGGCAGAAACCTGGTTTTTAGGGTTGGAGCGGGTTGCCATTCCTCGTTCGGTCGCAAGGCACCCCTTACGCTGTTCTGCAGCGGTTCTGAATCTTGTCCAAAGCGCATCTAAGTAGTTCGTTCGATAGAAAGGTCGTCTTATGAATAAGATTTCGTGTTTTTTTCTGACACTTGTGATGGGTTTAACAATGGCTGGGGCTGCAGGAGCGCAGGAAGGGTCTCAGTCGTCTGTCGCAGATCAGAAAATGCAGGACCGAATGACCCGCGAAATTCGTCACGAACTGGTGATGCTGCCCCAACTCACAATTTTCGATAACCTTGCTTATAAAGTGAATGGCGACACGGTCACTCTCATGGGGCAGGTCCGCAACGCAGTGCTAAAAGATTCGGCGCAGCAGGCTGTGAAACGGGTTGAAGGCGTGGAGAAAGTTGACAATCAAATCCAGATCTTGCCGCCGTCTCCCAACGATGACAGGATTCGACGCCAGGTAGCACGCGCGATATTCAACGATAACCGGCTTTTCAGATACTCTATCGGCTCCGTTCCGCCGATTCACATTATCGTGAATGGAGGTCACGTGGCGCTGGAAGGCGTTGTTGATAATGAAGCCGACAAAAACGTGGCCGGTATTCGCGCGAACACGGTTCCTGGCGTTTTCGGCGTGAAAAATAACTTGAGGGTTGAAACCTCAAAATAGCGAGGAATAAAGACCATGGTGGGACGACCGGGGATGCCCTTCCCTGTTCTTCCTCTCGACGGCTTTACTGTCGTGTAATTCGGCCAATGGCGAGGCAAGTGAGCCCTCGGCCATCGTCTGAAGAGCGCAAAGTATGACTTCTATCAGAGCAATACGCTTTTCCAGTTCCATTGGCCGGTTCAGCCACGATCTCAAAATTCTTGGCCGGCGTGCCTTCGCAACCGCGAATGCCGAACCGGTATCCGTTGTAGAGGCCCGCGGCAAATTCCGGACTTAAAAATCTGTAGGCTCCGTTTTCATCGAGCCCCTTGCCGACGTCTACCAGGTTAGCTATTGCACAGGTGTAACCAACATCGGGATGATGTTGCGCATAGAGATTTTCCGCGAGGGCAATCCGGTGCACCGCGCGAAGAGGCGAGAGTGGGGGTGGATGGCTTGCAAACGATTTCTCCTCATGGTTCTCGGTTGCACCTGACGAAGTGCCCGGAATCTGAGGCAGCCACCATGAGCTCTCAAGAATACGCGGATCTGTAAAAGCCATGGTCGTACTCAATTCCACGTTGTTCAAACGCCAAATGGAATCGACCAGCTTCATTTCGACAATGACTCGCAGATGCACCGGTGAACTCTCCTCGATTCCTGCCTGGAACGAGTGCAACGAAATCTGCATAGTATCTACATCTCCGCGCCAGTCATCAGAGTCAAGCTGCAACTCATAACGGTGGTGCCGCTGCGCATCGTTGATTGCGAACAGGATCCTTCCGGAATCGAACGATTCAAACTTCTGCCCCACGCCGGCTGTTTTTCCCGATAAAAACAGCAACCATTGGCTCGAGCTATTCGGCGCTGAATTTCTCTCGAGGTCCGCCATTTTCGGCTGCATTTCCAGCGTGAGATGCCGGTTGAATTTGTCCTGACTTCCGGAGAACATCTCCATAAGCGCCTGCCGAGGCGATTGAAGCGAGGATTCCTCCACATTCTGAGCCTCAGCCGAACCGGCCGCTGCGACCAACATGATGGTGGCGATGCCAAGGGAACTATGCCAATGCATGAGACGACTCCTGGAGTTGAGTCAAGGGGAGAGATTCAATTCTGACCTGAACAGGGGCGCGTCAGAAAGTAACGTTGGGACAGGTGACCATGGCTCGCCTGGACAGGAGCGGAAGCATGCCAAAATCACAGCCGGAACTGTGGATCAGGCGGCGTCGGGTTTGTGGCGCAATACTTCGAGCGGCTGCGGAGCGGACACGTTCATGAGGGAACCGCAGGCGGAACAATACATGGAGCCTGCGTGCTCGACGACGGCAGGCACGGTTCTGAATTTACGGCTGCACTTCGGACACGTCACGTCAACGATCTTGACCAATGGAGAACCCTGATTTTGTGGTATGAAATGACAGCTTAACACGGCTATTCCAGTGACACTTTCATTAGAACAACAACTCTAATTTCCCGAATTGTTACTGAGTAATTCCGTTGCTTGCGACCACGCGCGCAACTGCAAGCATTGCGATCGCCTGAGCAGAACTGTCCCGGAGGCCTTGGGCTCTGCTGAGCGCATTCATAGAATTTACCTGCGCGGCGGCTTCGCCCACTTCCTGAACCACAGCAGAGGTGTCGTTCTGTGACGTCCGGGCATCCCATGCTTCGTTCACTGCGGCAAACGCCATGTCAAAATACTTGGACGCCTGCTCCTTGTTACCCGATGTGCCGGCGGCAAAACCATTCGCGGCAGCCTGGCGCGCCCGCTGCACAGGAGGAAGGCCGCGCAGACTTTCGGTTTGATCGATTCCCCGCTTGTCCATGGCTTCCAGAACTGAAACGGTATCCTCTTGCGGGCGCTCGATCTCGCGTTGCTGTCCGGCATTTTGCACGGTTGAGTTCGCAACCAGATCTTTCTGCAAGGCCGCTTTATATTCCTCAGCACCAAGCGCTTGTTGCATGGAATTTGCCGTGATGTTGATGGCCATTGTCCGCAAGGGGCTGTCCTCAACCTTACCCAGCCACTCCAGCAACTTCAATCCGGTGCGAGAAGCCAGGTCCTTGTCTACATTGGGAGCCATGCTCGCATACATGGCAGCAAAGTTTTCGGACTCTTTGGCAAAATCGTGGGGATCCGGCAGCGAGTTAAACATCTTTTCAAAGTGAAGCTGCGACCATTGTGTGCTGCTGCCCTGAGCTTCCATGACTGCCATCAATGCACGCGCGGGAACAATTCCTTTGTCGAGGGCGGCGTCGAGCTTTCGTGAAACTGCATCGAGCGTCTGCTTGGGACATGAAGTCACCGCGCCAATCAAAGACTGCTCGGCCTGGAAGGCGGCGCTGACGGGAAGGTTCTCTACAAAATTCAACGCCGCGTTGCAGTCAGCCTGTCCACTCGCCATCAGTGATACCGAGGGGGTTTGCCCAACGCGGATTAGTTCGGATTCAATGTTCACGCCTTCGTGCCAGAGTTTCCTTGCCATGGTGCGGTCGATCGTAGAGACGACGTCTGCAGCGCTGGACAGCACACGGAGCCGGTCCTGCGGGTCGGACTCTGGAAGCGCCACCGCCATATTGACGGTGTCGAGTACAAATTTCTGCTGTGGCGTCAGCTTTGCAGGTGGTCCTTGCTGCTGCTTGCTCGGGTTCCCCCTGAGCTTCGGTGTTTCTTGCTGCGCCAGGGCGCTCAAGGACAGGGCTGCCACTACAGCACCGACCATCAACATCTTCATGCGGTACACGTATGTCTCCAAACTTTTAAGGGAGCCGTCACTTTTCTATGACAAGCTTGAACGAGCCTATCGAAGCATCAACTCTGGTTCAAGTCTTTAAGAGGTTTTTTCCGGAACATGAGTTAAGGAACCTTACTACCGCCGGGAGATTCGGGTCCTTCTTTCAGCTTTCTTTTGTCATTGCGATGCCCGCAATTCCTGCACAATTTCATGCGCGGCCTGCCGGGCAGCGTCCGCCTTGTCTGGCAGAAACGAAATCGCGCCGACGCGGGCGTGGCCTCCACCGCCATAACGTTCGCAGATCCTGGCGAGATTGACCATGTTCTGCTTTTTCGTCCACGGATTCGATCCTACCGCCACCTTCACGCGGAAGCTGCTGCGGCTGAGACCAATGCTGTAAACAGAATCTGGATATAGGTAATAGGGAATGAACTTGTTGTACCCTTCCAGATCAAAGTCGCTGATATCGAAGTAAATAGTTCCCTTCTTGCACTCGGAATGATGACGAATGATATCCATTGACCCTCGGTGCCGCTCCATCAGAGTCGGAATAACGGCGGCTACAAACGGCTCGAGGATAACTTTTGCCAGAGGCTCTTCGACGAGAAATGGAATGAGACGGGGCAGGAAATCTGGATCGTTTGTGGATTCAATGGCCATGGTCAGCTTCATCGCCGGCTCTGCCATTTCCACGGCCTGTTGAGGGGAGGCAAACTGTGCGCCGTCGATAATATCAGCCCACTGGATCAGTTCCGCGACGGGCGCAGCCTTAAATCCGAACTGCTCCTCAGCCACGTGAGCAATGAACTTGGTGCACGATCTGAACTCAGGGTCGTAAAACTTGTGCGCCTTATCGTTATTGCGGTAGTGTTCCGCATCTTCCGGAGTGAGAAAAGCACTCTGATGATGGTCAAACCACCAGGTAATCTTAGGCGACGGAGAATACTTGAAGTCGACAATTACGTTTTCGTCGCCATCGAATTCGGTCTCATCAAAGAGGGCGCCTGCGCGATGCAGCAGACCAGTAAACTGGAATTGAACATCAGGCCGGATGCGCTCGCGGTAAAAGCGGGAAAAAAGAGCGGCCGAGGCGGTACCATCAAAACATTTGCCGTGGAAGAATACCCTGACTTTCACCCAGCATTCCCTTCGTGGTTTTTCTGCAAACAAGTAAAGCTACTAGAAATGACATTCAGCCGCGGTTCTGTCAAGCATGGGATCAGGACTGATTCACTTACAGAGTGGTCGTGTTCGTGCGCGAAAGGTTCGTCGCCCGGCCCCCCGGCAATGTGATGCACTACTGGTAAATGGAGAACTGTGGCTTTGGTTTCTGCAGCTTAATGGTGATTTCCATGTTCGGTTGTTTCACATCAAAGTCGTTACCCCACGTTCTAAAACCCTGGGCAATCACCTGAATGCGCACCTTTCCGTATGGAATGCCGTCAGTACCCGCTTTGCCGTCCTCATGGGTCTTCAATTCCAGACCGTCCTGCTTCAGCTTGCCTTCCTTATCCAACAGATGAAGAACAACTTCAGCGTTTTTCACCGGCTTGCCACTGGTCTCAGTAACAATGGTCACGTTCACGCTCGCGGTTGGGGGCGTTGGCGGTTTGTCTTGCGCCATCATGGCGATGCAAAGAAGCAGCACAAAAAGGCCGGCGCGTCGCAGGTGAGTCATACGTGTCATTGTAGCAAGGCCCAAAGCAGAGCTGCACCTGATCTATTGAAATCCTTACCAAATCATGGGTTCAGCTTTTCAAGTTCCTCACGGGCGATCTGGGAACCTGTATTGGCTGCGGGACTCCGGCGTAAATAGCCACGTGCAACAGAGCTTCCTTAACGTCGCAAGACTCCATGCCGTGCTCTAATGCAGCTCGCACGTGTAGCCGGAACTCTTCCCAGCGTCCGAGCGCCGGCAGGATCGCCAGAGATAATAAAGTGCGGGTCCTGACATCCAGGCCGGGCCTGGTCCACACATGTGCATTCCAGCGTCCAACCGATCTGGCTAAGGGTTCCGTTCGATCAGGAACTCGAGCACCGCTGCAGTAAAAGAGCGCGGCTGTTCAAGATTGGAGAGATGGGCACCGCGAAGCAGCACAGCTTTCGCAGCAGGGATGTTGCGAACAAGGATATCGCCGTTGCCCTCCCACGGTGTGGAGGGATCACCCAGGCTGCCAATGACCAGCGTCGGAAGCTTGATTTGGTTTAGCGAGTCTTTGAAATTGACATCGCGCAACGCAGTGCAGCAGGCGGCATAACCCTTCGGATCGGTCGCCAGAAAAACTGCTCTAACAGAGTGAGCCCAGGTGCTTGCCCGATTTGCCGGAGAAAAGAATCGCTGCAGCACCGCTTCTTCAATCGCAGCCATGCCGCCTTGCCTCACGGCTTGCAAACGCGACTCCCATGTTTCGCGCGTGCCAAACTGAGGTGAGGTATTTGCCAAAACGAGGGCGGTAAGCCTTTCCGGAGCATTAAGTGCCAGCCATTGGCCGATCGCACCTCCCATGGACAGCCCGCAAAATGCGAAGTTCTTGATGTTGAGAGCGTCGCACAACGCGAGTACATCCCGGCCAAGCGCCTCAATCGTGTAGTCGCCGCTCGGAACGTCCGATGCTCCGTGTCCACGGGTGTCGTAACGCAACAGCCGGAAGCGCTGCAGCAGATCTGACACCTGCGGTTCCCACATCCCGTGATCGCAGCCGAGTGAATGCGAGAGGACCAGGACTGGAAGTTCAGGCTTACCTTCAAGCCGGTAAAACAATCGGATATGGTTGGCGGCAATAAAGGGCAAAATTCACTCCTTTAACAGCATTCTCTCCATCGCAAAAATATCTGGGCCAGATGCCAAGCTTGTTCGATCGCCGCAAGGATGTTGCTCCATTATTTTACGAGCAGCATCGGGTGTAATTTGGCGGCATCCCGCAGTGCTGGAAATACTCGAGGTAATCATCCGTTTCGGCGAAAGCGTTTGCTTGCGAACAAGCTTTTTGAATTTCATATGCCGCTGGTGAAGAAGCACGAACCTTCAGTCAATTGACGGGTTTTTCTTGCGAGGCTCCGCTCCGCCGCACCAGACCTTTGGTAACTCAGTCTCTCACTTCCAAAACACTTTGGTAACTTGTGACGGGACTGAGCACCACCACACAATCTAAGCTCGTTAAGAGAACTCCCTTTATGCGGCCGCAAGGGCCGGGGAAACTGTGATTTACAAAGCAGTTGGGGCCCTTACAAGCGGCTTCTTGCCGTGACACGAGCGAGATTACGGAGGAGCAGATGGGCTGTCGCAATATAGGGTTGCGAACAGGAAGCATCAGGCGTACGTGTAAGACCGCGGGGTTTTCGGCGATTGAGTTGGTGATCACCGTCTCGATCCTGATGATCCTGGTAACCATGTGCATACCCCTTGTAAACAGTGTTTTCCAGACATACCGTTTTCGTGGCGCGGTTTCCTATGCAACCGGTGCCATTCAAACCACGCGGTACCGAGCGCTGCAGAACGGATGTCTCTTCCAGGCCAATTTCACAGCGGCTGGTTCAACCTTCCAGGTACAGAGCGCATGCGATCCAGCAAATCCGGGAGTATTCAGTCCCCTGGCCGCGAGTGACCCACTGGGAGGAGTTTTGCCGATATCGGGTTCCGGAACCGTTGTAACGCTCTCAGCTAACACCAGTTTCATCTTTCACCCGGGCGGCAGGGTCGATTCGCCGCAGGCTGGCGCCACGGGCAACACTACTTTCACGATTTCGCAGGGCGGCAAACAAGCCATTATCACGGTAAGCAGATATGGAAATATCAAAACGACGTTCCAGTAAACCAAACTCGATCCGCGGATTTTCGCTCCTTGAGGTCATGATCGCAATGGTAGTACTGGCGGTAGGCCTGCTTGGAGCAGCTGCACTACTCGCACAAATGGCTGGCGGTTCCGTGCAGTCACGCTATATGAGTACAGAGTCATTGCTGGCTTCGGAGAAGCTGGATGAACTCAACCGCCTTCCCAGCGTTGATCCGGGACTTGCTGCGCCTCCGTCGGGAACGGCAGGTAATCTGAATGCCGATGATTCCGAAACACAGACGGTGAACGCAACCACTGAAACCGTAGCCTACTTCGACACTGTACAGATATCGGCAGGAAATGGCGCCATGGATGAAATCGTCACCGGGACAGACTCAACCGGAGCAGCTCAATATACGATTTCGTCACACACCCCGGATGGCAACGTTAGTTCACAGACTTTCCCCGGCGCGCCTCCGCCGGGACTTGTCGGATCAGATACGATCACGTTCAAGCGGCGCTGGTTGATTGAAGCCGATGTCCCGGTCCAGCATGCGCGCCGAATTACAGTCGCAGTCGCCTTGCAGGGCGTGACTCCTGCCCGCTTTCAAAGCAGCATCGTTCGCACATTGACTCCAGACCCGAACGAGCCCGGTTGCACGAATGCAGACCCATGCTGATTCAGCGCTTTCCAGCGACTAGCCTCAAGAGGAGATGAAGAGCAAATGAAAACACCAGCTGAAAAGATCATTGTGCATAAAAAAAGCGCATCGAAACGCATCGCTGGCTTTTCTCTCGTCGAACTCATGGTCGCCATGGCCGTATTTCTTGTAGTTGGCGGCGCGGCTGTGGCTCTAGTGAAAAAACATGTGCCACTGTTTACCCAGCAGCAGGCACAGTCAAGCATTAACCTCGCCTTGCGCAATGCGGCTGCCCAGATGCAGATTGATGTGGTCAATGCAGGAACAGGTTATTACCCGGCCGACAATATCCCCTCTTGGCCAATTGGCGTGACGATTACGAACCGCAATGGCGGCGGCTGTTTTGACCCCGCAACGAAGACTTACACAGCGAATTGTTTTGACACGCTAAATGTGATCGGATTTGACACATCCATATCCGCTGCACATCCTACGGCGGATTGTAGCCCTGGCGTGCTCGATACCGATAGCCAGGCAGTGATCACGATCACGCCTGCAGACGCAACGAGCACTCCGGCTTCCCTAGCCGCCGCAATCCCTGCAGGTACTGAATTACTGATTGTAAAGAATGATGGCAGTCAGTTAACGACAGTAGATGTGTCGGCGCCGGCTACAGCAGCAGGGACTGTGGTTAGTGTCCCAATCGTGAACACCGTGGGTTATCCAGATGCCGTCAACGGCCCGTTCTTCGGGATCAATAATCACGATAATCTCGGCCTTTCCAACCCGATAACCAGCAGCCTCGCAAATCCCGGAGACCTGGGCGTTGGACCTATCATCGGCAATCAATTCTGTTCATCAGACTGGGTACTGAAGCTTGCGCCGATCACATACGGTGTGGATACTTCTGACCCAACTGATCCCAAGCTTTATAGACAGGTGGCCGGTGGCGCCAGGGACGTTCTTGCCGAACAGATTGTTGGCTTCAAGGTGGGTGC